>k87-1851985_pt1 | contig 11819 bp, 12 predicted proteins | sample MGYA00084031_6733416 | MGnify analysis MGYA00084031
CCCGGCCCATCGCCGGTGAAGGAGGCGACCATGGACGTGGTGCCGTTCCGGACCCCCGGACTCGGGGACACCAGTTATCTGCTGGTGCACGAGGGGATCGGGGTGCTGGTGGACCCGCAACGCGACATCGACCGGTTCCTGGACGCGGCGGCCGAGCGGAACGTGACACTGCGGTTCGTCGCCGACACCCACCTGCACAACGACTATGTCTCCGGGGCCTGGCAGGCGGCCCGCCGGACGGGCGCGGAGCTGGTGATGCCGGCCGCGGCCGCGCCCGCCTACCCGCACATCCCGGCCTTCCACATGGAGGACATCAAGGGCGAGGCGGGGCTGGTGCTGCGGCCGATCCACACTCCCGGCCACACCCCGGAGCACACCAGCTACCTGGTGCTGATCGACGGGGTCCCGGTGGCGCTGTTCTCCGGCGGGAGCCTGCTGGTGGGCTCGGCCGGACGCACCGACCTGCTGGGCGAGGAGCGCGCCGCCAGCCTGGCCCGGCTGCAGCACCGGTCGCTGCACCGGCTGGCGGGCCTGCCGCGCGAGGTGCTGGTGCTGCCCACGCACGGGGGCGGCTCGTTGTGCACGACGGCCGAGCCGGGGGCGGCGACCTCCACGATCGGCGCGGAGGCGGACGGCAACCCGCTGCTGGCCGTGCGGTCGCCGGAGGAGTTCGCCCGGCGGCTGCTGGCGCATCCCCGGCCGATCCCGGCGTTCTATCGGCGCATGGGCCCGCTGAACGTGCGCGGAGGGCCGCCGATGCCCTCGCCGGACGTGCCGGTGCTGTCCGCCGCACGCCTGCCGGCGGACGTGCAGGTGGTGGACATGCGGCCGCGGGAGGCGATGGCGGCCGGGTTCCTGCCGGGCGCGGTGGGGATCGAGCTGGGCGAGGACTTCGGCTCCTGGGCGGGCTGGCTGCTGTCGCCCAGGACGCCGCTGGTGCTGGTCGCCGAGCGGGGACAGGACGTGACCGAGGCCGTCACCCAGCTGGCGCGGGTCGGACTGGACGCGGTGGCCGGGGTGGTGACGGATCTGAGCGGGGTCGAGACCGTCTCGTTCCGGGTGGCCGATCTGGACGCGGCGGTGCGGATGGCGCGGCGGCCCGACGTCCAGGTGCTGGACGTTCGGATGCCCTCCGAGTACGAGGAGGGCGTCGTCCCGGGGTCCTTCCGCAGGTTCCTGCCCGAGCTGTTCGCCAAGGGGCCGCCGAAAGGGCTGGATCCCGCCCGGCCGGTGCTGGTGGCGTGCGCGTCGGGTCGCCGTTCCACCATCGCCGCGTCCCGGCTGTGCGCCTGGGGGCACGCCCCGGTCGTGCTGTCCGGGGCCGGCGCGCCCGAGCTGGCCGCGCGCCTCGCGGAGGCTCCGGCCGGGGCCGCGGCCCGCGACCTCCCCCGAAGCGCCCGCCCCGCCCGCACGGCGCGTCCGGACGGCGGCTGAAGCCGCCGGGCGGTGCGCCCGCGGGCCGGACGGCTCTCGATGCACGGGCACAAGGGGGATCCGGCTGAGATCATGTCCGCGGAGGGAGCCGATGGCGGTTTTCGCGTGCGCGGGCTGTTCGGCCGTGCTGACGGTCCCGGTCTCCCGGGTGGAGCTGCCCGATCACGTCCATCAGCAGTACGGGTACGGCCTGCTGCCCGCGGCGATGGAGCCGGGGACGTACGCGGTGGACCCCCATCCGGGCGGGCCGCCGTGGCTGGCCTGGGAGGAGGTCGGAAAGGCGGGGGCGGCGGCGCGCGGATGGCATGCGCGGCGGGACGTCGTGTCGGACGGACCGCGGGGAAGGATCGTGCTCGCGCCCGGCGATGTCCGCGGCACCGTGCCGGTCCCGGAGTGGGACGACGGCCACTGCTGCGGCCTGGCGGGCATGAACGGGCCGAACATGATGTGCGGACGATGCGGCCTGGCGGTGGCCACGCGGATCGACGACTGCGGGCTCTGGCAGGCGGTCTGGTTGGAGCCGCAGGCCGTACGGCGGGTCGACGACGGCGCCGAGCGGCCGGTGGCGGGCTGGGCGGAGCTCCTGGAGGATCCGCCGTGGATCCCGCCGGTGGAGGAGTCCGGCCGGTGGAGCCCGCGGTGGGCGGCCTCGGCGGCGGTCGCGCTGGCGCATCTGCTGGCGGCGTCGGGCGGGGCGGGGGTGGCGCTCCCCCGGGGCCGCCTGTTCTCCCTGACGCTCGGGCGGGCCGTCCGGGAGCCGGTCCCGGCGGGATCGCCGGCCAAGACCCTCGCGCCGGCCGGGCCGGGGCTGCCCGATGCGCACGCGGACATCGTCATGGTCCCCCGGCACCCGCAGACCGGCGAGCCGTGGGCCCGCGCCGCCGGGACGATCGTGCCGCTGGCCGCCGGGGTGTGGTTCCCGCTGGCCTTCCCGCGGGAGCGGCGCCCGGCCCCCAGAGCGACGGACGGGGAGGCGGCCGGCGACTTCATGGAAGGGGCGACGATGCCGCCGGACCGGACGTTCCGCCCCGATGGGAAGGTGTTCCTTCAGACCCTGGCGCGGCTGCCCGCGGTCCGCGAGCCGTGGCTGCGGGCTATCTACGAGCGCTGCCGTTCCGCTCCCTGGAGCGCGCCCTTTCAGTAGGCCTCCTCCCCCGCCCGAAGGCGGGGTCTCCTCAGGGGTGTCCGATGACGACGCGTCCCGGGCGCATCCCCGCCCCGGGTCCGGCGCCCGTGACGACCCCTCGCGCCGCGGGGCGTCAGAGAAGGGTGAGGATCTGAGGGCCGTCGTCGGTGACGGCGACGGTGTGCTCGACGTGGGCGGCGTTGCCGCCGTCCGCGGAGCAGACCGACCAGCCGTCGGAGGCGATCCGGTACTCGTCGCGGCCACCGGCCATCAGGCTGGGTTCGATGGCGATGACCAGGCCGGGACGCAGCCGGAGACCGCGGCCGGGGCGGCCCTCGCTGGGCACGAACGGATCTTCGTGCATGGCACGGCCGATGCCGTGGCCGGCGAAGTCGTTCTGGATGCCGTAGCCCGCCGAGCGGCCCACCCGGGACATGGCGTGCCCGACGTCTCCGAGGGTGGCCCCGGGGACCGCGGCGGCGATGCCGGCGGCGAGCATCCGCTCGGCGGTCTCGATCAGCGCCAGGTCCTCCGGGCGCGCGGCGCCGACGGTGAAGCTGACCGCGGCGTCGGCGTGCCAGCCGTCGATGTGGGCGCCGCAGTCGACGCTGAGCAGGTCCCCCTCGCGCAGCCGGTAATCGGTGGGCAGGCCGTGCATGAGGACGCCGTTGACGGAGGTGCAGATGACGCCGGGGAACGGAGTGGCGCCGAACGGAGGGTGGTAGCCGAGGAACGACGAGCCGGCGCCCGCCTCGGCGATGATCGTGCGGGCCAGCTCGTCCAGCTCGCGCAACGACACGCCGGGCGCGGCGGCCCGGCGGATCCGGGCGTGAACGGCGGCCACCACCCGGCCCGCCGCTCGCATGGCGTCGATCTCCCCGGGCGTCTTCAGCTCGATCACGGATGTCCTCTCCACGAACTGGTAGATAGTAATACTGGTATTACTATTCCAATCCGTGATCGTCCGCCGACGCCGGCACGGCGGGGCGCACGCGTCCCGCCGTGTCCGCCCGGCCGCTCACCGGGAGGCGAGGATCTCGTCGAGCTTTTCGAAGCCCTCGTTCACGCCCTGTCGCATGCCCGAGGCGGCCATCCCGTCGCGGTCCTCCACGGACTGGAACACCGAGGTGCCCACGTACCGGGTCCGGCCGTCCCCCAGCCGCTGGAACTCGGCGGTCTCCAGCGTGACGTGACCGGGCAGTCCCTCCCACTCGAAGGTCTGCACGATCCGACGCGGCGCGGTGACCTCGTGGAAGCTGCCGTGGAATCCGTCGCTGCCGTCCGGGCCGGACGTCTCGTACCGGTAGGAGCCGCCGGTCCGGGCGTCCCAGCGATCGATGGACAGCGTGTAGCCGCGCGGCCCCATCCAGCGGGCGACGGTCTCCGCGTCGGTGAACGCCTCGAACACCGCGTCCGGCGGCGCGTCGAAGACCCGCTTGATGACGATGTCCTGCCTGCCGGGCTCGATGACGAACTCAGTCTCGGCCATGATGTGCTCCTTCGCACTCGTGCCGTATCCGGTGTCGTATCTGGTGGATTGCCCGGACAGGCCGATCGAACTGGACGGCACGGGGGAGGGCTCCCGCGCCGAGGGGATCGCCGTCGACGCCCACGAGCGCATCGGGACGGCCCGGAGGCCGCCGGAGCCGCGTCGCCTCTCCGCCGGACCGCTCGTCGTCACGGCGCGGCCGTCGGCTGGGCGGGGCGCCGCTTCAAAGCCGCGTCCTCGGTCGCGGCCCACACGCCGAGGAGGCGCAGCGCCTCCGCGGAAGGGGAGCCGGGTTCGGCCGAGTAGGCGTAGATCCAGCGCTCCCCGTCCTGGAGCTGCAGCGCTTCGACGTGCAGGGTGAGCTCGCCGACGACGGGGTGGCGGAACCGCTTGGGCCCCCGGCACCGGGTGTCGACCTCATGCTCGGCCCACCAGGTGCGGAACTCGGGGCTGGCGACGGACAGCTCGCCGATCAGCGTGTGCAGCCGCCCGTCGCGCGGGTAGCGGCCGGCGGCCTCGCGCAGGACGCCGACGGTCACGCGCGCGTGCATCTCCCAGTCGACCAGCAGCTCGCGCGCCGCGGGGTCCAGGAACACCCAGCGCGCATGACTCGCCCCCGGCTCCAGGCCGGGCAGCAGGGCGCGTCCCAGGGGGTTCGCCGCGTGGACGTCGCCGCGCACATCGACCACGATCGCGGGGATGCCGAGGTCGTCGAGCATCAGCCGGGTGGCCGCGTCCAGGGGCGCGAGCCGCGGCTCGGCGGGCTCGGAGGCGGCGGCCGCAGAGCGGACGAGGTTGTGCAGGTACCGCCGTTCGACCTCGGCCAGCCGCAGGGCGCGGGCGATCGCGTCGAGCACCTGGTCGGACGGCTGCAGGTTCCGGCGTCCCTGCTCCAGGCGCGTGTAGTAGTCCAGGCTCACCCCGGCCAGCATCGCGACCTCCTCGCGCCGCAGCCCCGGGACGCGGCGCCGGCCGGCGGTCCGGATGCCCACGTCCTCGGGCCGCACCCGCGCACGCCGGGTGCGCAAGAACTCCTGCAGCTCGCCGTTCTTGGTCATGGTTCCACGGTAGGCGCGAGGCGCGCCGGAAGGGTGGGTCTGTGCGTCCCAGGATCACGCCGCCTCTGGCCGTGGGGGTGAGCGGGCCCGATGCTCGAGCCATGACAGCGATCGAGCAGACCGTTTCCCTCGGTGACAAGGCCGTACGACGCATCGGGTTCGGCGCGATGCAGCTCGCCGGCCCGGGGGTGTTCGGGCCGCCCAAGGATCCGGACGCGGCCCGCGCCGTCCTGCGCCGCGCCGTCGAACTCGGCGTCGATCACATCGACACGGCGCAGGTCTACGGCCCCGACGTCGTCAACGAGCTCATCGCCGAGGTGCTGCACCCTTACCCGACCGGCCTCCTCATCGCCACGAAGGTCGGCGGCGCCCGCGACGAGACGGGCGGTTGGGTCCGCGCCTCCCGCCCGGAGCAGCTCCGGGCGACCCTCGAGCAGGATCTGCGCACCCTGCGGCGCGACCGGATCGACCTGGTGTACCTGCGGCTGGGGGTCGGGGGCGGCGGGCCGGCCCCCGTGCCGCTGGCCGATCAGCTGGGCGCCCTGACCGAGCTGCGGAAGGAGGGCAAGGTCGGCCTCATCGGCCTGTCCACGGCCTCGGTCGACGACCTCCGGGCGGCGCTGGCGATCACCCCGATCGCCGCGGTGCAGAACCCCTACGGCATCGGCAACCGTGAGGACGAGCCGGTGCTGGAGCTGTGCCGCGAGCACGGCATCGCCTACGTCCCCTACTACCCGCTCGGCTCGGCGTTCACCGGCGGTCCGCAGGCCCTCGCGAGCGACCCGGTGATCGCGTCGGTGGCGGCCAAGCACGACGCCTCGGCCTCCCAGATCGCCCTGGCGTGGCTGCTGGCCCGCTACGACCGCATGCTGCCGATCCCCGGCACGAGCTCGCTCGCGCACCTGGAGGAGAACGTGGCCGCCGGCCGCATCGCCTTGGACGAGGAGGACCTGGCCGCTCTGGAGAACGCCGGTCATCTGGGCGCCCCGGCCTTCTGAGCCCGGCCCGCCCGGCCCGCTCGCGCGGCGCTCCGAAGGGGGACGGACGTCGGCACGGCGGGCCGGGCGCGGCGAGGTCCCCGGGGAGACGGGGGCGGGCCGCGGAGCGGCCCCGCACCCGGGGGCCTCGCAGACGGCCGGCGCCCTCGACGCCTCGAACGCCGCGGACTTCCGCCCGCCCGGGGCGCGGCCTAGGGGCGATGCGCGAAGAGGTCGGCCGGGAAGGGGTCCAGATAGGTCTGCCGGGACAGATAGCCGAGCCCTTCGCCTTCGGCGTGGTGGCGCAACAGGGCGATCGGGACGCTCAGCGGCGCCCGGCCGCAGTGGTACGCCTCGATCGCGGCGAGGATGTCGCGGCGGCGAACGGCGTCGAGGCGGCCGCTGACGAACCCCAGGACATGCTGGAGCGCGTTGACGTGACGGCCGCGGTCGGCGCGCACGGCCAGCGCGGCGGTGAACGCGCGACGGTAGTCGGCCTCCAGTTCGGCGGGATCCCGGGCCCCGGCCTGGGCGACGATCCGGCCCGTCTCGCGGTAGCCGACCGGTGCGTGCGCCAGCAGCTGCATCTTGTGCCTGCCGTGGAATTCCACCAGGTCCCGGGGGCGCCAGCCGCCGCTGAAGAGCTCCCGGAGTCTGGCCTGGGCGAACACGCGCTCGATGAAGTGCTCGCGCAGCCGCGGGTCGCGCAGCCTGCCGTCCTCCTCGGCGGGCAGCTCCGGGAGCGCGTCACAGATCAGGTCGGCGAACAGGCCGCGGCCCCGGCGGTCCGCCGGCCGCCCGTCGTCGTGCCCGTCGGGACTCCCGGGCGCGTACCGGGGCAGGTTCCGCAGCCCGCAGCTGGGAGAACGCGACTTGAGCACATACCCGTCCAGCCCTTCCAGCAGGGGGATCCGCTCCTCGGCCAGCCGGGTCATGGCGGCGGTGTGGTCGGCCGAGCCGTCCTTGGTGACGAGCCTGCCGTCGGTGAGCAGGCGCAGGGTGGGCCGGGGGGCGCCCAGACCGATCTCCATCTCCGGGCAGACCGGGACCCAGTCGACGTGGCGGGACAGCTGATCGGTGAGGAACCGGTCGCGGCTGTGGCCGCCGTTGTAGCGGACCGGTGCGCCCAGCAGGCAGCTGGACACCGCCAGCCGGGGACGGGGGTGTCCTCGTCCGGTGGCGGGCGCGGGAGCGCTCACGAGGGCTCTCGCCTTCCGGACGGCCCGCGGTCCGGTCGCCGTCCTGGGATCATGCGCACCACTCCACGTCGCTGGTCGTTCGACCGTTCCTTTCCCGTCCACGGCGACGAGCACCTACAAGCACCTGCAAGAAGGACAAAAGTGATGAAAATCCCGTCCCGTCGGGCCGTTCTCCGTGGAGCCCTCCGCGAGCCCGCGCAGGCGCGGCCGCCTTGATCCCGCCGCGCACGGGCCAGGGCCCGGGCGGCGCACTCCACCACGCCCATGCCCGGGCCCTCCCGGGGCGACGACCGTGGCCTGGGGCCTCGAGATGACCGGCCGCCGCGCTCCCGGGCCGAGGCCGCGCTCCCTGGATCGCCGCCGGGCCCCCGGCGGGCGAACGCCCCGCCCATGAGACCGGGAGGTCCATGAGAGCGCACCGCTCCGGGGGCCGTGCGGGGCTTCGGAGGACGTTGTGGGGGGCATGCGCATCCGATCGGATCGGCTGGTGCCCCTCACATGACGGCCGAGGGGGCGGACTCCGTCGCATGCCCTCGGCCGGGCGACGGGCTCCACCGCCCCGGTCCGGGGCGGTTCGGCGCCGGCCGACGGCCCGCCACGGCGCCGGGGCGATATCCGAGGATTCTCCCGGGAACGGAGCAGTCATGCCGGACACCGCCCGCGGTCACGCGGTCTCGGCGCTGTTGACCGTGGCCGCCGTGGCCGCTGCATGCTCCGTCCGGGACGCCGGGGCGGCGGAGGCCGCCACCGCCCTGTTCGCCGCGGTGCAGCGGGGCGACGGCCGGGCGGCGTGCGCGGCCCTGTCGCCCAAGGCCGTCTCCAGCGTGGAGACCGGCGGATCGCGGTGCCCGGAGCGGATCCTCACGTTGGGGCTGCGCGGCGGGCCGATCCATGACGTCCGCGTCTGGGGCGACCGGGCGCGGCTGCGGGCCGGCGAGGACACGGTGTTCCTGGTGAGGCTGTCCGGGCTGGGCTGGAAGGTCGCCGCCGCAGGATGCCGGCCGCGTCCCGGCCGTCCGTACGACTGTGATGTGGAGGCGTGAGATGCGGGCGATCTTCTTCCTCATCATCGCGGTGGTGGTGCTCGGCAACGCCTGCTTCATCACGATCGGGCTGCTGCACCGCTGAGCGGAGAGAGCATGGGCTTCCTGCGCCGCAACTCCTTGACGCTGTGCTTCCTGCTGCTGATGGCCGGGGCGCTGGTCGGGCAGGCGCTGGCCGGATTGGCCGACCGCAACGAACGACAGCGCGCCGAGGGCGCCGACGCGATCTCGCTGGGCGAGTACGTCACCTCCGCGTCCTACGCGGTGGACGTGGCCGAGAACTGGCAGTCGGAGTACCTGCAGTTCTTCCTGCTGATCTTCCTGACGGTGTGGCTGGTGCAACGCGGGTCGCCGGAGTCCAAGGAGCCGCGCAGGGCCGGCGCCGAGAGCGACGAGGAGCAGCGGGTCGGGCGGCACGCCGCCGCGGACTCTCCGGAGTGGGCCCGCGCCGGCGGGCTGCGCGGCCTGGTGTTCTCCCGGTCGCTGGGCCTGGTGATGGGGGCGTTCTTCGTGCTGTCGTGGACGGCCCAGTCGGTGGCGGGATGGGCGGCCCACAACTCCGACAGGCTCGCCCGCTACGAGGACGACCTCTCCTGGGGCGAGTACCTGGCGTCCCCGGACATGTGGAACCGCACGTTCCAGAACTGGCAGTCGGAGTTCCTGGCCGTGGCGTCGATGGTCGTGCTGTCGATCTACCTGCGGCAGCGGGGGTCGCCGGAGTCCAAACCGGTCGGCGCCCCGCACGGCGCGACCGACGTCGAGGGCTGATCCCCGGCGCCGAGGGCCGGTCACAGAACGTCCGGAAGGCGGGCGGGGCGGTCTGAGGCGGGCCACACGTACGGCAGGTCGTCGGGGACGCCGGGGAACAGCGGCCCGTAGTGGGCGGGGTCCTTGCGCAGCAGGGACGACTGGTGGCTGCGGTGGAAGGAGGGGTCGCCCAGCCAGGGCGGCAGCTCGCCCGCCCGCTCCAGATCCTCCTGGGTGCGGACGCGGCGGACGCCGGTGCCCCGGGCGAGGTCGGCGAGGAGGGTCGCGGCGCAGGTGTCGGCGCGACCGGCGGAGCACCATTCACGGCAGATCTCCAGGCCGTAACGGGTCAGGGCCTCCTCATAACCGGCCCACATCCGCACGGCCGGATGCCGCCGCCAGCCATAGCCGGGAACGGTGAGCCCGCGCAGCACCTGGACGGTCTCCACCCGCTGCTTGCCCAGGCGCCGGGCGTCCAGCACCCGTGCGGTGGCCGCGAAATCCGGATACGGCAGGAACGTCTGCATCAGCGTTCCCTTCCCGATCGCACGGAGTCGTCCGCCTTCCCTGCCCGTGATCCGCGGCCTTGCGCCCCGGTCCCGTCCACGCCCACGGCCTCCGGCCGTTCCGCACGTCTCCTCGAACGGCCTCATCCGGCCGCGCCGGCCCCCGGAGGCCCCTCGTCGATCCGGCGGGCGCCACCGCCGCGGCTCCTGCGCAGCAAGGGGTCCAGAAACCACAGCCACAGCGCCAGCGCGGCCAGCGCCGCCGCGGTGAGGACCGGCAGCACCCCGTCGAACAGGTAGTCCAGCACCAGCAGCGTCGCGGCCATCATCGACACCGCCAGCGCCGACGTCCCGATCATCCCGTAGAGGTTGGCCCGGTGGACCAGCTTCTCCTTCATGCCCCTGCGGAACAGCACCCGGTGCTGCGCGGCCGGGGCTATGTAGAGCATGGAGGCGACCGCGGCGCTCACCAGCGCCACGTAGAACAAACCGCGGTCGGCCGCATCGACCTTGGCGAACCCCGGGGCGAAGGGAACGGTCAGCAGGAACGCGAACAGCACCTGGACCCCGGTGACGGCGACCCGGAACCCCTGGAGCAGCTCCATGAAGTTGCGGTCGGCGCGTTCGGCCGGGGTCTCGGGGGGAGATGCCGTCCGCAGCCGCGGACCTTCACTCGTCATGGGCGTGTTTTACCGCCGCCAGACCCGGGTAAACCCGATCTTCGCGGGCGCGGACACGCCAGGTGCGCATCCGCCCGCGGATTCCGCTACAGTTACCAGTGCAGCGCCGAGCACGACTCGGAAGCGGCAAGCGGACGTGGCTCAGTTGGTAGAGCATCACCTTGCCAAGGTGAGGGTCGCGGGTTCGAATCCCGTCGTCCGCTCTGGGGCCCCGCAGCGCGGCCTCACTCGGTGGAGTGGCCGAGAGGCGAGGCAACGGCCTGCAAAGCCGTGTACACGGGTTCAAATCCCGTCTCCACCTCTACCTGACATGGGCGATTAGCTCAGTGGGAGAGCGCTTCCCTGACACGGAAGAGGTCACTGGTTCAATCCCAGTATCGCCCACGCGTTCGGCGGGCCGGTGCGTCCGACGTCTGAAAGGCGTCGTTCCGCACCGGCCCGTACTCATGTCGCGCTCGTCACCCGCTTTCGTCCCTTTCGGTTTTCCGGTCCTTCCCTTCGGTTCTTCCGGGCTTCCGGCGGTCGTCGGCCGCGCGGACCGTGAACCTCACCGGACCGCCGCCGACCGGCGGCGCCGGGCCCGACGGGCCGCTCCGGTCGAGGCGGACGGGCGTGCGCGCCCGAGGCCGCGGGGCCAGACCGGTGGGCGGGGGCGTCCGGGGCGGACGCACCGGCGATGGGCCGGCTCCGCTCGGGCCGGGGCTGCGGGCGGGCGGTCTCGGCGGGATGCGGGCCCGGCTCCAGCCGGGTTCCGGTGGGGTTCGCGGTCCGGTCCGGAGGATGCGGCGGAACGCCTCATCGCCGGGGAAGGGTGGCCGGGTCCTCCTCGGGGTAGGAGCCCTGAGTCGAGCAGCGTTTCCGCAGCGGCGGGGCGGGGTCGGTCCCGTGTTCCCGAGGCGTCGAGTCGTGGGCGGCCGGTCCCGGAGCGGCCCCGCCCCGCCGCGGAGATCCAGGGGGAGTCGCCATGCCCCGAGCCGTCCCGGTGCCGCCGGGGATGCGGTTCACGACGTCCAAGCGGGTGACGCCGCAGGATGTGGACCGGGCCGAGGAGACGGTCAGACGGGTGCTGGCCCGCGTTCCCGACCGGGTGCTGTCGGTGCACGTGACGTTGGACCGGCGGACCGATCCGGTGGGGCCGAGCCCGGCGCTGGTGCGGATGCGGGTGGAGCTGGCCGGGCGCTGTGCGGACGCGCAGGCCGCCGCGCCGGCCATGGAGCGGGCGGTCGCGCTGGCCGGTGAGCGATTGCGGCGCCGGCTGGAGTCGACCGGCCGGGACCGAAAGGGCTCGCGACGCCGGGTGTCCTCCTGAGAAGGAGGCCGGAGGGAGGCCCTCTGCGGCGCCGCCCGGCCGATCCCGCGGACGCCGGGTCCGTCAGGCGAAGCGGGCGCTGGGGACCGGTCCGGGAGAGTCGACGCTGCGCCGGGGCCCCTGGGCCGGCCACAGGTGAGCGACCCTCGCGACGAAGGCCGTGAGGGCTTCGTCGGGATCAGGCGGGGCCTCGCCGTCGCCGGGGACGGGGGCGGGGTCGGCGGCGAGGATGTCGGCGGCCAGCTCTTCAG
>k87-136039_pt1 | contig 11818 bp, 9 predicted proteins | sample MGYA00084031_6733416 | MGnify analysis MGYA00084031
AATCCATACGCGAACCCTTTGGCAATCGCTCTTTTTCAATCACTATAGCACGCTCACACAGAACAAAATGCTCTCGGTTCCGCCACATCGCTTGCCTCGAGCGGCCCCGGGGTTAGGAGGCGCGGCGCCATGGTCGCCCACACGATCGTCTGGAACGAAACCGTCGCGCGAGGGCTGGAGCGCTCCCCTGTCTACGTCTTGCACGGGCCCCTCAAGGTCCCGGCGACGTCGCGCCACCGTCAGCCCGGCATCGAGCTGCACTTCTCGCACCGGGGCCGGGGCTCGTACCACGTCGAAAGCGAGCTCTACGTCCTGTCGGGGTGCGACCTGGTGGTGACGCCCGGCAGCTTCGCCCACCAGGTCTTCGGCAACCTGCGCACCCGCTTCACGCGCACCGTGGTCTGCGTAACAGACGTGATGCCCCAGTGGCTCGCCTCCGCCCCCGAATTCGCCCCCCTCAGCCAGGTCCTGCGCGCCCCGGCGCCCGTGAAGCTCTACTTCTCCCCGAGCGACTGGGAAGAGATCGAAGAGCAGCTCCGCCGCCTCGACCGCGAGCACCAAGGCCGACAACGAGGCTGGCAAGGAGCGATGATCGCCCACGTGATCCACTTGCTGGTCCTCATCCAGCGGTGCGCGACCGCCGCCGCGCCGCCGTCCGACCATTACATCGCCCAGTGTTTGAAGGTGATCGAGGCGAACCTGAGCGAAGAGCTCCTCCTCACCGACCTGGCCAGGGAGGTCGCCGTCTCGCCCAAACACCTGTCGCGCGAGTTTCGCTCGACCGTCGGCATGCCCTTAGCCCACTACATCTGGCGCCGGCGCGTCGCGAAGGCCAAGGAGCTGCTCAAGGGCCGCCCCGATCTCGAGATCCAAGAGGTGGCCCGCCGCTGCGGGTTTAAAACCGCGAGCCACTTCACGCGCAAGTTCGCCGAGATTGCCGGCACGACTCCCCTGCGCTTTCGCGAAAGCGCTTTACCTGAGCGGGCGTACTCTGCACTCCGGCGGCGCCGACACAAACAACATCCTTTTGTGTAACACCCGGCTCTTCGCCGAGGCCGGGGTTGATCCCAACGCCCCCCACGGAGGGACGGGGCACGCGCTCCGTCCCTTCACTTTTCTACTTGGTACACAACAGACTGAAAGAGCGGCGAACGCGGGCGAAAACGAGCCTTTTTCTTCCGCTCAGGGCAGATAGAGGGGCATTACGGCCGTTCACGGTCCATTCCAGGTCTGTCGAGGCCGTTGCCAAGCACTGGCCCCCCTGCTACAATCGAGACGGCCTGGAACGAGCGATCTCGTTTCAGAACCAATCTGGAAGTGTGGCGATGGCATCATGAAGATGCGGCCCTTCTACGCATTCCCCCGCTACCTCCTCTTCCACCTGCGCCTCTAATTCCCGGCCTCGACCCAAGAACATCCCGACCCGACAACTGAACCCTCCGAAGTTGCGCAATGACGAGGAGGAGCACCGTGGCCTCATCCATTTCCATTGAACCCCATAGGCCGGCTCTCCAGCAAGGCGAGACGGTGATTGAGACGTTTGTTTCGGATATCACGCTCGACGGTCGCTTCGCAAGCGACTCCTCCGCCACGCTGACGGACCGCCGGCTCATCGTGCAGGATCCGTCGCTGCCCGGTGGATGCGTCACGCTCCCTTTGGAGAAGGTGGAGCGCCTCGAGACGCTGATCCTTTACGGCAACTCGTTAATGCGCGCCGTCGTCATCAAAGAAGACGGCCCCAAACACCAGGAGCTGCTGCGCTTTTCCCGCTCCCTCGACGACGCCGCCGAGGCCTTTGTTTCGAAAGTGCACGCGCAGATCGCGGCCGCGACGGGGCGAGCTCCCGCGGCCGAAGGCGGGCAGGGCGCCAAGTCCGGCTCTCACTCCGGGGAAGGGCGCTGCCGTTCGTGCGGCCGCTCGCTCCCCCGCGACCAGGACCTGTGCCACCGCTGCATCGACAAGCGCCGGCTGGCGGTGCGTGCCTTCCGGTACTTGGCCCGTTACCCGGGGCTGACCGCCTGGTCTTTCGGCCTCACGCTGGCGATCACCTTTCTCCAGCTCGTCCCGACCTACCTCACCAAGATCATGGTCGACGATGTGTTGATCCCCGGACGCCTCTCCGGGCTTTGGTGGCTCATCGCCGCGATCCTCGCGGTGCACGCCCTCCTGTCGGTCCTGGGCGGCTTGCAGATTTATGCGATCCACCTGCTGGGCAACAAAGTGATCGTCGACCTGCGCACCGAGGTGTACGCGAAGCTGCAGCAGCTGACGCTCACTTTTTACGACAAGCGGCAGACCGGTTGGATCATGTCGCGGGTGACCGGTGACACCAGCTTCCTGCAGCACTTCATGGTGCAGGGTGTGCAGCAGATCGCGGTTCACATTTTGATCGTCGTCGGCATCGTGATCATTCTCTTTTTGATGAACTGGCGCCTCGCCCTCGTCACGCTCCTTCCGCTCCCTCTAGTTGCCTGGGGCACTTCCCGCTTCTCCCAGCGAATGCACAAAGTGTACCACCGCATCTGGCGGCGCGTCTCCAACATGCACGCCATGCTGGGCGATACGATTCCGGGGATCCGGGTCGTCAAGGCTTTCACCCGGGAAGACGACGAGATTCAGCGCTTTGTCGAGAAGAACCAAGAGGTCCTGGTCGAGAACATGAAAGCGATCCGCGTCACGTCGGTCTTCTTTCCGGCGATGAGCTTCACCATGGCCGCCGGCACGATCGCCCTGTGGGCCATTGGCGGCTACCGCGTCATCGTCCACGGCGACATTCAGCCCGGAGAGCTGATCGCCTTTATCGGGTACACTGGCATGCTGTACAACCCGATTCAGGCCCTCAGCCGCTCGAGCGAGCAAGTGCAAGGGGCCATCACCGCGGCTGAACGCCTCTTTGAAATCGTCGATACGCAGCCCGAGGTGGATGAAGACGAGGACCCCGGCATCAAGCTGGACGACATTCGCGGGGAGATCGTCTTCAAGAACGTCTCCTTCTATTACGAAAAGGGCGATCCCGTCCTGCAAGACATCAACATCCACATCAAGCCGGGCCAGATGATCGGCCTGGTCGGCTCGAGCGGCTCAGGCAAGAGCACGCTCATCAACCTGATCGCCCGCTTCTACAAGGTGACGGAAGGCGAGATCCTGATCGACGGCCACAACATCAACGACATCAACCTGGAGTCCCTCAGGCGGCAGATCGGCATCGTGCTGCAAGAGCCCTTCCTCTTTCACGGCACGATCGCGGAGAACATTGCCTACGGCCGGCCGGACGCGACGTTGGACGAGATCGTCGAGGCGGCTCGCCTGGCCAACGCCCACAAGTTCATCATGAACTTGCCCGACGGGTACGACACCCGCATCGGCGAGCGCGGCGTCGGCCTGTCGGGCGGCGAGAAGCAAAGAATCTCCATCGCCCGGGCGATTTTGAAGAACCCCAAGATCCTCATCCTCGACGAGGCGACGTCCGCGGTCGACACGGAGACGGAGAAGTTAATCCAAGAAGCGCTCGACCGGCTGATCAAGGGGCGCACCACCATCGCCATCGCGCACCGCCTCTCCACGCTGCAAAACGCCGACCTCCTGCTGGTCATGAAGGACGGCCGCATCGTGGAGGCGGGCACGCACGAAGAGCTCCTTGCCAAGCCGGACGGCTTCTTTAGATATTTGGTCAATCTGCAAAGCGAGGTGGCGCGCCAGCGGACCGCATAAAGGAGCGGTTTGTCATAAAGCTAGCCGGAGCAAACTTACGCTTTCAAAGTACGACACTCGCACAGCACAACGGTGGAAGGCAGGGACCTTCAATGAAACCGAGCACAACGCACAGCCCAGCACGCCTCGATCCCGGCTCCATCTCGCTCAACAAGGAGCCTTGGGGAACTCTCAAACTGACGCTGAAATCGGGGGATCGGGTGACCACGTACGAGGACGTGCGCGTCCGGCTCGCCTTCCCCCTCTCGCAGATGGATCGCTCCGTCTCCTTCCTCCTTCAAGACGGCACCGAGCTGGGCACCTTGGACGACCTGCGCAGCCTCGACCAGGTCTCGGCGGAGGCGCTCAAGGCTGCCCTTGAGATGGCCTACTTCATCCCGCGCATCACGAAAGTGCTCGCGATTCGCGAAGAGTACGGCGTGAGCCGCTGGACGGTGGAGACGGACCGGGGTCCCCGCACCTTTGACGTGCAGTCCCGTCACGACATCCGGCCGGTAGGGCCCCGGCGCTACATCATCCGGGACATCGACGGCAACCGCTTCGAGATCCCGGACGTCGCGGCCCTCGACCCTGAAAGTCAAAGCTGGCTCGACCTCGAGCTTTAAGCGCTGCAACCGGACGTGCGCCGCGGACGCGGCGCTGGGCCCAACAGGCGGATGCCCGGGCCCAGCGCGTTTGGCCGGCGCGACTAAGGCGTGCGGATGACCAGGTAGCGGATGGGCGTATCGCCGCAGTTCCTCAGGCCGTGCAGGACGTTGGGCGGGCAAAAGAGCGCCGTGTTTGCCTCGATGACGTGGGTCTCATCGCCGATGGTCGCTTCGGCCACGCCTTCGAGGAGGAACATCACCTCTTCCCCCTCGTGAGCGTGGGGCGGGTGCGCCCGTTCGCCGGGGTTGATCACCGACATGTGAATCGAAAGCTTCTCGGCGCCGCTCTCCTTGTTGACGAACGGGATCGAAAAGCCCCGCGGATGCTCCCGCTTCCTGGCGTCGTCCCAGGGGATGATGCACGGATGTGACACGATGCAACCTCCTCGCTGTCGTGGTGTCAGGCCGGTCCCGGCTCGATGCGGTGCGCCGGCGAAACGAACCCGGGTATCGCGATCAGCATCGCAAAGGCGTTTTCAAAGCGGTGTCCCACCACGCCCGCGTCGGTGGCCGGCGTGACCACGATCGTGCCGGGCGTGACGGGCAGGGTGTACGTGTCCCCGGGATCCTCGGCCGGCCGGCGAAAGAGCACGACCCGCTGGCTCTCTCCGGGGTCGGGCAGGCCGTACACGGAGCGCGGCAGGACGATCGCCGTCTCCGAGTGGTTGACGTACCGGCCCGCGCCGGTGGGGACGATGCCGTGGTAGTGGGCCTGCGGCAGGGGCGTCCGGTCGGGGCGCATGTCAAGCGTGTGCTCGTTGACGCGGTTTGCGCCGCGCGCGTCCTGCGCGTCTTCGGAGCGCTGGGGCGGCAGCGCTTCCCGCCGGAAGGCGCCCTCGTAGGCCGCGCATCCGCCCGGCCGATCGGGCAGGTAGCGCAAAAAGGCGACCTTTGGCGCGCGATACTCCGTCAGGGCGGCCGCTACCTCAAAGAAGACCGCGCGCCCCTGCACCTCCAGGCTCTCGTCCCCCGCCAGCGTCACAACGTCGCCCGGCCAAAGCGCCTCCTGCGCCGCGCGCTCCGCCACGGCGAAGGGCGCTTCGTCCTCCCGGTACGGCCCGGCGGGCGGCATTCCCCGGACCACGTCCCCGGGGGAAAGCTGCACCGCCGCACCGTCCGCCTCCACGATGAAGCGGTACACCCGTTGGCCGCTCGCCGCCCTCAAGACGGTGGGACCGTCCCACCGGCCGGCGGAGAAGGCGTACTCGGGGCCGTGAATGCGTCCCAGCGCCTCCAGCAAGCGCTGAACGGCGGCAGGATCGCTGATGTGGGCGACGGGCACCGCGGCCAGGTGCTCGTCTTTACTCGTGCGGCTCATCATTGCGCTCAATCTCACTCCCCAGTGTGACGCGGCACGGGTAGGCAAAATCGGCGTAGGCCGCGTTCACGTTCCCGGCGGCGGCGTCGCCCTCGTGGATGTACGCACGGTAGCGAAACTCGGCCGTTCCCCCGCGAGCAAAGCCTTCGGCCGGGTAGCTGTGCCCGACGGTGAAGATCCCGTACTCGCGGCAGGTAAACGCGTCGGGTTCGAGCGCCCCCGGGTTTTGCGGGTGGTCAAAGAGGGCGATGCCGTCCCAGCCGTCGCCTACCGGCCCCGAAAAGTCGAGCCACGTGAAGCGGCCGCCGCGGCAGGCCAGCTCCCCCTCGCCCCCGGCGGAGTTCACCAGGCGGCCCGGGCGCTCTCGCAGGCCTCCCATCAGGCCGTCGCTGCTCCTTTTGCTCAGGTCGCGCACGCGCATCGAGTTTGCGACCCGGCAGGCCAGGGCGATGCGGCGCCGGCCCGTGTCGGCGGGATCTTCGACGCGCAGGTGCCAGTCGATAATCAGCGTGGCGGGGCTCGGCTTGTAGATGCGCACGGTGCGCCATTCCCGGGCGAAGGGATACCCGTCCGGCTTCAGATACTCCAGCTTCTGGGTGAAGTGGCCGTACACCCAACCGTACTCGATCCGCTCAAAGCCGCGATGCGCCATCCGCCCCGCCGGTCCCAGGGGCGGCCGGATCCCTTCTTCCTCCGACCAAATATTGACGCCCAGGCAGTCCTCGCCCCCGTACGAGATGTACAGCCCGTGGTGATGGGGGTGCTCCGCCTCGGAGTCCCGCACCACGTTGCCGTGGGGGCCGTTCACCGGGTAGAAGTAGGGCTTCCACGGATGGCGGTACCGGTAGCGGGCCAGCTCCTGGCTGTTTTGCGAGACCAGCAGTTCGCTGCCCAGGTCCGTGACGATGATGCGATCTTTAAAGACGGGCTTTCCGAACGCTTGCATCGCCGGAGCGTCTTCGGAGTCGAATCCGATGCGAAAGCGGCGCGCGGTCCCGGCGGGGAAGGCGCCGGGCGCGATCCACGTGACCACCTCGCCCTCGATCTGGCAGGGAACGGGGGCGAGCCGCTCGCCGTCGACTTCGCAAACCTCCAGCGACCGCGGGTCGAAGCGGCCCGAATTCCCCGCGTGCCACAGCAGGTTTTGCGGGTTGAGCGGCGTTTGGACGAGGGCATCCCGGCGGTCGGCCGGACCGGAGTGGACGACTGCTTCGACAAAGTAACGGGACTTCAAAACTTTGGGGCACCTCCACGCATCCCGGCCGGCAGCGCCTACCGCCGGGGAAAGAAGACGTCCAGCAGTCCCTCGACGTCGTCTGCGGCGAAGCCGTAGTTCTTCGCAAAGCTCGCGTGAATCTCTTCCTCGTACGACGTGGGCGCCGTCAGGGGGAAATGAATCGTGCGCCGGTCCACTCGCCCCGACTCGATCATGCCGATGTTCATCTCCTGGTCGAGGCGGCCTTGCGCCGCTCCGTACTCCGGCTCGACGTCGTCGAGGACGGCCCGGGCGATGGACAGCAGCTCGTCGGCCACGGCCACCTGCCCCTCCGTCAAGGGGTAGCGGGCCAAGGGGTTCTCCCACACCACGTCCGTTCCCGGCAGCCGGAGCGCTTCGAGGACCGTCACGCCCCCCACCTGGCGCGTCACCCGCTCGGGATCGATCCCGGCGGCTCGAGCCCCCGTGTGCATCTCTTCGGGAGGCACCACGTACACCCTTTCGCCGACGATGCTTCCCTTGGTTCCGTCGATCTGCGAGATCCCCACCTGCCCCCGTCCGAGCGAGCGGGCGTGGACGACGTTGGAGTACATCTGGATGGCCATCACGCCGTTGTCGAAGTCGATAATGCCCATCGTCCAATGCTCCTGCCGGTGATGGCGATTCATCCGGTCGGTGATCGGCTCCACCGGCGTCGTGTGGCCCACGCCCATCACCGCCGTGGGACGGCCGCGGGCGTGGGTGCGCAAGACGTTCATGCCGTGGTAGCTGCCTTCGTAAAAGATCCGGTAGATGCGCGAGACGTCGCCGATCAGCCCGGAGTCGATCACCTTCGCTTTGAACCGCTCGATGGGGGCGCGGTAGTAGTTCTCCGCCACCTCCAGCTTCACGCGGCCCCGCTGCGCCCCTGCGATCATCATATCGGCCAGAGCGAGGGTCGGCGCGATGGGCGTCTCCACAATGACGTGGATCCCGTGATCCATCAAGTAGATGGCCACCGCATGGTGAGCGTCGACGGGAACGACGACGTCGGCGACGTCGATCCGCTCGCGGCGGACCAAGTCGCGCACGCTGGTGTAGAAGGGAACGCCCAGCTCCCTCGCCAAGCGGCCGGCCGCCTCTTCGTCCTTGTCGCAGATCGCGGCCAGCTCGTAGACGTCATCCAGCTTGCGAATCACCGGCAGGTGGGCGCCGGCTCCCCTCCTGCCGGCGCCGACCAACGCGATCCTTAACTTGGCCACGCTTCGCATCCCCTCTCTCGCGCATGCTCGCGCGTTAGTGCTGCGGCCACTCCTGCAAAAAGAGGTTCACTCTCTCGGTGATCCTGGGCAGGACCGTCGCAGGCGCCGCCTGGTTGTTCCAGATCAGATTGAGCTCCGAGTTGATGATCCGGTGAATCTCCGCCTGATCCCGGGCGAGAAGGCGGACGTGGTTGCCGTTTGCCGGGAGCATGATCGTTTCAATGAAGAACTCCGGATTGACCATGTTGGGCGGCAGGAACGTCACCTCGATCCCCCGCCGGCTGGGCAGACTGGGCCCCTCGCTGCCGGGAATGATCGCCTGCCCTTCCGCGCTGGAGGCGAAGGCGACCCACCGCCATGCGGCCTCCTGGTGGCGAGCGCTCTTGGCGATGGCGTAGCCCGAGGTGGCAAAGTCGGCCGCATGCCGCCCTTCGGGGCCCGGACCTTTCGGGTACGGAGCGATGCCGAACAAAACGTCCGAGTCGGCCAGGTACGAGATCCCCGTCGTCCAGCGCGCCATCATCGCCAGGCGGCCGGAGGCAAAGGCCGGGCTGGGATCTTGGTTTCCGATGTCGGCGTTGGACACCGTCGCGACGCGGTCGACGTGCAGGAGCGCCTGCAGAAACTCAAAAGTCTCGATGGAAGCGGGCGTGTGGTAAAGCGACTCGGTTGGAACCTTGATGTCGTCGAACTCCGGCGCGCCGTTGGACCACATCCACAGGCGGTGCAGCGCGCCCCCGCGGTGGACAGCCGCTCCCATCACCACCGGCGAGCCGTCGCCTTGGCGGCGGGTGAGCTTCAGCGCCGCCTCCCGGAAGTCCGTCCAGGTCCAACCGCCGCTTTGGTACTGCCGGTCGGGGTAGGGCAGGGCCGCTTCGTCAAACATGGTGGCGTTGTAGAAATAGACGTTGGGACCTGTATCGGCGGGGAGCCCCAGCACTCTGCCGCCGCTCGACATGATGTCGACGGCGAGGGGGTTGAGCTCTTCAAAGCGGTACTCCGGGTCGCGCTCCGCCAGGGGCCTCAGGTCGACCAGGAGGTCGAACTGCGCGAAGTACGCCGTCTCCTGCATATCGAGGATGAAGGTGTCAGGAGGCGTCCCGCCGGCGAACATGGCCCGCAGCTTCTCGGGGTAGCCTTCGGGGGTGTGCAGCTGTTCGATCTTGATGCCGGGATTCTTCGCTTCGAAAGCCTCGATCAGTGCCCGGTACCGATCCGCGTACTCCTGGGTTCCCCAGTGCATGAACGTAATCGTCACGTCCTGCGCCGCTGCCTGCAACACCATCGCCGCCACGCTCAAAATCGCCACGGTTCCGCCAAGGAGCGCGCGGGGCCACATCCGCAGCGTCCAAGCCACCCCTGATTTCCCCCTTGCCATGGAAATCTCCTCCATTTTGCTATTCGTATTTCGTATTACGCTTTGTTGACTGATTCTTTTAATTTTCAGTCTTGTTTCCTTCTTTGCCGGCCGGAGATTTCCACGGCAACAAAAAAGAAGGAGCGGGCTTTGGCCCGCCCCCGCGAGCGCTTCAAAGATCTCAGCTCGTCCTCAATTCACCCCAAGCAGTGCGTTCACGCGCCGCTCCATCTCGTCCAGCGCGCTGTTCACCGGCTTCTCGCCCCAGATCGCGGCGGAGCCTTCCTCATCGATCACGCGCCAAAGGTCGTTGCTGATGGGCCAGGGCGAGCGAGCCATATCGATGTTGTGCAGCAGCAAGTGCCGGTTCTCGGGCGCCGCATAGTGCGGCAGCCAGGTATCCTGCGTCACCGCGATGCTGGGAACCACGTTTCCGATGATCTCCACCCGACGGCGCAAGGCCTCCTCCGTGGTGAAAAAGCGCAGAAGATCCCACGCCTCCTGCTTGTGCTGCGACGTGCTGAACATGAACCAGCCGATGGCATTGATAAACGGGGTACTGCCTCCGGGCCCATGCGGAAGCGGGGCGACGTCCCAAGCGAAATCCTCGATCTCGTGGAAGTGTCCCAGCACAATGGAGTTGGTAAAGACCATCGCGACCAGCCCCTGCATAAACGACTCGATGACCGGGGGCGCGCTGCGGTCTTGCACCAGGCCCGAGGCGACCAGGTCGTTCATGTACTGCAGCGCGGCGGCCACCTCCGCCGTGTTCCCGATAAACCGGGTGGGCGCCGCCCAATTGTCCACCAGCTCGCCGCCGAATCCCCAGACCAGCGGCACCCAGTTGCGCCCTCCCGGCAGGCGAAAGCCGTACCGCTGCACCGCATCCCCCGCCGGCCCGGCGACGGTCAAGCGCCGGCTGTTTTCGAAAAGGTCATCGTAAGTCCAGTCGGGGGTTGGATAAGCCAGGCCCGCGGCGTCGTATGCATTCTTGTTGTAGAAGATGCCGGAGATTTGGATATCCTGGGGCAGGGCGTAGATGCCGCCGTCAACCCGGTAGAGGTCAAAAAACGCCGGAGGCCAAGCGGCGAAGTGAAGGGACTCGCGCTCGATGTAGGGCTGGAGGTTCTCCAAAATCCCCTCTTTACCCCACTCCACCACCAGCCAGGGATCCATGTAGCCGATGTCTAGGGGCGCCCCTCCCGCGAGCATCGTCCTCATTTTATCGACCAGTCCCGAACCGGCGGTGCTCACCAGCTCGACCTCGACATGCGGGTGCTGCGCCTGAAACGCCTCGATCATCTCCTGCTGCCAGCGCAGGTGCGAGTCGCGGCTTTCTGCGATCATCGTGAGGGTCACCTTCTCCGCCGCCTCCGCCGCCGGCGGCAGCGCGCCGGCGCCGAAGACGGCGAGGAGGACAGCGACGGCAAGCCTTTTGAATCCCATACAAAGCGTCCCCCCTCCAAAAGTTCAGCCCGATTGGCCCAGCCCCGCGGCCACGATCGCGCGCAGCCGCTCAAGCCCCTCCCGGGCCACCTCCCAGGGCTCTTTCTCCCACAAGGCGGCGTTGAACAGCTCCAGCGACAGCGCGCCCCGGTATCCTTTTTGCGCGAGGCGCCTGACGATCTCCTCCAAGGGCAGGATCCCGTCGCCGGGCATCACCCGGTCCTTGTCCTGCTGCTGCTCCCGGGGGATGCCGGCCGGCGCGTCGTTGATGTGGAAGACGGCGATCATCTCCGCCGGCACCAGGGCGAGATCGTCCAGCGCGGAGCCGCCGCGGAAAATGTGGAACGAGTCCATCACGACGCTTTTGTCGGGGTCGTCGACGGCCGAGACGATCCGCCACAGGGCGCGGATGTTGTTCACCTCCTCAACGAATCCCAGAAACTCCAACGCCGGCAAGACGCCGTGCTCCCGGCCGATGGCCAGCAGCTGGGCGTAGCGCGCGGCGCAGCGCTCGTAGTCGGCCTTACCCCGCGGCGGTCCGGCGATGATTCTGGCCGCTCCGATGGCCGCCGCCTGGTCCATCCGCCGCCGCGCCTCGTCGAGGGCTTGCCGGTAAGGCTCGCCGTCGGGCGCGTCGAGCCAGCCGGCGATGTGGACCACCGTCGCAACCCCGAGCCCGGCGTCCTCCAGCATGCGCCGCACCTCGGCCAGCGTGCCGCCCTCCTGCTCAAAGGCGGTCAGCTCGTCGTTCCACAGTTCGACGGCGTCGTAGCCTGCCTCGCGGGCAATGCGAATCTTCTCCTTGAGTGACGCCGGCCTGATCGTGCTTGTATTCAGTGCAAATTGAAATTGACTCAATCCTTGATCCCCTCCGCTTAAGAG
>k87-13838_pt1 | contig 11811 bp, 14 predicted proteins | sample MGYA00084031_6733416 | MGnify analysis MGYA00084031
ACCCGCGGACGGAACGGAGAAGAAATTTGCCCTGTTCCGGGAAACGCCGCCCGGCCCAGCCGCCGGATAAGATGACAGTCATTTTTCCGGCGGAGGCCTTAACCGGGATGGCGGTTATTTTTCATGCCGGGCGTAGATGTCACGGAATGTTAAAATGATGGATCGGTCGCTGAAATTGCCGGACGTTCGATGCGGAGTCGGACGATTTTTATTTATCGGATCAAAGGTTCCGGACGGGATGCCGGTCCATCGAATTTGCGGAACCGAGGCGAAGGAAGAAGCGCTTTCCCGTTTCCGCCGGACGGGCGGCAAAGGGGCGGAACCCTTTTCCTTGGACGTTTCGGCGAAAAGACGGAACCTTCTCCCGATGCGGAACGATCCGAAAACCCATGCCCGACATTCCGGCCGAGGGAGAGGGCATTTCCAAGAAGCCGCCCAAGCCGGGCAATGAAAGACGGACGGCAAAGGCCGGCCGCTCGGCCGAAAACCGCCCAGTCCGGCAACATGCGCCCCGGTCCCGCCTGGACCGAAACAGACTGGACGGACGGGGAAAGAGCGTAAATCGGCGGCGGCATTCATCCCTGGCCGGAGGCAATTCCGGCTCCAGCGTGGGAAAAACCCTAGGCGGCCGGCGGCCCTTCCCTATCCTGAAAATGCCTTTTCCGGGATTAGAAGGTTCGGAACCGACGGCCGGGAAGCGGCCCCGTCGGCGGCGGGGGGCTTGCCCGCGGCAGATTTTTCCTCGTAAAACCCGCGGAACACGCCCTTCCTTTCCCCAATTTCTTTTGCTAGGATAGAATTATCGATAAATTGTTGGAACGGGACAGAAAAATGCCAAAAAAAATGACGAGAAGAACCTTTTTGAAAACTTTGGGGAAAACCGGAGCTTTTACCCTGCTTGCGGGGTTGAGCGGATATTATTATTCGAAACATATTGAGCCCTATTGGACGGAAATCACCCGCTTCACCATCAGGCACAAACTCATCCCGGCCGATTTCCGGCGTTTTAAAATCGCCCTGTTCAGCGACACCCATCTCGGCTACCACTACCAGCTTTCCCACCTCCGGAAAGCCGTCTCCCTCATCATGGAAGAAAATCCGGATATGATCATTTTTTCCGGGGACTTGATGGACAATCCATCCGCCTATCATCAAATCCGGGAAACGGTGGAACTGCTCCGGCTCCTGGACGCCCCCTTCGGCAAGTTCGCCGTTTTCGGAAACCATGACCACGGGGGCTACGGTACGGAAAAATACCGGTACATCATGGAAGAAAGCCGCTTCAAGGTTTTGCAAAATACCGCCGTTCCCGTGGCAAAAGGCCGGTCTTTTATTTTTTTGGCGGGCGTCGACGACTGCATGCTGGGAAGGCCGGACCTGAAAGCGGCGCTGGCCCGGCGGCCGGGCGAAGTGTACACGATCCTGATTTCCCACGCCCCCGATTACGCGGATGTCGCCAAGGGCTATCCGGTCCATTTGCAGATCAGCGGCCACAGCCACGGAGGGCAAATCCAAATCCCCTTCGTCGGGCCCGTCATTACCCCCCGGTACGGAAGAAAATACGTGGAAGGCTTATATGCATTGGACGGGCTCACCTTGTACGTCAACCGGGGATTGGGCACGACGAGGCTCCCCTTCCGTTTCCTTTCCCGGCCGGAAATCACGTTTTTTACCTTGGAACCGGAATAAGGCGGCGGAAAATGCCGGACGAACTCGGAACACCTTCCCCGGGGCGATTGAAAATTCCAGGGAAGGGGCTGGCGCAAGCGGAAAGGGACGCTGAGCCGCCGCTCATCCTTTTCCCAAAAGGATAGGGGGTCCGATTTTTCGGAACCCCCTTTTCTTCATCTTTATCCCTGCTGTTTGATTTGCCCGACCAGTTTTTCCAAATCAAGCAGCAAAATGATCCCCTCATCCCGCTTCAGCGTGCCCGTCACCAAGCCTTCCAGGGAGGCCGTCAATTCATCCGTCCCCGCCGTTTCCTCCTCCGGGCAGGGGAGGATGGAGAGAACCCGGTCGACATGAAAAATGACCTTTTGTCCGAGGACGTTGGCGATCATAAAACGGTCCTCGCCGCCGGAACCGCTTCCTTCGCCGAACCCCAAGGCTTTGGCTGCGTCGATCACCGGCAAAACCTCTCCCCGGATTTCGGCCACCCCTTCCAAATACGGGTGGGATTTGGGGATCGGAACCACCTTCACGGGAAGGATGATCTCCTGAACATGCCAAATATCGGCGCCGAAGGTTTCCCCGCCGACTTCAAAGACGACGATGTTTTTTTCCGTTTCTACCTTTCGTTCTTCCATCCTCATCGCAATTTCCTTTCATTTCGTTACTTTGCTCGCGCACCTACCTCTTATATCGGCCGAATTCCTTCCCTTTTCATCGTCTTGGGGGATTTTCCGCGCCCCAGGCCGTCTCCCCGCCGCGAAAAACGGTAAACTTGGATCAAGGATCGGAAGAGATCAGATGGCGATTTCCGCAGCAGCTTAAATCCCGGCCCTTTTAGCCCGAACAGCCGATTCCGGTATTCAAAAAAGAAGGTTTTTTGGCTATGATGAAAGGGACAATATTTTATCGATAAGAGGCGATCGTATGGAACATTTGGTCAATCCGCAAGTAAAAAGCATAGCGATTTCCGGCATCCGCCGTTTTTTTCAGCTCGCCTCCCAAGTGGAGGACGTCGTTTCTTTAACGATCGGCCAGCCGGATTTTCCGACCCCGGAGCATGTGAAGGAGGCGGCGAAAAGGGCCATCGACGACAACTTTACCGTCTATACGGCCAACGCGGGCATGCCGGAATTGAGAAAGGCGGCGGCGGACTTTGTAAAGGAAAAATACCATCTGTCCTACGACCCGGAAAAGGAAGTGATCGTCACCGTCGGCGCCACGGAGGCCATCGACATCGCCTTCCGCACCCTGCTCTCCCCCGGGGATGAAGTGCTCCTGCCCGCACCGGTTTATCCCGGCTACGAGCCGCTGATCCGGCTCTGCGGCGCCAGACCTGTCTTTATCGACACCCGTCCTTTCCGCTTCAAACTGACGGCGGAAGCATTGGAAAGGCATTTGACCGGCCGGACCAAATGCCTCGTCCTCTCCTATCCCGCCAATCCGACCGGAGTCAGTTACAGCCGGGAAGAATTGGCGGCGATCGCCCGGGTCATCCGCGGGAAAAACATGTTCATTTTGGCGGATGAAATTTACAGCGAAATCGTTTATGGCGGGCCGCATGTTTCCATCGGGGAAATCCTGCGGGAGCAGACGGTCGTCATCAACGGCTTGTCCAAATCCCATTCGATGACGGGGTTCCGCATCGGTTTTCTCTTTGCGCCGGAAGATTTGGCCAAGCAGATGTTAAAAGTGCACCAGTACAACGTCTCCTGCGCCAGCTCCGTCTCCCAGCGGGCGGCCGTCGAAGCCTTGACGAAGGGGAAGGATGACCCGGCCAGGATGCGGGAAGAATATAAAAAAAGAAGGGATTATGTCTACAAACGGCTCAAGGAAGCGGGCTTTGAAACGGTCCTTCCCGACGGCGCCTTCTATTTTTTCGTCAAGATACCGGGTAATGCCAATTCCTTCGATTTCTGTTTGAACCTGGTGCGGGAGCATAAAGTCGCCGTCGTCCCCGGGAGCGCCTTTTCCCCCTTCGGCGAAGGATATTTCCGCCTCTCCTACGCCAGTTCCATGGACGTGCTGAAAGAGGGGCTCGACCGCCTGGCCGGAGCAAGATGAACCATGGGAGAAAACTTGCATTTCTCCGGTCCGCATGACCTGTGCCGGGAGCGGGGAACCCAGCCTTCCGCTTTCGCCGCGGCAGGGAAGCCATGCAAGACGGCTTCCCTTTCCGTCTTCTTCGTCCCGGCCCGAACGGGCGGCAAAAGGGGTCCGGAAGGCGGGCAGGAAAATCCTTCCCCGCGCCCGTTCCTTGAAACGTTCTTCTATTCTTCAGGCCGACGGCACGACAAGGGGATCGGCGAAAAATGGAAAAAGAGGAAAACGAAAAGGGCAGACCCCCGGCCCGAAAGGGGCCTTTTTCCGCAAGGGACGGAAAAGTCGAATCCTCCATCCCGCCAAATATGGGGGATGCCCCGGAGCCGTCCCCCGCTTGCAAAGCCGCCCCGCCGCTCTTGTCCGGAAGGTTTTATTCTCTCCCGCTGCCGTCCCAATATTTGATCAAAGCCTGCGTGCCGCTGTTTTCTTCCCCCCGTTCGGCCAAAGCCTCGTACAATCTTTTGGCCAGGGCAAGCCCCGGCAAGGCAAGCCCCATTTTTTCCGCTTCTTCCAGTGCGATTTTCATATCTTTGATGAAATGTTTAATAAAAAATCCCGGGGAATAATCCCCCGCCAAGATCCGCGGGGCCAAATTCGCAAGGCTCCAGCTTCCGGCGGCACCGGCGGAAATCACGGAAAGGGCCTTTTCCATCGGCAGCCCCGCATGTTTGGCATAGACGAGGGTTTCGCAAAGGCCGACCATGTTCGAGGCGATGGCAATTTGGTTGGCCAATTTGGCATGCTGCCCGGAACCCGCGCCGCCCATGTGTTCGATCCTTTTCCCCAGCGTCTCGAAAACCGGGAGCATCTCCCGGAACGCCTCCTCTTCACCCCCGACCATGATCGCCAGCGTTCCGTTCTTCGCCCCGATATCCCCGCCCGATACCGGCGCATCCAGAAGATGAATCCCCCTCTTTTTCCCTTCCGCAAACAGCCTTTGGGCCAACGCGGGGGATGAGGTGGTCATGTCGATGAAAAACTGTCCCGGTCTTCCGTTCGGGATCAGCCCCTCCCCGCCCAAATACACCGCTCGCACATCCTCCGGATAGCCGACCATGGTGATCACGATGTCCGCCGCTTCCGCCACTTCCTTCGGCGAGTCCTTCCAGACGGCCCCCTCCTGCAAAAGGTCGGAAGCCTTCTCTTTCGTCCGCGTGTACACGAACAACGGATATCCGGCCTTCAAAAGCCGGCGGGCCATGCTTTTTCCCATCACGCCCAATCCGATGAACCCGATGATTCGTTCCGGCATTCGCAACCCTCCTCTGATTCGTTCCGGAATCCCGGTCAGATCGACTTCACCGCTCCCCCGTCGACGAACAGGGTGGAGCCGGTCATGTAGGTGTTTTCGTCGGAGGCCAAAAAGGCCACCACTTTTGCGAACTCTTCCGGCGTTCCGTACCTTTTCAACGGGATGCCGCTTTCCTGCTGTTTCCTGACTTCATCCTCGGAAACGCCCGCCTTTTCCGCATGGATCCGGTCCAGCTGCCGGATCCGGTCCGTCAGGATCCTTCCGGGGCAGACCGTGTTGACCAAAATGCCGTAAGGCGCCAGTTCGAAGGACAATGTTTTCGCAAGGCCGATAATCCCGGTCCGGAAGGTGTTGGACAAAATCAGTCCGGGAATCGGTTCCTTTACGGACGAGGAGGCGATGTTGATGATTTTGCCTCCCCTTTTTTTCAAGTAGGGCAAGGCGGCCCGGATCAGCCGGATGTAGGAAAGCAAATTTAATTCGAAGGCGTGCTGCCAATCTTCATCGCCGAATTCCTCAAAGGAACCGGCCTTCGGTCCCCCCGAATTGTTGACCAGGATGTCGACGGTGCCGTATTTTTCGACGGTCCGTTTCACCAGCCTTTCAATATCTTCCCCTTTCGTCAGATCGGCGGCGCAATAGGAAACGTCCCCCGGGGCGTCTTTTCCGATTTCCTCCTTCACCTTCCGCAGCTTTTCTTCATGTCTTCCGGAAATCATCACGTTGGCCCCCCCTTGGGCCAGCGCTTCGGCAATCGCTTTTCCCAAACCTTGGCTCGATGCGGCGACGATCGCGGTTTTTCCCGAAAAATCCATTTTCCCGATTCCTCCTTCCGCTTTTCTTCCATTATAAGGGAAAATATCACCGCAAGAAACGCCCGCAAATAAAAAAACCGACGGAAATGCTTCCATCGGTTTTAATTCAAAGATTCGCGAACGAGCTGCAGGACCTCATCCGTCGTAGCCGCATTCAAGGCCTTTTCCGCCAATTGTTCCATGTCCGCCTTGGAAAGCTTCTTGATTAACGCGCGGGCTTTCAAGATGGACGTAGCGCTCATGGAAAATTCGTCGAGGCCAAGGCCGACTAGCAGGGGAATCGCCTTTTCGTCCCCGGCCATTTCTCCGCACATGCCCGCCCATTTTCCTTCGTTGTGGGCCGCATCGATCACTCTTTTCACCAGGCGCAAGATGGACGGATGATAGGGCTGGTACAGGTAGGAAACCCGTTCGTTCATCCGGTCTGCGGCCATCGTGTATTGGATCAAATCGTTGGTGCCGATGCTGAAAAAGTCCACTTCCTTGGCGAACAGGTCGGCGAGAACGGCCGTCGACGGGATTTCCACCATGATGCCGAGTTGGATCGAGTCGGAAACGGGGACGCCTTCCGCCTGCAATTTTTCCTTTTCTTCCAAAAAGATGGCTTTCGCCTTCCGGAATTCATCCAAAGTGGCGACCATCGGGAACATGATCCGCAGCTTGCCGTATGTGCTCGCCCGGAGAAGGGCCCGCAATTGGGTGCGGAAAATGTCCGTCCGGTCGAGGCAAAGGCGGATGGCGCGGAATCCCAAAAAGGGATTCAGTTCCTTCGGCAAGGACAAATAGGGAAGCTCTTTGTCCCCGCCGATGTCCAGGGTGCGGATGATGACGGGCTTGTCCTTCATTCCTTCCAACACCGCTTTATAGGCTTCGAATTGTTCTTCTTCGGAAGGCAGTTCGGTTTTATCCATGTACAAGAATTCGGTCCGGAACAGGCCGACGCCCTCCGCCCCGTTTGCCAGCGCGGCTTTGACGTCTTTGGGCGAGCCGATGTTGGCCGCCAGCTCCACCCGGTGGCCGTCGCTGGAGACGGTCGGCTCGTCGACCAGCTTTCGCCATTCGGCCAACTGTTTTTCGTATTGCTTTTGTTTTTCTTTATAGGCCGCCAAAAGCTCTTCCGTCGGATTGACGTAAACTTCTCCCGACAGCCCGTCCAAAATGAGCAGATCCCCGTCTTGAATCGTCTCGGTCGCCGTCTTCGTCCCGACGACCGCAGGGATTTCCAGCGAGCGGGCCATGATGGCGGAATGGGAAGTCCTGCCCCCGATATCCGTTGTGAATCCCTTAACAAATTTCCTGTCAAGCTGGGCCGTGTCGGAGGGAGTCAAGTCTTTGGCAACGATGATCACTTCCTCCGAGATCAGGCCCGGATTCGGGACGGACACATCCAGCAGATAGGCCATAAGCCTCTTCGTCACGTCACGGATATCGGCGGTCCTTTCCCGCATATATTCATTGTCCAATTTTTCTAAAATATGAATGAATCCTTTGGCGGTTTCGTCGAGAACCGCCTCGGCATTTTTTCTTTCGCTTTTGATTTTTTCTTCTACCGCACCTACGAATTCCGGATCCGACAGGACGAGCAAATGGGCTTCGAAAATGGCCCCCTGCTCTTTCCCGAGCCGTTTTTCCGTCTGGGATTTCAAGATATTCAGTTCTTTCTTCGCCTTTTCAACGGCTTGCCGGAACCGTTCGATTTCCGCGTCCGGGTTTTCCACCGTCTTTTCTTCAAAAGAGAGCACCGGTTCTACGAGCCGGAATGCTTTCCCGATGGATATGCCGCTCGATGCTGCGATGCCTTTGATCAAAGTTGTCATTATTATACGATTCCCTCTTTTTTCATAGTTTCTTCGATCGTTTGCATGGCATTGACTTCGTCGCTGCCTTCGGCGGTGATTTTAATGTCCGCACCTTTGCCGATGCCGAGGGACATCACGCCCATGATCGATTTCAGATTCACCTTTTTCCCTTTGTATTCCAACGTGATTTCCGAATCAAATTTCCCTGCCGTCTGCACCAGGACCGTTGCAGGCCGTGCATGGATGCCCGTGTCAGCCACGACTTTATATTCTTTCTCGATCAAAAAAATCAACCCCTTTTACATGTTATTCTGTGTGCCGTCGTATCTTTTAATAAAACAAAGAGAAGCTAACATAAAGATAACATGAGTTTTCAAAACAGACAACGCCCATGTTCGGAATTTCTCTATTTTTTCATAAAAGGGCGAATGCCGCGGAAAAAAAAGGGCGGCGCCCATTTCCGCGATCTTTCCTTCCGTTCCGGAATTTGGCAAAGAAAGAACCGGACAGATCCGGAGAAAACCTTTCCTCCTAACCTCCGGCACGGGGTCAAGGGCTTTGCCGGTCAAGAAACAGTTTCCCCCCCTTCCTCCGCTTTTATGACCATTCCCCGGCGGCGGAAGGGAAAAACCGGTTCGTCCTCCCAAAAAAAGAAGAATGGAACATCCATTCTTCCATGGCTGGAGAATTTCATCAAGCGGGAAAGAACCCGGACGCTTTCCCTCCCCCCAGGAGGAAAGGGCGGCCGGGTCCTTTCCCGTCTGCATGCTGCCAATCTGTCATTTCGCGAAACGGTGATTGCCGATCGTAATCGTGGCCGTCCGCGAGAATATCCATTTGCTTGTGGACGTTTTCGGATTGTAAAAATACAAGGATCCTTGTCCCATCCCCCGGAAAGCGATGGCCTCTTTCACCGCCCGTTTGGACGATTCGTCGGCGGGCTCGTTGATCGTGCCGTTGGCCACCGGGGTGAAGGCGTAATGGCCGCCCGTTTTGGCGTAAATGATCCCTTTCACCGTCTTCGGAAAATCGGGATGGTCAAGGCGGTTTAAGACGACGGTCGCCACCGCGACTTTGCCGGCATAGGGTTCACCCTTCGCCTCCGCATGGACGAGCCTTGCCAGCAAATCCATTTCTTCGGCGGTCAAGGAAGGCGGAAGCACCAGCCTCTGCCCCGGATAAATGGTGTCCGACGGCATACGGTTGGCCTTTTTTATGCTGAGAACGGAAACCCCGTGCGCCTTTCCGATCGTATACAGGGTATCCCCCTTTTTCACCGTATAGATCGCTGCCGCATCGGCATTCCCGCCGGATCCCGCTGCCAGCGCGAAGGCGATGGCCAAGATCCATGCCAATCTCTTAAACACTTGCAACACCTCCCGTTTTCTTCCCCATCAGGCTAACAAGAAACCGGACGGGATTCACTAGTGGACTGCTGGCGAAATTGGCAGAATCCGTAAATCCAATTTCCGAAGCTGCAAAAATCGCAAAATTCCTTTAGAAAATTTCGCTTTTTCGCGAAAGAAATCGCAGGGAAAAGAACGGGACTTGGTTTTTTTGATCGAAATCAGATTTTACAAAATAGACAAAATTTTGTCCGGCCTGTACGTTGAAATTACCCGGGAATTTGCGGGAGGCGCGCCTTTCCAGGATCGGTGGGAAAATGGAGGATTTTGACCGTTTGGCCGAACAATACAGGCCGCTCATTCTTTCCGTTCTCCGGAATTTGAACATCTATCAGAACCGCGAAGATTTTTTTCAGATCGGCCTGATCCATCTTTGGCAGGCGTACTTGAACTACAAGCCGGAAAAGGGCAATTTTTCCGCCTACGCCTACATCACCGTGCGGCGGGGGATCGTCCGCGAGTTGAAAAAATGGAAGCGAAAGGAGGGCATCGAGCATGATGTGGACGAAAATTATTGGAACTCCGTCAAGGAAGAGCCGAAAGCCGCGGAAATGGCCTTCATCAAGGATGCGGTTTGCCGGCTGCCGGAATCCGAGCGGGAATTTGTGATCCGCCATTTCATCTGGGGATATTCATTGCGGGAGATCGCGGAAATGGAGAATTCCGCCTACGCCACCGTGAAGCTGAAAAAGAAGCGGGCCTTGGAAAAACTGCGGAAGGCCCTCACCGACAAATAACGGACAAGTCCGGGCGCCTCAGCCCGGACGCCTCCCGAACGATCCGCCGCCCGAAAACCCCGGCCGGCGCACCTGCTTTCCGGCACGCAAAAAACGGAAAACCTTCCGGCCGGGGGTCCTTTCCTCCGGAATCCCTTCCTTGCCATTCATGTTTTGGGCAAATAATGAAAAATGACGCCGCCCCCCTTTTGGGCGATGCCGCGGAAATTGCCGAAGTCCTCCCTTTGGACGAGGACTTGGCGGAAGACGGGAAAATCCTCCTTTTTTACATAAATTTCGCGGATTTTTCCCCTTTTTAATTGTTCCAATAATTCCTTCGCCATTTCCTCCGTCATCACTTCCACCCTCTTTCCATTTTCGGAATCGCGAAAAGGATAGGATAAACCTGATCGTCCGGGACGGACAAAGGAAGAAAAGTCCGGATCGAATATAAACAATTTACAAAAATCTTTACAATTTTTCCGTTTTCATGCAAACTATTGATAAAAGTGATCATTGATAAGGAGAGATCGCCGATGAAAAAAGCTTCCGTCGGGAATATCATCGAATTTAAGAACGGGTTGAGGGGCATCGTGGAGAAGGTCAATGAAAATTCGGTCATCGTCGACTTGACTTACATGGAAAATTACCGGGAACTGGATTTGGAAGAACGGACCGTCGTCAACCATAAACATTACAAAATCGTTGAAGAATAACGGGCCGTCTGCAAACGTTGCCGTCCCCGCATAAACATTATAATAACGGCCGCCTTCCCGGCGCGAGGGCAAACAGGGATGAATTTTCATCCCTTTTCAAGTTTTTGGGATCCGAACCCCCGTTCCCCCATCCGGTTTCCTTCCCCTGTCTACGAATCCCCTCTTGGCGGAAGTCCCTCATTGTTCGGCGGGGAAAATCGGGAAACCCCCCTTCGGAATTTGTCAAGAAACGTTCGTAAGATCCTTTTCCATTTTAAAAAGAGGTATGGTACAATAATTTTGTTTTTTCGAAGGGAGTCGTTTCAAAAATGGAACAAGTCCTGAGAGACCGGAAATGGATGTTTGCCATCATCCTTTCCCATCTTTTGATCGGATTTACCTTCACCAGACCGGCGGTCTTTTGGTATTTGCTCACCGGCGCGATGCTGTGCCTCATTTCCTACGCGATGATCATCGAAAAATTCGACGACCGGCTGCCTTTACATAAGTATTTCTATTACGGCCTCGCTTCGGGCATATTCTTTTACGCCTTGGCCTTGCTCGCCTACGGGATCATCGATTGGCTGTCCCTGTCCTTCTTAAAAAATGAAATCATCGGCATTTACGACCGGTTTTCCCCCGATTCTTTCTGGCATTACATCGTGCTCGCTTTAATCATCGTTCCCGGGGAAGAAATATTTTTCAGGGGCTTCCTTTTCAAACGCCTGCTGAATTACCTGCCTTTTTGGCACAGCGCCCTCCTTTCCGGCTTCCTATACGCGATGACGTATATTTACTCCCAGTATATCATTTTAATCGCCGCGGCGTTTTTTTTCGGGATCCTGTGGTCGGCCCTTTACGCCTGGAAAAAAAGTCTGCCCCTTGTCATCCTGTCCCATCTGACCTTCGATCTCCTTCTTTTTTTGATCTTTCCTTTGCATTGAACAAGATGCGGAAGGTTTCCGCATCTTTTTTATTCCCCCTGTCTTTTCCCCCGCAGCAGAAGGAAGAGAAAGTAGATCAGGCTTACATAGCCGAACAGCGGATACAGAAATCCGAGCAGCGTCCCGTAAGGGATGAGGCTGAGCAGCAAACAGGAGAAAAAAATAAAAAGGCCCAGCCGCCGTTTGCCTCCCGGAAAGTGGGTCTGCAAAAACCGCTCCAATCCGTAAACATTTCCGATAATCGTCGTAAATATCTCCCCGTATATCACAAGAATATAAAGAAAATAGAAGGAGCCGGCCAAGCGCCCGATTACGGCCCCCATCGGGATCTGGAAGGAAGCGGGATCCGGGAGCTGGACGAGCACGAAATGGCTGGCCAGCATCACGGCGGTCAAGATCGCCCCGCCCAACAA
>k87-1393723_pt1 | contig 11808 bp, 11 predicted proteins | sample MGYA00084031_6733416 | MGnify analysis MGYA00084031
CCGGCCGCGCGGCCGGCGCCCCCGGAGCGGGCCGGGGTCAGGAGCGCGGTGAGCGCCGCCACGAGGGCGGCGAGCTCGACGTCGTCCGGCGAGCCACGGACGACGATCACCTCCGCGCTCACAGCGGAGGATTGCCGTGCTTGGCATAGGGGAACGAGGCGCGCTTGGTGCGCAGCACGGCCAGCGCCCTGGTCAGGACCGCACGGGTGTCCGCGGGATCGATCACGTCGTCGACCAGGCCGTGCTCCGCCGCGTAGTAGGGGTGCATCAACTCGCGGCGGTACTCGGCGATCCTGGCCGCGCGCACTCCCTCGGGATCGTCTGCGGCGGATATCTCCTTACGGAAGATCACATTCGCCGCGGCCTCCGCGCCCATCACCGCGATCTCGTTGGTGGGCCAGGCGAACGACAGGTCGGCCCCGATCGACCTGGAGTCCATGACGATGTAGGCGCCGCCGTACGCCTTGCGCAGGATCACCTGCACCCGGGGCACGGTGGCCGCGCAGTAGGCGTACAACAGTTTCGCCCCGTGCCGGATGATGCCGCCGTGCTCCTGACCGGTGCCGGGCAGGAAACCCGGCACGTCGACCAGCGTCACCAGCGGGATGTTGAACGCGTCGCAGGTCTGTACGAAGCGGGCGGCCTTCTCCGCCGACGCGATGTCGAGCGCGCCGGCGACCATCTGGGGCTGGTTGGCCACGATGCCCACAGTGGACCCGTCGAGGCGGGCCAGCGCGCACACGACGTTGCCGGCCCACCGCTCGTGCACCTCCAGGAACTCGCCGTCGTCGACGATCTCCTCGATGACCCGCCGCATGTCGTAGGACCGGTTCGGATCGGCGGGCACCAGGTCCAGCAGCGCCTCGGTGCGCCGGTCGGGAGGATCGCCGGTCGCCACCACCGGAGGCGTCTCCTGGTTGTTGGCCGGCAGCAGCGAGACCAGATAGCGCACGGCGCGCAGGCACTCGGCCTCCTCGTCGTGCACGAAGGCGGCGACCCCCGTGGTGGCGTGCACGTCGGCGCCGCCGAGCTGGTCGTGGGTGACCTGCTCCCCGGTGACCGCGCGCACCACGTCGGGGCCGGTGACGAACATCTGCGCCACGTCGCGGACCATGAACACGAAGTCGGTGAGCGCGGGGGAGTAGGCGGCGCCGCCCGCGCACGGTCCCAGCATCACGCTGATCTGCGGTACCACCCCCGACATCCGCACGTTGCGGCGGAAGATGCCGCCGTAGCCCGCGAGCGCGGTGACCCCCTCCTGAATGCGGGCACCCGCGCCGTCGTTGAGGCTGATCAACGGAGCCCCGGTGGACTCCGCCAGGTCCATGACCTTGTGGATCTTCTGCGCGTGAGCCTCACCCAGCGAGCCGCCGAAGATGCGGAAATCGTGGGCGTAGACGAAGACGGTCCTGCCCTCGATCGTGCCCCACCCGGTGACCACCCCGTCGCCGGGCGGCTTGCGCCGCTCCATGCCGAACCGCGTGGCCCGGTGGGTGCGCAGCGGCTCGATCTCCACCAGCGAGCCCGGGTCCAGCAGGAGGTCCAGCCGTTCATAGACGGTGAGCTTGCGCCGCGCGTGCTGCTGCTCGGTGGCCCGCGGCCCGCCGCCGCAGCGAGCCTGGTCGTGCCGGTACCGCAGCTCGCGCACCAGCTCACGCATGTCCGCCGGCGGCGCGGTGAGAGGGGCCGGGGCGGTGGAGGTCGGGGTCACGCCTTTCACTCCCTGTGCAGTTCACTCCCGATCGGCACGGCCGGGCAGGAGGCCGCCGGGCACCATCCGTGCGCCGGCGGCCGAAAGCCGCCCGGTCCGGCCGTCAGGTGATGGACACTCCGCCGTCGATGCTGATGACCTGGCCGGTCATGTAGTCGCTGTCCAGGAACAACCGGACGGCATGGGCCATCTCCTCGGTCGTCCCGAACCTCGGGATGGGGGCCTTCTCCCGGATGTTCTCCATGACATGGGCGGGCAGGTTCTTGGTCATGTTCGTCACCATGAACCCCGGGGACAGGGCGTTGACGGTCACTCCGCGGCGACCGCACTCGGCGGCCAAGGTCCGGGTCAGGCCGATCACCCCGGCCTTGGAGGCCGAGTACGCCGTCTGACCGGCGGTCGCGATCAACCCCGAAGGCGACACGATGTTGATGATGCGCCCCCAGCGTTGACGCAGCATGTGCGGGACCGCCACCCGGCTGGTGTGGAAGGTCCCCACCAGGTTGGTGTCGATCACCTGCCGCCACTCCTGCGGCGACTGCATCGCCATGAGCGCGTCCTTGCGGATCGCGCTGTTGTTGACCAGCACGTCGACGGGGCCGAGCCCGTCGCAGATCTGCCGGTACATCTCGGCGACGTCCTCCCAGGAGGCGACGTCGCCGCGTACCACGATCGAGTCGTTCCTCAGCTTCTCGGCGACCGCCTTGGCCTGAGCCTCGGAGCTGTTGTAATGCACGGCGACCCGGCAGCCGAGCGCGTCCAGCTCCATGGCGAGGACCCGGCCCAGGTCGCCGGAGGCCCCGGTGACCAGGGCGACCGGGCGGTCCGGGCGAGGACCGCTCACCGGCTTGTCGCTCATGCGGGCGCACCTCCCCACTTCAGGAGCATCGATCCCCAGGTCATGCCGGCCCCGAAGCCGGCGAGCAGGACCAGGTCGCCGTCGTTGATCCGTCCCGCGTCGAGGGCTTCGGCGAGCGCGATGGGGATCGACGCCGACGCGGTGTTGCCGTACCGCTCCAGGTTGGTGACCAGCGACTCGGGGCGCAGTCCGGTGTGGTTGAGGATCGAATTGATGATGCGGATGTTGGCCTGATGCGGCACCACGTGATCCACGTCCTCCGGCTTCACCTTGGCCGACTCCAAGGTGGCGTTCACGGTACGCACCGTGAACCGGACGGCGTTCAGGTAGATCTCGTTCCCGTTGATCCGTGCGAAGTGGAGGCCGGCGCGCGCGGTCTCCACCGTGGTCGGCATCCGGCTGCCACCGGCCGGCACCTTCAGGCTGTCGGTCCGTGAGCCGTCGGCGCCCAGGTTCCACGACAGCACCCAGTTCTCCGGACTGGGGGTGAGCACGATCGCGCCGGCTCCGTCACCCACCAGGATCCCCAGATCGCGGTCGGACGGATCGACCGTGAGCGAGTGGGTGTCGGAGCCGATCAGCAGGATCGGCCGGGGGTCGATGGTCATCAACGCCGCGGCGGACACCAGCCCGTAGACGAACCCCGAACACTCGGCGTTGACGTCGTGGGCGCTGCCGGCGATGCCGAGGCCGTGGTGCACGAACGCCGACGTGGCCGGGGACGGCTGCTCGGGCGTTGCCGTGGCCACGATGAGGTGAGCGATGTCGGCGCCGCTCAGCCCTGCACGGTCGAGCGCGCGCCGGCCGGCCTCGATCGCCAGCGAAGCGGTGCTCTGCCCCGGGTCCACGACCCGCCGCTCCCGGATCCCGCACCGGCTGACGATCCAGTTCTCGTCGACGCCGAAGTGCTCCGCGAGTTCGACGCTGGTCACGACCCGTTCGGGGACGGACACCCCCCAGCCGGCGATCTCGAAACCCCGCATCGGCGGTTACTTCCCGGTCGGCTGGGCGACGGACTGCGCGGCCTCCATGAGCCGTGCGTGCACCGTGCGCAGCGTCGTGGAGTCGTCGATGTCCTTGAACAGCGACTCGTCGGCGGGGATGTGCGGGTACTTGTTCTGGAAGCCGTAAAGCCACTCCATCAGGTCCAGCGAGTCGACGTCCGCGATGTGCAGAAGAGCGGCGTCGACGTCGATGGACTCGGCGCCCGACACGGCCTGCAACTGACTGGCCAGCTCCTCAACGGTGGGCAGCTCCATCGGCGTTTGCTCCTTAACTTCCTCTGCTCCGTAAGAATCGGCGGCGGCCGTACCGGTAGGGGCCGTGTGCCGCCCCACGTCGGATGGAAGCTCCGCGGGCGCAACGAACGCGCAACGCGTCCGCCGCGCGGGCGATGTTGCGCCTCTATTGCGAACCTCACGGTTATCTCTGTACGACCAGCGCAAGCGGGCCCGAAGTGTGACGGATGGGACGAGCGATGACCACGGTTGAGATCGGATCGGTAACCCCCGAGGTAGCGGCGATCAGGCACCACTACGAGGTGAGCAACGAGTTCTACCGCCTGCTGCTCGGCCCGACCATGATGTACTCCGGCGGCTACTGGGAGGACGGCGAGGACCTCCGCGCCGCACACGACATCGCGCAGGAACGCAAGATCGACGTCTTCGCCGAGCTCGGCCGGGCCAAGGGCGCGGCCAGAGTCCTGGACATCGGCAGCGGATGGGGCACGCTACTGAACCGGCTGACCACGGTGCACGGGGTGGAGCACGCGGTCGGCGTCACGCTGAGCCGTACCCAGGCCGACCACACCGCTTCGCTCGGCAACCCCCGCATCGAAGTCCGGGTGGAGAGCTGGGAGGACCACCACACCGACCGCCCCTACGACGCGGCGTTCTGCGTGAACGCCCTGGAGCACTTCGTGCTGGCCAGCCTGCCCCCGCGCGAGCGCATCAAGCGGTTCCAGGCGTTCTTCGACAAGTGCCACTCCCTGCTGAGGCCGGGCGGGCGGCTGGTCCTGCACGTGATGACCGTCGAGCGGCCGCCGCTGCGCCGCGAGCTCATCGATGACCTGAAGTTCCTGCAGCGCGAGGAGTTCGCCGGCTGCTACATCCCGCACCTGCACGAGCTCGCCGCGACCTGCGAAGGCTCGTTCGAGGTCATCGAGATCCGCAACGAGCGTGAGGCGTTCAGCAGGGCCTGCCGCGTGTGGCTGCAGAACCTGGCCGAGCGCCGCGAGGAGGCGGTGGCCATGGAGAGCGAGCAGGTCGTCGCCCGGTTCGAACGCTACCTCGACATCTTCGCCTACACGCTCGAAGACGGGATCTTCAACAACTTCCGCATCGTCTTGGCCCGGCGGCCATGAGGAGGAACCCGTGACGAACACACTGGACTCCGTACGCGACGACGGGCGGCTCGCCGAGTGGCCCGATGAGGACGGCGACGGGCGTCCCGTCCCCCACTTCCGGGTGGCGATCGTCGGCACCGGCTTCTCCGGTCTGGGCATGGCCATCCGGCTGCGTCAGGAGGGCATCGACGACTTCGTGGTGTTCGAGCGGGCCGATGAGGTGGGCGGCACCTGGCGCGACAACTCCTATCCGGGATGCGCCTGCGACGTGATGTCGCTGCTGTACTCCTTCTCCTTCGCGCAGAACCCGAACTGGAAGACCACCTTCGGCAAGCGCGACGAGCTGTTCGCCTACCTGCGCGACTGCGCCGACCGCTTCGGAGTGCGCCCGCACATCCGGTTCAAGCACGAGCTGCTCGGCGCTCGCTGGGACGAGCTCGGCCACCGGTGGCTCCTGCGGACGAGCCAGGGCGACTTCAGCGCGCGGATCCTCGTCCTCGGCACGGGATATCTGAGCGACCCGCTGATCCCGTCGATCCCCGGCCTGTCGGACTTCACCGGCCGGATGTTCCACTCGTCCCAGTGGGACCACGACTACGATCTGACCGGCAAGCGGGTGGCGGTGATCGGCACCGGTGCCTCGGCCATCCAGTTCATCCCCGCCATCCAGCCCAAGGTCGGGCGGCTCGACGTGTACCAGCGCACGCCGCCCTGGGTGGCTCCCAAGCCGGACAAGGTCATCTCCGCGACCCAGCTGTGGATGCGACGGCGGCTGCCCGGCTACCAGAACTTCCGCCGCAACTTCAACATGTGGGGCCGGGAGATCCTGGCGTTCATGATGGCCCGTCCCCAGATCATGGAGAAGACGGTCCAGCAGACGGCCGCCAAGCACCTGCGCAAGAGCGTCGCCGATCCCGAGCTCCGCGCCCGGCTCACCCCGGACTACACGGCGGCCTGCAAGCGGCTGCTGTTCTCCAACGACTACTACCCGGCGCTGTGCCAGCCCAATGTCGAGCTCATCACCGATCCGATCGAACGGGTCGAAGCCGGCGCGATCGTCACCGCCGACGGCCGCGGCCGTGAAGTCGACGCGATCATCCTGGGCACCGGGTTCCGGGCCACCGACCGGCCCATCGCCTACCGCGTGCAAGGGCGAGGGGGACGCGAACTCGCCGACGTGTGGCGGGACGGGATGTCCGCCTACGTGGGCACGACCGTCGCCGGATTCCCCAACATGTTCATGATGCTCGGCCCGAACACCACCCTCGGGCACTCGTCGCAGACGGTGATGATCGAGGCGCAGATCGCCTATGTGCTCGACGCGCTGAAGCAGATGGACCGGCGGGGCCTGGTCAGCGTGGAGGTACGACCGGAGGCGCAGATCGCCTACAACCGGTGGCTCGACACCCGCCTGGCGGGCACCGTGTGGAACGCCGGCAACTGCAAGAGCTGGTACCTGGACGGCAGCGGCCGCAACCCCTCGATCTGGCCCACCTACACCTTCCGTTTCCGCAACCTGACCAAACGATTCGACCTGCGCGCCTACCGGCTCACCACCTCCACCGAGGTGCGCGCCGGACGGACGCCGGTCGGCCGATGACCGCACGGAGAACCAGATGACCGACACGATATCCCGGCGTAGCCTGCTCAAGAGCACTGCGGTGGCGGTGGCGGGCTGGAGCGCGGTGAACGCCACCTGGGTCACCGCCGCGGAGGCGGCGACGACCCCCGGCATGGTGCCGGTGCCCAGGCTCGACGGCACCTTGGAGTTCGCGCCCCGGCTGACCGGCAACTTCACCACCGACTTCGGCAAGCTGGTGAAGTCCAGCCCGAAGGCCGTGCTGCGGCCGGGCTCGGTGCAGGACATCGTCAAGATGGTGAACTACGCCCGCCGGAACCGGCTCAAGATCGCCATGAACGGCCAGGGCGGCACGGGTGACGACCTGGAGTCGCACTCCAACTACGGGCAGGCCGGCGTGTCCGGCGGCATCGCGGTCGACGCCCGCTCCCTGTCCAAGATCCACCGCATCGATAAGAGCAGCGCCGTGGTGGACGCCGGGGTCACCTGGGCGGCCCTGTGCGAGGCGACCTTAGCCCGGGGGAAGGTCCCGCCCGCGCTCACCGACTACCTCCACCTGTCGATCGGCGGCACCGTGAGCGTGGGCGGGATCGGCGGCATGACCCACCGGTACGGCCTGCAGTGCGACATCGTCGAGGAGATCGAGATCGTCACCGGTGAGGGCCGGGTGCTCACCGCCTCCCCCTCCGTCCGGCCGGAGCTGTTCCGGGCCGCCCTGGCGGGCGGCGGCCAGGTCGGGATCATCACGCGGCTGAAGGTCAAGCTCGTCCCGGCGCCCGCCCGCGTGATGATATTCAGCCTGTACTACGACGACCTGTCCACCTACCTCGCCGATCAGGAGAAGATCCTGAGCGAAGGGCGGTTCAACTACCAGGCCGGTGAGATCGTCCGCAAGCCGGACGACTCGGGCTGGCGGTACAAGATCGAAGTGGGCGCCTACTTCACCCCGCCCTCGACCCCCGACCAGAAGGCGCTCCTGGCCGATCTGCGCGACGACCGGGCGGCCATGGAGGTCGCCGAGCACGACTACCGCGAGTGGATCTTCCGGGTGGACGGGTTCGAGGCGTTCCTCAAGGAGAACGGCTACTGGGAGCAGGCCAAGCCCTGGTTGAGCCTCATCCTGCCTGCCTCGCAGGTCAAGCGGTTCATCACCACGGTGGTGGCCGAGCTCGTCCCGGACGATCTGGGCGCGGGCATCTCCCTGCTGTCGCCCTTCTGGAGATCCAAGCTCACCTGCCCGCTCTTCGCGCTCCCCGAGACGCGCGACAAGGTGCTGTACCTGTTCGACCTGCTGCGCTTCCCGCACCCCGGCAGCAGCGACATCCAGCGGATGCTGGAGCAGAACCGCCGGTTCTACGACCAGGCGGTGGCGCTGGGCGGCAAGCGGTATCTGGTCGGCGCCATCCCGAACATGACCAACCAGGACTGGCGGCGCCACTTCGGCCGGCAGTGGAACTTCCTGGCCATGTCGAAGCTGCGTTTCGACCCGGACAACGTGCTCACCCCCGGGCAGGGGTTCTTCGCCTGAACGTTCCCGCGCCGGCGGGATCCGGCACCGCTCGACCGGTCGCCGGATCCCGCCGGCGCGGGCGGAAGCGGTCGTCTCGACCTCGCATCCGTCCTGTCCGTCCGACGAACCGTCGCCCCGCAGGGAGGCTGCCATGAACGGCTACGATCTCGTCGACGAGGTGTTTCTCGACGCCTCACCGGATGTCGTCTGGAACGCGCTCATAGCCGAGCTGTGCGGTGCCGCCCGGTGGTGGGTGCCGCACAACACCTTCGAACCCGGCGCGGTCCCCCCGGACCAGGTGGGAGGGGAGACCCGGGTGACCGTGCACACCAAGGGCGTCGACAAGGGCGGTCCGAAGCTGCGGTTCACCAGCCGCACCCGGCGTGTCGAGCCCGGTCGGCGGCTGCTCGTCGACTACGTCGAGGGGGTCTTCCGCGGATCGGCGGAGTTCACCCTGGAGCCGCTGGACGACGGCCGGCGTACCCGGCTGGCCATGCGCTTCCTCGCCCGGCCGCACGGGTGGGCGCGTCTGCTTGATCGCGTCGTCGACCTCGGCGGGCAACATTCGAAGACGATCAGGGAGGCCTTCGCCAACCTGGGCGCCCTGGTCGGCGGTGCGCTGGTGGGAGGCGGTGCGCGATGAGCGTCACGGCGGGCGGCCCGATCGTCGGCATTCCGGCCGCCGGCGTGAGGGAGTACACCGTGCGCACCGATGACGGGGCCGTGCTGGCCGTCACCGCGCACCGGCCCTCCTCGGACGCGGACGGCGTCGCGGTCGTGCTGGCCCACGGCTGGGCGGCGAGCCGCCGGGTCTGGCATGAGGTACGCGGCCTGCTGCTGGGCCTGGGGTATCCGGTGGTCTGCTACGACCAGCGCGGTCACGGTCACTCCACTACGGGCCGCGAGCCGATCGGCATCGAACGCCTCGCCGGGGACCTGGCCGCGGTGCTGGAGAGCGTGGAGGAGGAGAAGGTGGTCCTCTGCGGCCACTCGGGCGGCGGATTCGCCGCCATGGCGTACGCCGTGGCGGATCCGGAAAGGGCCGGTGCCCGGTTGCGCGGCATGGCGCTGCTCGCCACCGCGGCCCACGACCAGGACACCCCGCCCGCGGAGGTGGGGATGATGGGCAGCCGGTTGTTCAGCCGGGCGCTGGCCCGTCCCCGGCTGGGACGGTTTCTACTGGGGAAGACCGTGGGCGACAAGGCCGACCCCGCCGTACTGGAGACCAACCGGCAGATGTTCGCCGCCACCCCCGCCCGGGTGCGCGCCGACTGCTTCCGCTCGTCCCGCGGCATGGACCTGCGGCTCGGCCTGGCCTCGGTGCCGGTTCCGGCCCTTGTGCTCGCGGGCGAGGCAGACAAGATCATCTCCCCGGAGCTGGGCGAGGTCATCGCCCGCACCATGCCTCAGGCCCGGTTCCGGCGGGTGGCCGGGGCCGGTCACATGCTGCCCCTGGAGGCGCCCGGTCAGGTCGCCCAGGCGATCCACGAGCTGGCTTCGGGCTGACAAGACGCTGAGAAGACGAGGCCGCGGCGGCCTCACACACGGCGCATGGCTCCTCCGCCCCCCGCCCGGGGGACGGAGGAGCCATGCGTCATGTGTGCGAGCCGCGCGCCCGAGCCGCACTCCCGTAGAGGGGCGAATATGCAAGTGAGCCTTTCGACTATGGATCGTCTAATCGGGTGCGGGTTGACTATGAATCATGACAACGGATACGCAGCAGATCAGAGCGGAAACGATCCTGGTCACCGGTGGGACCGGAAAGACCGGGCGCCGAGTAGCCGACCGCCTCAAGCGCCGAGGCCTGCCCGTCCGTGTGGGCTCGCGCTCCGGTGAGCCGCCGTTCGACTGGGAGAACCGTGACACCTGGAAACCGGCCCTGCAGGGGGTGGGCGCGGTCTACATCAGCTTCTACCCGGATCTGGCCTTCCCCGGCGCGGCCGAGACGGTGGGCGCCTTCTCGCGGCTCGCCGTGCAGCACGGGGTCCGGCGGCTGGTGCTCCTGTCCGGCAGAGGGGAGGAGGGGGCCCAGGTCAGTGAGCGGGAGGTGCAGAACGCCGGCGCGGAGTGGACGATCGTACGGGCCAACTGGTTCAACCAGAACTTCTCCGAGGGCTTCCTGGTCGACCCCGTGCTCAGCGGCGAGATCATGCTGCCGGCCGGCGACGCGGTCGAGCCGTTCGTCGACGCCGAGGACATCGCCGACGTCGCGGTCGCCGCGCTGACCGAAGAGGCCCATGTGGGCCGGATCTACGAGCTGTCCGGTCCCCGCCTGCTCAGCTTCCACGACGTGGCCGCGGAGATCAGCAAGGCCAGTGGCCGGGAGGTGCGCTATGTGCCGGTCACCAAGGAGGAGTACACGAAGATCCTGGAGGAGAACGATCTGCCGGTCGAGTTCGCCGAGCTGTTCACCTTGATCCTGGACGGACGGAACGCCTCGGTGACCGACGGGGTGCGGCAGGCGCTGGGCCGCGAGCCGAGGGACTTCAGCGACTACGCGCGCGAGGCCGCGACCAGCGGCATATGGAACGACCGGCCGGCGTGATGAGACGTCCGGCCCGATGGCTCTGCCGTGGATGCCATGTCGGATGAGCAAATACCGGGGGATCTGCCCGATCACGTTTACGGCTTCGCCCTCGTGCACATCGCGATACGGCGCGACGCGCGCAGATTGGCGGAAGCGGCACCGGCGCTGCAGCCGGTGCTGCTTCCCCGCGTCCGTACCTGGTGGCGTCAGGTGCGGGCGGTGATCGACTGGCACCATCGCAGCGAGAACGAGGTGCTATGGCCTGAACTGCGGCGCAGGGTGCGGGGGTTCGCAGCCGACGAGAGGGTGATGCGCCACGACCACATAGCACTCGACAACGCCATGAAGGCGATATCGGCGGCGCTCGCGCCCGGCGGCGACCGTGTCGCTCTGGAGCAGACGGTCACCTGGTTCGACGCCCTTGTCGCCGAGCACCTCACGTTGGAGGAGGCGGTGCTCTTCCCCATCTTCCGCACCGGCATCGGCGCCGATGAGTATCTCGAGATCGAACGACGGGTGCTCGCCCTGGCGCGCCCGAACGTCATGGCGTTCCTTCTGCCCTGGCTGTTCGACGGCGTCGGCGCCGAGGTCGCGGCGAAAGCGGCCGCCACCATCCCACCGCCGCTACGCCTGCTCGGCCGCACGGTGCTGAGGCGGCGCTACTACCACAAGTTGCGCTGGTGGTGAGGGGCGCCACGGCGAAACGAGACAGTGAGCGAGTTCGGAGAGCTTGTGCAGAATTCAACTTCTGGAGAATTCATGGATTCCGGCAAGGTCCTCCCCGAAATCGACCAGCATGCTCCCCGACGCCTGATCTACCACACCCTGCAGCGCTTCTCCCCAGGCCGTGGCGTCCTGACAACGCTGTTTGAGCCGCCGGACGACGTCGTGCTGTCCTGCCACGGTCTGCGGCATAGGAGCGACGGGCGGACGATGATCGACGGGATCTCGTTCTGCGTCCGCGCGGGTCACGCCTACGGTCTGGTCGGCTTCCCCGGCTCTGGGAAGACCACCCTGATCCGCATGGCCTGCGGCCTGCTGGTCCCCCAGCATGGGAGCGTCGTACTGGACGGCCGCCCGATCGGAGAGCTGGACGCGCGATCGCTGCGCAGGGCGGTCAGCTACGTGCCGCAGAACGTGGCGATATACCCCTCGTTGACGGTGGGGGAGACCGTACGGTCCTGGGCACGCATGAGCGGGGTGCCGAGCGGGATACGCCGCAGTCGGACGACCGAGGTCTTGGACCTGGTAGGCCTCGCCGACCACGCCGACACCCCG
>k87-727110_pt1 | contig 11807 bp, 12 predicted proteins | sample MGYA00084031_6733416 | MGnify analysis MGYA00084031
GGTGGTCGAGGTCCGGGGTAAGGGTGATGCCCGGAATATGTGGGGGCCGTTCAATGGTCCGGGGTGGCGTAAGCATGATCCGGTGATTAATGCGCACAAGTTGCGTGGGACCAAGTTGTACATCTCGAATGCGACGGGGTTGCCCGGTCAGTACGACAATCCGTCCTATGTGAAGGATCAGAAGACGTTGGCTGATCAGATTGCGGTGGGTGGAGTGTCATCGAGGGCAGCACGATGGTGTGCACCCTGCAGTTGGTGAACCGGTTGCGGGAGTTGAACATCCCGGCCACTGTGGATCTGCCGCCGACGGGTACGCATTCCTGGGGTTACTGGCAGGACCAGTTGCATCGTTCGTGGTCGTTCTACGAGAAGGCCCTGAGCTGACTGACCTGGTCGGTCGCTGGTGAGATCCGGCGAGCACGTCGAAACGGGCGGGGCCCGGCCACCTTTTCTCGGTGGCCGGGCCCCGTCGGCGTTTGCTAGTTGAAGATCACCGTTCGACGTCCATGCACCAGAATCCGGTCCTCCAGGTGCCAGCGGAGTCCCCGGGCCAGGACCAGGGTCTCGATGTCGCGTCCCTGGCGCACCATGTCCGCGACGGAATCACCGTGGTCGACGCGGATGACGTCCTGTTCGATGATCGGGCCGGCGTCGAGGTCTGCGGTGACGTAGTGGCAGGTGGCGCCGATCAGCTTCACACCGCGCGCGAACGCCTGGTGATACGGGCGGGCGCCGACGAAGCTCGGCAGGAAGCTGTGGTGGATGTTGATCGCGCGGCCGGCCCACGCCTCGCACAGCTTCGGCGGCAGGATCTGCATGAACCGGGCCAGGACGACCGCGTCGGGATCGTAGCCGTCGACGACCCGGGCGAGCTCGGCAAAGGCCTCCGACTTGCGGTCCCGGGCAAACGGCACGTGATGGAACGGGATGCCGAAGCGGGTCGCGAGATCGTCGAGTTCGGCGTGGTTGCCGATGACGGCGCTGATGGTGGCCGGCAACTCACCGCGATGCGCACGCCCCAACAGGTCGATGAGGCAGTGGGTCTCCTTGCTGACCAACAACACGATCGACTTGGTGTCGCGCGAATCGGTCAGCTTCCACTCCGTCTCCGGGCCGAGCCAATCGGCGACCTCGGTGGCGAAGCGCTCCCGTAGTTCGTCCGCCGTGTAGGGGACGGAGTCGGTGCGGATGGCCTGGCGGGTGAAGAACCAGCCGGTGTCCGCATCGGAGTGGTAGGCCGCCTCGGTGATCCAGCCGCCGACCTCGGTGAGGAAGCTCGAGATGCGGGCCACGATGCCCAGTCGGTCGGGGCATCCGAGCGTCAGGACGTAACGGTGCTCGGGCTGGTCGGTGATGGGGGTCGTCTGCGTGCCGGTCACGACAGTCAGTGTGCCAAGCTCGTCATCGTGACGAACACCGACCTACGGCGTGCAGACGTCGCCGCCCTCATCGACCACACGCTCCTCAAGCCCGAGGCCACCCGCGCCGATGCGGAGGCCACCGTCGCCGAGGCTGCCCGGCTGGGTGTGTACGCGGTGTGCCTGTCGCCGTCGATGCTGCCGATCGACACCGGCGACCAGCGCACCTGCGTGGTCGTCGGATTCCCGTCGGGCAAGCACCATTCCCTGGTCAAGGCAGCCGAGGCGCGACTCGCCGTGGACTCCGGCGCTCAGGAGATCGACATGGTCATCGACGTCGGCGCCGCGGTCGACGGGCGCTACGACGAGGTGTTCTCCGACATCCTCACGGTGCGCGAGGCGATCGGCGATTCGGCCCTGCTCAAGGTCATCATCGAGTCCGCGGTGCTGCTCGAGCGCGGCGGGCCGGACATGGTCGCCGAGGTGTGTCGCCGAGCCGAGCAGGCGGGCGCGGGCATGGTGAAGACCTCCACCGGCTTCCACCCCGCCGGCGGCGCGAGCGTCGACGCCGTGCGCGTCATGCGCGGGGCCGTCAGCCCGCACATCGGCGTCAAGGCGAGCGGCGGCATCCGAACTGCGGAGGCCGCCGCCGAATTCATCGAGGCCGGCGCCACACGACTGGGTCTCTCGTCGACCGCCGCCGTGCTGGAGGGCTTTCCGAAGTAGGGGAGAGCACCCGGCGGCGGGCTGCAGGGCGACGCTCCTGCCGATGGGTGTGCCGCGGGCTACTCGACACCTCCGTCGGCCCTGATCGGCCGCACGATCCAGACCCGGCGTCCCGCGACGAGTCGCAGGTCGGTTCGACGATGCAGCGACGAGGCCTGCGCCGGGTCGATGAGCGTATCGAGCAGCTCGACATCGGCGCGCGAGAGCATCCCTGCGGGCTCGTCGAGCCGGTGACGGAACTGCGAGAACCAGTGCACGGCGTATCGAGACACCTGTGCGGCGGGGTCAGCACGCTCGACGCGGATCGTGCAGTCGCGCGCGATCTCCAGGCCGGCGTCGCCGATCGTCGTGGTCCAATCGGCGAGCGCCTCCCATCCGGCACGCGCCGCGGCGGCGTGGCACCGATCCTCCAGCGCCCGCAATCCGGCGTCGTCGTCCGGAGCGAATCGCGGCAGACCGGCCATCTCGACGATCACGAGCACGCCCTCGGAACCCAGGGCCGTGGCCGCGGAGCGGAGCAGTGCACCGGCATCGGCGATGTGGTGCAGTGACATCGCCGCCCAGATGACGTCGGGTCGCCGCATCTGCGGGAGCCCTCGGTCGAGATCGGCGACAACCGTGGTCACCCGGTCGGTGAGGCCGGCCGCCCGCGCTCGTCGGTCGATGGTCTCCGTCATCGCCGGTGAGCTGTCGACGGCGAGCAGCGTCGCGTCCGGGAAGCGGCGTGCCAGGGCCTCGGTCCCGCTACCGGTGCCCGCCCCCAGGTCGACGATCCGGGCAGGCGGGCCCCCGAGCGCCTCGACGATGAGCGTCGCGGCGTCGTCGAGATGGTCGCCGACCAGTTCGGCGTCGAGGTCGAGCGCAGCCGCGAGGTCGGAGTGCGTCGGGTGTTCGTGCTGGTGGTGCTCGTGCGGTGGGTGCTCGGGATGATCGTCGTGCCGGTGGGAGGTGGCCATGGATCGACGGTATCTCCGGGAGCGGCGGGGATGACCGGCGCGGGGCCTCCGTCGAGCCCCGCGCGGAGGAACTCGCCGCGGTCCTTCACCCGGCAAACGACGAGCGATTCATCGGTAGGCTTGACCGGGTGATGACTCCCAGGACACCGGTGAACCGGCGTGCCGTGCTCGCCGCCGCCGGGGTCGGCGTGCTCGGGGGCGCCGTCGCGGCGTGTACCGGCTCCCGTTCCGGCTCGGACGCCGGCAAGCCGGACGAGCCGAACGTCCGGCTCGTCTTCACCCCGCCGCTCGACGGTGAGCCGCCGAACCCTGTTGCGGAGGTGTCGGTACAGGCAGAGAACGGCACTCTCAATCCGGACGTGAAACTCACCAACCCCCGCGGGCGGGTGGTCAACGGCCGCATGTCCGAGGACCGCACGATCTTCACGGTCGCCGAACCCCTCGGCTACGGCACCGAATACACCTGGAGCGGAACCGCTGTCGGTACCGACGGCAAGGTGGTTCCGGTGGAGGGGCGCTTCACCACCCTCGAGCCGGCGAGCCAGCTGAACGTCGTGGTCAACATCGGCGACGGCCAGGAGGTCGGCATCGCCGCCCCGATCATCCTCAAGTTCAACGGGACCGTCGAGGACAAGGAGGCGGTCGAGCGGGCGCTGAGCGTCACCACCACGCCGCCCACCGAGGGGTCGTGGGCCTGGCTCGGCGAGGACAACGGCTCCCGGGTCCACTGGCGCCCGCGCGAATACTGGGCGCCCGGCACCAAGGTGCGCATGGACGCCAAGCTGTACGGACTCGACCACGGCGGCGGGGCGTTCGGTGCCGCAGACGTCACCAGCGATTTCACGATCGGACGCGCCCAGGTGGTGAAGGCCGACGCGCCGTCGCACCGCATCGTCGTGATCCGTGACGGTGCGGAGCTCATGGCGTTGCCGTGCAGCTACGGAGAGGGAGACCTCGACCGTAACGTCACCCGCTCGGGCATACACGTCGTCACCGAGAAGTACGACGAGTTCTTCATGAGCAACCCGGCGGCGGGCTACTTCAACATCCGGGAACGCTGGGCGGTGCGCATCTCCAACAACGGCGAGTTCATCCACGCCAACCCGGAGACCGTCAACGTCCAGGGCGCGGCCAACGTCACCAACGGGTGCATCAACCTGTCCGAGGCCGACGCCGAGCGCTACTTCCGGACCGCGATATACGGCGACCCGGTCGAGGTGACCGGCACGCGGATCCCGCTGTCGGAGGCCGACGGCGACATCTTCGACTGGATCTTCGACTGGGCGACCTGGCAGAGCATGTCGGCCGTCAAGGGGGAGGCCGTCGACTCGTCGGTGCCGGCGACGCCCAGCGATGCACCCACCTCCGACGCGCCGGCACCGCGCTAGGGCTAGCCGGTCTTGATGTTGCGCCGTGCCGACGCCTGGTCGCGGGGCTTGAGCACGATCTGGTCCAGATTCACGTGCGGCGGACGCGACGCAACGAATCCGATCACCTCGGCGACATCCTCGGCGGTCAGCGGGGTCAGACCCTCGTAGACGGCGTCGGCGCGCTTCTCGTCGCCGTCGAAACGCACCAGCGAGAACTCGGTCTCCACCATGCCGGGGCAGATCTCGGTGAGCCGCACCGGCTTCCCGAGCAGCTCGTAGCGGAGCGTGCGGTGCGTGATCGCCTGGGCGTGCTTGGCAGAGGTGTAGCCGGCGCCGTTGTCGTAGGCCTCGAGCGCGGCGACCGAGGTGATGGCCACGATGAGACCGTCGCCGGAGGCGATGAGCGCCGGGATGAGTGCCTTGGTCATCCGCAGGCTGCCGAGGACGTTGGTCTCCCACATCCACCGCCAGTCGTCGAGATCCGCGTTCGCGACCGGGTCGAGTCCCTTGGCGCCGCCGGCGTTGTTCACCAGGACGCTCACCGTGTCGAGTCCGTCGACGAATGCGGCGACCGAGTCGTCGTCGGTGACGTCGAGCTGCCTGCCGGTGCCGCCGATCTCCTCGGCGATCTCCTGCACGCGGTCGAGGCGTCGTGCGCCGAGAACGACGTGATACCCCTGCTCGGCCAGCTTCCGGGCGGTGGCCGCGCCGATACCGGAACTCGCGCCGGTGACGACGGCGATCGGACGCTGGTCAGGACTCTGTGCGGTGGCGTCGTTGCTGGTGTCTGGGCTCATGCGCCCACCTTACGACGCACCGCCCGACCACCCGACGACCCGTGTCCGGCAACGTCGCGCTGCTACATTCTTCGCATGCGAGGGGGTGTGATCCCGGCGGCGCTGCAACTGACGTCGACGCCGGCAGCCGCGGTGCTGCATGCGATCCGGGTCGGCGGGCCGGTGACCCGGGACCAGCTCGCCGAGACGACAGGGCTGTCGGCGGCGACGATCAACCGGCAGGTCCACGCCCTGGCCGCGCACGGCCTGATCGTCGAGCGGCCCGACCTCGCCGCGCCGAAAACGATTGGCAGGCCCAAGCACCCGCTGACCATCGACCGGGATTCCCTGTGCGTGGCCGGAATGCACATCGGGGCCCGCCGTACCGTGCTCGTCATCGCCGACCTCGGCGGGCGGACCCTCTACAGCCACACGGTGCTCACCCCGACCGGAGACCAGCAGCAGGCGGTCGATGATCTGTCCGCGCAGCTCGCCGAGCTCGCCGGGCGTTTCAGCGGCCGCCGGCTGCTGTGGGGCGGGGTCGCGGTGGGCGGAGCGGTCGACGCCGACACCGGCGTGGTCGATCACAAGGTCCTCCGCTGGCGCCAGCTCCCGGTCGGTGCGACGCTCGCCGAGCACCTCGCCACACCGGTGTCGGTGTGCGAGCACGTCGAGGCGATGGCCGCCGCGGAACTGCTGCTCACCGGGGCCCGGGACACCAGCGGGACCGGCCTGTTCTTCTACGCACGTGAGACCGCCGGTATGGCAATGACTCTCGAGGGGCGGGTGCACGTGCCCGAGCGCGGTGCCGGCACCATCGCCCACCTGCCGGTGTCGGCGCCGGTCCTCGCACCCGGGCACGCACGCGTCCGGCTGCAGAACGTCATCGGCGACGACGCGGCGCTCGCCGCCGCCGAGCGTCTCGGCATCGATCCGGACTCCGCCCAGATCGTCGACGAGCGCGCGCGGGTCCTAGGCGAGGCCGTCGCGCTCATCCGTGACGTCATCAACCCGGACACCATCGTTGTGGCCGGCGACGCCTTCGCCGCCCACCCACACGGTCTCGCGCCGGTGCAGGCGGCCTTCGACGAGTCGACCACGCTCGACCGGCCGCTGGAGATCGCGCCGTCGAGATTCGGTGTGCACGTACAGGAAAGCGCCGCGGTGGTGGTGGCGCTGAGCGTCATCTACGCCGATCCGATCGCGGCCGTCGCGACGCTCTGACCGTCGAGGCGGTGATCCGGCGGCGGCCGGTGGCCCCGGCGGCGATGTGCTCTGCCGTCGTTCTTCCCCTACGGTGGGGGAATGACGATGCCCCGCGATGTGTCCGCTCGACTCGAGGTGAGCATCGACGACCCCACCGAGCTGGAGATGCAGATCACCGTGGCCAAGCTGCCCGGGCTGCAGGTACAGGAAGAACTGAAGATCGAACTCGACGGCCGCACCGTGGCCCCCGAGGAGATCCTCGCCGAACACGGGTCACGCATCCACCGCATGCAGCTCGACCGCGGCCTTCTGACGGTCGAGTACACCGCCGAGGTGCTCACCCCGGCCGATCCCGCCCCGGTCGGCCCGACCGATCGGTCGACATACCTGCGGCCGAGCCGATATGCCGAGTGCGACAAGTTCTTCGGGTTCGCCGCCGGCCAGTTCGACACGTCGCTGCCCGAAGGCGAACTGCTCAACCAGGTCGCGGCGTTTGTCGAGGACCGGCTCAACTACATCCCGGGGGCGAGCGACCCGATCGACGGGGCAGCCGACACCCTGCTGGCCGGTGCCGGCGTGTGCCGCGACTACGCGCACCTGGTGGTCGCGCTCCTGCGCGCACTGAATATCCCCGCGCGGCTCGTCGCGGTCTATGCGCCCGGCTGTTCGCCCATGGACTTCCACGCGGTGGCCGAGGCGATCATCGACGACGAATGGGTGGTCGTCGACGCGACACGTCTCGCGCCGCGACAGTCGTTCGTCCGGATCGCAACCGGTCGCGACGCGGCCGACACCGCATTCCTCGACAACCACCGCGGATCGATCGCCCTGAGGTCCTACGAGGTGACCGCCACCGTCCGGGGCGAGCTGCCCTACGACGACCGCGCGGCGCGTATCGCCATCCGCTGAGAGACGCTCAACCCTGAGGGCTTTCGGCGCCGAGGGCGTCGGCGCGCCGGGTCGCGACGAAGTCGAGCACCGAGGCCACGTCATCGGTGTCGGCGACGCGATGGGCGGCGGCGGTCTCGCCCTCGCCGACCTTGATCCCGACATCTCCGGCATCGGGACGCAGATGGGCGAAGGCCTTCTCGTCGGTCACGTCGTCGCCGAGGTAGATGACGACGTCGCAGTCGAGCCGCTCCCGCAGGATGTCGAGCGCGTGGCCCTTGCTGGTCTCGATGACCGCCAGTTCGAGAACGGCCTTGCCCTCGGTGCTGTGCACACCCTCCCACGACCCCGGACCGGACCGGGCGGCGTCGAGAGCGGCTCCGGCGTCGGCGGGTTCCGCATTGCGGACGTGCAGCACCGCGGCGGCAGGCTTCGTCTCCACCGTCGAACCCGGGAAACGGGCTGCGATCGAACGCAATTCGTCGACGATCCGGGCCAGCAGCGCCCGCTTGGCGTCGGTCACCTCGACCACGAAACCGGTGTCGAACTCGCTGCCGTGGCTGCCGACGAGCGTCACCGGCGCGGTGAGTCCGGACAGGTCGGCGAGGACGGCGAGCTCACGTCCCGACACCACCGCGACCTCGGTGTCCGGGAGTGCGGCGGCCTTCTCCAGCGCGACGATCGACGCCGGGTTCGGCACCGCATCCTCCGGGCGCAAGACGATCGGTGACACACACCCGTCGTAATCGGACGCCAGGAGGAGACGACGGGCACGCGTCGCCGCCGCCAGGGCCTCCCGCAGTGCCGGAGTGATCCCGGTGGCGCTCATTCGTTTTCGGCGGTGTCGTGGGACTCGGCGGGGACCGCGCTCTCGGTTGCCGGCCGGAGCTCGGGCAGTTCGGTCACCGGTGCGGCCGACTCCACCAGCTCGACACCGCGATTCGCCGACAGCTCTGTCTCCGACTCCGCGTTGAGCGTGCCGAGGAAGCTGCGGGCCCACTTGTCGACGTCGTGGGCGAGCACCTGGCGACGCAACGCGCGCATCCGGCGTCTGCCCTCGTGTTCGCTCTGCTTCACCGCGGCCTCGATCGCGTCCTTGACGCCGTCGAGGTCGTACGGGTTGGCCTGGTAGGCCGAGCGCAGTTCGGCTGCGGCGCCGGTGAACTCACTGAGCACCAGGGCTCCGCCGAGGTCGGTCCGGCAGGCCACGTACTCCTTGGCCACGAGGTTCATGCCGTCGCGCAGCGGGGTCACCAGCATGACGTCGGCGGCGACGAAGAAGGCGATCAGCTCCTCGCGTGGCACCGGGCGGTGCAGGTACTGCACGACCGGATGGCCGACGGTGGCGTAGTTGCCGTTGATGTTGCCCACCAGCTGCTCGATGCCGGCCCGCATCTGCTTGTAGCTCTCGACGCGTTCGCGGCTGGGGGTGGCCAGCTGCAGCATCACGGTCTCGGAGGCGTCGAGGCGACCCTCGGCCAGCAGCTCCGAGATCGCCTTGAGCCGGACGTCGATGCCCTTGGTGTAGTCGAGGCGGTCGACGCCGAGCATGATCGTCTTCGGGTTGCCGAGCTCGCGCCGGATCTCGGCGGCGCGGTCGCGGATCCGCTTGGTCTTCGCGAGTGCGGCGAGCGCCCCGGAGTCGATGGAGATCGGGAACGCGCCCACCCGGACCGTGCGGAAACCGACCTGCACCACGCCGAACCGTGAGCGCACGCCCACGGTGCCCTTGCTCGTGGCCTGTCCGGCGAGGCGTCGGGCGAGGTAGAGGAAGTTCTGGGCGCCGCCGGGCAGATGGAATCCGATCAGGTCGGCGCCGAGCAGGCCCTCGACGATCTCGGTGCGCCACGGCATCTGCATGAACAGTTCCACCGGTGGGAACGGGATGTGCAGGAAGAACCCGATCTTGACGTCGGGCCGCAGCATCCGCAGCATCTTCGGGACCAGCTGCAGCTGATAGTCCTGCACCCAGACGATGGCGCCCTCGCCGGCCGCCTTCGACGCGGCCTCGGCGAACCTGCGGTTCACCTCGACGTAGGTGTTCCACCATTCGCGGTGGTACTCGGGTTTGACGATCACGTCGTGGTACAGCGGCCACAACGTGGCGTTGGAGAAGCCCTCGTAGTACTCGGCTATCTCCTGCGCGGACAACGGCACCGCATGGATGTCGATGCCCTCGATGTCGGGATTGTCATCCGAATCCGGGATACCCGACCAGCCGACCCAGGCGCCGGTGTTGGCGCGCAGGATCGGTTCGAGCGCGGTCACCAGACCGCCGGGACTGCGCTTCCAGTTGACCGTGCCGTCGGGGAGGACCTCCTTGTCGACGGGCAGCCGGTTGGCCACGACGACGAACTCTGCGCCGTCGTGCGGAGCAGTCCTGTGCGGCCTTTCCCCGCTCGCGGTGTCAGTCACGGGGTCGGGCCCGGATTCAACCGGTCGCGGCGCCACCTGATCAGGCGTTCTCGCCCGGAGCGATCCCCAGCATGGCGAGCAGCATCCGGCATTCGTCGGCGTCGGTGGCGTAGGCGGCGACGACGCGGCGCGCGGAATTGGCGGTCTCGTCGGCTACCGGTTCCAGTTCTTCGTCGGCGATGTCGGTGGTCTTCGCGGGCATGTGATCCCCTCGTCGTACGGGCGGTCTGTCGCGTGCGGCCTGGGGCCGTCGTGTTACGTGCTCGGGTGGCCGAGACGGCACATCCGACCTCTCATTCTACCCGTGCTCCGGCAGTGGTCAGAACTCGTCCGGGCGCCCATCTGCCGGTGGCTCCGGCGGCTGCCGCCACCGCCCCCGGCCCGGCGGGTCCTGCGGCCGCGGTCGCGGCGTCCGGTCCTGCCGCCACGGTGACTGTGCTCCCGCCTGCGGCCGGGTCGCAGGGTCCTGCGGTTGTCGCGGTGACTGGTCCTGCGGTTGTCGCCGCGGTGGTTGGTCCTGCGGCTGTCGCCGCGGTGGCGGCGGCCACGTCCGGTTGGACGGGGGCGGCCATCTCCGGCTTTCGCGGAGGGGACGTTCCCGCATCGCCATGCGGCGTCGGATGATCCAGTCCGGCCTCGGCGGGAGCTGCGGCCGGCGTAGAGAACGGGCGACGAACTCGCCGAGGGTGACACCGGCGGCGAGGGCGCAGCCGATCGCCAGGGCGTTGGCCATCCAGGTGAAACCGCTGAGCGTCTGCTCGCTGAGGATGCCGTACAGGCCGCGGTAGACCGCGAGACCCGGGAGCAGCGGGGTGATGCCGGCGACCGCGACGACCAGCGGCGGTGTGAGAGCGCGCCGGGCGAGCAGGCCGCCGACGAGGCCGACGAAGGCTGCTGCCAGCCCGTTCGCGACGACGTCGCCGACGCTGGTGAACGTCGCTGACGCCGCGACCGCCGTGCCGATCAGGCCGCCGAGGAAGGCGACCCCGAGCGCGCGTTTCTCCGCATAGGAGGCCAGGGCATAGGCGCAGGCCGCGGCCGCGCCCGCCACCACCCGGACGGGGAGTTCGACGGCCTCGAAACTCGTCGAGGTGGTGATGGTCGGCAGGAAGATGCCGGCGGCCTCGAGCAGCCGGATCGCGACACCGACCCCGGCGATGATCCCGCCCGTCATGAGGAGCAGCTCGAAGAACCTCGCGACGCCGGTGATCGGGGCGCCGGTGATGGCGTCCTGCACCGCCCCCACCAGCGACAGCCCGGACAACAGCACGACGATCCCGGCCGCGATGACCTGCGACGGCGCGATCTCCACGCCCAGCCGTTCGGACGCGCCGAAGACCAGGGTCGCCGGGACCACCGCGATGAACCCGCCCGCGAACTGCTGGAAGAAGACGGGCGTGCCGATCCGGTTGAGCCTCCGGTTGAGTGTCACGGTGGCCCCGGTGGTCAGGAAGGCGAGCGCGGCGACCAGGTACTGGCCGCCGAGGAGGACCGAGATGGCCGACGCCATCGCGCCCCACGCCACCGTCGCGACCCAGTGCGGATACGGATGTGGGGCGGTGATGATCTCGTCGACCATGCGGTGCGCGGTCGACGGGCTGATGCCGGAGTCGCGGATACGCCGGACGAGCCGGTCCACCTGCGCGAGCCGGGTGAAGTCCATCGAGCGGTAGTAGACCTGCTCCATGGTGGTGATCGGCGGCAGGGTAGCGCCGCGCCGTGCGCTGACCACGATGGTGTTGTAGGTGACGTCGACGTCGACGTCCTCGAGACCGTAGACACCCGCGACGAACTTGATCTGGGTCTGGGCGTCGATGGCCCCGGTGCCCGAGTCGAGCAGCACCGCACCGATCTTGGTGGCGAGGTCGAGGACCTCGGTGATGGCCGCGACGTCGAACGGTTCGATCGGTTTGCGCGGCGACACCATGATGCTGCCGGGCTCGATCGTGTCGATCGTCGCCTGCCGGGTGCCGGTGAGCCGCCGCAACGCGGTGCGGAGGAACTCGCGCACTCAGGTCTCCCTTCCTGGGTGTCCGGCCGGCGGTGGGCGATCGCCTCGCGATGGGCGGCCGTGGGTTCGATCCTCGCAGGGGGCTACCCAGATGGCCGGCA
>k87-223786_pt1 | contig 11801 bp, 10 predicted proteins | sample MGYA00084031_6733416 | MGnify analysis MGYA00084031
ACGATGTAGACCTCGGGGTGTCCGAAGAACCAGAACAGGTGCTGCCACAACAGGGCACCGCCGGTGGAGGCGTCGTAGATGTGCGAGCCCAGGTGGCGGTCAGCGACCAGCGCGCACAACGCCGCGGCCAGCACCGGGAAGACCATCAGCACCAGCAGGCTGGTGATCAGGATGTTCCAGGTGAACACCGGCATCCGGAACATCGTCATCCCCGGGGCGCGCAGCGTCAGGATGGTGGTGATCATGTTGACCGCGCCCAGGATGGTTCCCAGACCCGAGATGATCAGGCCGGTGATCCACAGGTCAGCCCCCACCCCTGGGGAGTGGATCGCGTCGTTGAGCGGGGCGTAGGCGAACCATCCGAAGTCCGCGGCGCCGCCGGGCACGAAGAAGCCCGCGACCACCATCGTGCTGCCGAACAGGTACAGCCAGTACGCGAACGAGTTCAGCCGGGGGAAGCTGACGTCGGGCGCACCGATCTGCAACGGCACCAGGTAGTTCGCGAACGCGAACACGATCGGCGTTGCGAACATCAGCAACATGATCGTGCCGTGCATGGTGAAGAACTGGTTGTACTGCTCCAGCGACAGGAACTGAAGCCCAGGCCGGGCCAGCTCCGCCCGCATCAGCAGCGCAAGCAGACCACCGATCAAGAAGAAAGCGAAGGCGGTGACCATGTACATGATCCCGATCTGCTTCGCGTCGGTGGTGCGCAAGGTCCGCGTGAGCCACGACCCCTTGACCGGCTTATGCACCGGCCATGGTCGCGTCACGATCGGTTTCGGTGCGACAGTGGTCACACTGGCCTCCTGATCCCGGTCGTCGGGTGGGTCCCGCCGCTCGGGGGAACCCGGTCGCCGCCCGGCTCGGTGGTCGCCTCCTATTCCGACTATTCCGAGCCTCCCTCGGTCAGGGAGGATAGTCCCCTGGTCCGGCTCTCTTTCCATCGGGTGACCTGGATAGGTAGCTCGGCAACACCTCGGCCTCCCCAGGCTCACCAGTCCGGCGAGACATTCCCTCCGGGGCCGCAGAGATCGGATGCTGTTTGTCCGCGAAAGGAGGGATATATGAGTCACGGACTACGCCCTGGTCCGACCAACTCTCTTGTTGATGTTTCCGGCCTGCGGATCGGCCACGCGCAACGCGTCGGTGACGGCTGGCGGACCGGAGTCACCGTGGTCCTGGCTCCGCCGGACGGCGCCGTGGGTGGGGTGGATGTCCGGGGCGGCGCGCCCGGCACCCGGGAGACGGATCTCCTTGATCCCCGTGATCTGGTGGAGCGGGTCCACGCCGTGGTGCTCTCCGGGGGCAGCGCTTACGGGCTGGCCGCCGCCACCGGGGTGGCTGAGCTGTTGGGCGACGCTGGCATCGGTTTCCCAGTCGGCTCGGCCCCGGGGGAGGTGGTGCCGATCGTGCCGGCTGCGGTCCTGTTCGACCTGGGACGGGGTGGTCGGTTCCGGGCGACCCCCGACGCGGCCATGGGAGCCGCCGCCGGTCAAGCGGCGCTGGCCGGTGAGTCGCTCCGGTGGGGAACGGTGGGTGCCGGCACTGGAGCGGTCGCGGGAGGGTTCGCCGGTGGGGTGGGCTCGGCGAGCGCGGTGCTGTCCGACGGCACGACGGTCGCGGCCCTGGTCGCTGTCAACGCCGCCGGGTCACCGGTTGATCCGGCCACCGGTGAGCTGCTCGGCACCCGCTTGGGCTTGCCTGGCGAGTTCTCCCATGTGGGTACGCCGGCCGCGGCGGAGGTCGCGGCGTGGCGGCCGCCGGCCACTGTGCGCTCCTTCAACACTTGCCTGGGAGTGGTCGCCACGGACGCCGCGCTTACCAAGGCGTGGTGCTGCCGGTTGGCGTCCATCGCCCACGACGGCCTGGCGCGCGCGGTACGCCCGGCCCACTTGATGGTGGACGGCGACACCATGTTCGCCCTGGCCACCGGGGAACGCCCAACTCCCGATATCGCCGCCTTCAATGAGCTGTTGGCGGTGGGAGCTGACTGCGTGAGCCGAGCGGTGGCGCATGCTCTCCTGGCGGCCGAAGGATGGCCGGAGACTCCCTCCTACCGTCAGGTCTTCCCAAGTGCCGTCCGTTCCTTTTGACCTTGTAGATCAGAAAGAACATCGCGGGAGGAACCGGAAACCAAGGCAGTGATCAGGCGCGTGTGGTGAGAGCGCGTCACACTCGGGAGGGTGAGTGCCACCTTCCAGCCAGCCACCGGGCAGGCCCACCATGCTCCATTCGCGGCTGGCCACCACCCCATTTGGCTGGCTCGTCACTTACTGTGCGAGATCGACATCACTCCTCGCTTGTCCGCCTCGGAGTTCGTGGCCTGGTCAGCCTCGTATGACAAAGCAGGGGTGACCGGTCAGATCCCGTCAGAGTTGGCTGACCTGGTCGCGCGGGGTGGAGTGGTGGTGACCAGTCACCTCCCACGTGCCCTGCAGACCGCGGCGCTCGCCGGCTGTCCCGATCCGGTGGTGGAGCCAGCGCTGGCGCGGATCCCGCGACCCCGCATGCCGTTCCCGGTGTTGCGGATGCGGCCGTTAACGTGGCGCGGCCTGGGACGGCTGCTGTGGCTGCTGGGTTGGTCCGCAGGCACCGAAAACCGGCGAAGCGCTCGGGCTCGGGCGGTGCGGGCGGCCGAGCGGCTGATCGAGTTGGCCCGGCACCGTGAAGTGATCGTGATCGGGCACGGTTACCAGAACCAGATGGTGGCCCAGGAGCTGCGACGCCGCGGGTGGCGCGGGCCGCGGCTCCCTCCTAAACGCCCCGGCTTCCCCACCCGCTACGACCCGCCGCCTCCTTAAGCGGGCCGGCGCGCGTACCCCACAGCCCGCGTACCCATCGCCCCGATTGCCGCTGTGGGGAGACGCCACAGGGCTGTAAGGGGTGTGGCCTCAGAGGCCGGGTCACGCGGATGCGCCGAGCACAAGTTCAGTGGGGAAGATCGCGGGTTGGGTACCGCCTGTGATGATCTGCCGTGCCATCCGACGCCCCATCTGCCGAAGCGGCTGCCGGACCGTGGTGAGCGCCAGGCCGGGTCCGGGCAGATGGTCACAGTCGTCATCGAAGACGCCGTCGAATCCGATCAGCGCCACATCGTCGGGGACCCTCCGCCCGGCTTCCCGCAACACCTGCATCGCACCCACCGCCATCAGATCGGAGGCGGCGAAGACCGCGTCCAGCCGCGGTTGCTGGCGCAGCAGCGCCCGCATCGCCCGGGCTCCGCCCCGTATCGAAAAGTCGCCCATCTCCACCAGCTCCGCGCCCTCAATCACCGCGCGGGACCCGGCTAACCGGTCGACACCGGCGGACATGTCCTGACGGCCGGCGATGATCCCTACCCGGCGACGGCCGTGTTCGATCAACCAACGCACCGCGCCTTCGGCGCCGGCGTAGTTCTCGGCGTCGACGTAGGTCAGGTTGGCCTGGTTGCTCAGCGGGCGTCCAAACGCCACCGTCGGTACCCCGGCCCGACGCAGCAGGCCAGGGAGGGGATGGTCACTGGGCAGACAGAGCAGGATGGCGCCGTCGATCACGCGTTCTCGAGCGAAGGTGACGCATTGTTCGGCTTCGATTCGGTTCGCGGCAGACAGCCACACCACGTGTCCGCCCGCCCTCGTCATCTCGTCCCGGATTCCGATGACGATCTCGGCGGAGACGGGGTCCTGCCCCCAGCCGGTGCAGTTGATCACCGCGATCGTTCCGGAGTGGGTTCTCCGCTTGCTGTATGAGGAGGCGAGGGCGCGGGCGGCCTGGTTCGGGACGTAACCTAGCTCTTCGATCACAGCGAGCACCCGGGCCCGCACCGCCGGAGAAACCCGACCAGAACCGTTCATGACCCGGGATACGGTGGAGCGTGAGACCTCAGCCACCGCGGCGACGGTCTCTAAGGTTGGTCGCTTCATCCCCACCCCTTACGACGTGGTTCTGCACAAGGTACGTCATCCCTGGGGTGTTCTTGGAGATCAAAATCTCATCCTTGAGCTGAAGACTCTTGTCAATAACTTGTCGATAAGACGTGGACGTGCCCGAAGACGTGAGCATGACCGGTGGACGGCGTTCCGGGCCATCTGCGCACCGTGGGCTTCACGCGGCCTGACGAGCCACCCGGTCAGACATCACGTCCCCGCCCGCCGATCAGAGCCGCTCAGATACGCCGCCCCGACGCACGCATCGGGAGCGCGACGCCGATGCGACGGCACCGCGCTCCAGACAAAACAGAATTCACGTAATTCGGCACTCGTGACTTAGTATTCGTCAGGACGGGATGGGCGCGTGCTCGGGAAGCAAACCTTCAGCGCGCAGCTCCTGCCACATCTGCTCCGGGATCGGGTACTGCAGCGCCGCCACGTTCTCTTCCAGCTCACGCCGATCGCGTACCCCCGCCAGGACAGTCGTGACCGCGGGATGCCCGAACGGGAATCGAAGCGCCGCGGTCTTCAGCGGCACCGAGTACCGCTCACAAATCTCGCGAATCCGCAGTGCCCGCCCGTAGATCTCCGGTGTGGCCGGGCGATAGTTATATATGCCTCCGGGGAGGGGATTGGCCAGGTACCCGGTGTTATAGACGCCGCCGATGATGACCGCGATGCCTTTGTCCGCGCACAGCGGCAGCAGCTCCACCAGCCCGCTTTGGTCCAGCAGGGTGTAGCGGCAGGCCAGCAGCACACAGTCAATATCGGTCTCCCGCGCGAACCGCACCAGCATCTCGGCCTGGTTCATCCCGACCCCGATGGCGCTGACCGTGCCTTCCGCGCGGAGCCGCTCCAGCGCCCGGTACGCGCCCGCCACGGCCTGCTCGTAGTGGTCGTCGGGATCGTGGATGAGCGCGATGTCCACTCGGTCCAGCCCGAGCCGCTCCAGGCTCTCCTCCACCGAGCGCAGCGCCGCGTCATAGGAGAAGTCGAAATACGGATGCAGTGGCGGGGCATCCACGAACACCGGTCGCCCCTGGTCCAGCAGATCAGGATCGTCGGGGGTACGCGGCCGCAGCATCCGCCCCACCTTGGTGCACAGCACGAAGCTGTCCCGAGGTCGGGAGCGCAGCACCGGGCCGATGCGCTGCTCGGCGAGGCCGAGGCCGTAGAAGGGGGCGGTATCGACGAGTCGGATCCCGGCATCCAATGCGGCCTCGAGAGTATCGGCCACGGTCTCTGGCCGCGTCGGGTAGAGGAAGTTACCGAACCATGCTGTTCCAAGCCCGAGGCGCGATACGGTCAATGAGGTACGACCCAGGCGTACCGGATCGACGGCTGACATGGTGTCACTTTCCCGCCGCCGGCGGGTGAGGGCAAGAGCGGTTCAGCGAATCGACACCATCAATTCGCGTTCACTCCGCTTGAGGCCGCGACCGACCGACACCGAGGATCGGCCGGTCGCAGAGCATGCCTGACCGGTCTGGTCGATCAGGCGTCGGCGTGCTGAGCCCGCTGAGCGCGCAGGAAGTCCCGGTACCACGCGAAACTCGCCTTCGGGGTGCGCCGCTGCGTCGTGAAGTCCACATGCACCAGCCCGAAACGGACCGCGGTACCGTGCGCCCACTCGAAGTTGTCCAGAAGGGACCAGCAGAAGTAGCCCTGGATGTCGATGCCGTCGGCGATCGCGTCGGCCAACGTCCGCAGGTGCCCTTCGAGATAACGCACGCGGGCGGTGTCGGCAATCGGTCTGTCCGTGGTGGCCGGCTCCGACCGCAGCCCCACCCCGTTCTCAGTGATCACTAGCGGGGGCAGCCCCGGGTAGTCAGCGACCAGACGTCGCAACAGCTCCCCGAAGGTCTCGGGAGCGTCCGCGAATCCCATGTCGTCGACCGGGTGATCCCGCCACGGCAGCACATCCGCCCCCGCGGGGCCGTCGCCCGCCGCGACCAGCTTGGGCGTGTAGTAGTTGATCCCCAAAAAGTCCAGGGGAGCCGCGATGAGCTCCAGGTCGCCGTCGCGAACCGGATCGGGCCGCTGCGGGAACACCTCGTCCAGATCCTTGGGGTACTCGCCGCGCAGCACCGGGTCGGTGTAGATCCGGTTCTTCCACGCGTCGTACCGCCGCGCCGCCTCCTGGTCTGCCGTGCTGTCGCTGGCGGCCACCACACCCGACAGATCCAGGGTGATCCCGACCTGAGCGCTTGAGCCGAGTCGTTCCCGCAGCACCGGCACCGCCAGACCGTGGCTGAGCAGCAGGTGGTGTGTGGCGGCGAACGCGCCGTCACCCAGCCGCTCGCCAGGCGCGTGCCGCCCTGTCTGGTAGCCGGCGGTCGCCGACACAAACGGCTCGTTGAGGGTGATCCAGTGCCGGACCCGGTCCCCCAGACGCTCAGCCATCAGCCCGGCGTACTCAGCGAACCGGTACGCGGTATCCCGGTTGATCCAGCCGCCCTTGTCCTGAAGAGCCTGCGGGAGGTCCCAGTGGTAGAGGGTGACCCAGGGAGTGATCCCCCGCTCCAGAAGGGCATCGACGAGCCGCGAGTAGAAGTCCACACCGGCCGGGTTGAGCGCACCGTCACCGGTCGGCTGCACCCGCGGCCAGGCGATGGAGAAGCGGTACGCGGAGACACCCAGCTCGCTCAGCAGCGCCACGTCCTCAGGCCAGCGGTGGTAGTGATCGCAGGCCGGGTCCCCGCTTTCTCCGGTGGCCACCTTCCCCGGTATGGCGCTGAATGTGTCCCAGATCGACGGTGCCCTGCCGTCCTCGGCGACAGCGCCTTCGATCTGGTACGCCGAGGTAGCGGTTCCGAATGTGAAACCAGCCGGGAACACGACGTTGGACACAGTGCTCTCCCTGGAATGGGGTATCGGGTCCCGCCGAGCATAAATCACCACCGACGCTGTGATCATGATTTGCTCGCCGGCCAACCGCCCGCTAGCTGCGAAGCTTCCGGCTGAACGGTCATATGCCGGCAACATCACGGAAACAGCACACCGGCAGGCTGGTGAACACCGGTACGAGGGAGAGGACGATGCTCGCGCAAATCAGAGTCAGTCTGCCGGACCGGGCTGGATCACTGGGTCGGGTCTCATGGGTGCTAGGGATGATGGGCGCCGATATCCGTCAGGTGGTGGTCCTTGACCGGGGCGGTGGTCGCGCGGTGGACGACTTCATCGTCGATCTGCGTACCAAGCTCACCGACGCTCATGTCGCCTCCGCGCTGGAACAGATTCCCGGGGTATGCGTGGAAGGGGTGCGCTGGGTCTCCTGGGTGCCCGCGATGTTCTCCGACGCCGCCTTGGTCGGACAGATCGCCGCCAACCCGGCCCGTGGCCTGGTGACCCTGGTCGACGCCGTGCCGCAACTACTGACCGCTGACTGGGCCGCCGTGGTACGGATCACCTCTGAGGGGACGGAGGTGCTGCACACCAGCATCCAGGCCCCTGACCCGCTCAATCTGCCGGAGCTCACCCCCACGCGGCCTCGCGCCTTCACCACATCCGATGGGATACGCGGGGCGGCGGCGCCGCTGGGTAGCGCTCCCCTCGCCTTGGTGGTCGCCCGGGACAGTGGGCCGGTGTTCCGTCGGGTCGAGGTTGAGCGGTTGGCGCACATCCTTGACGCGGTGGCCGCCACCTTGGGCGGATGGCTGGGGCCGCTCGCCCACCCGACGGTGTCTGCGGAGTTAACGTCAGCCGGGAGTAAGCCGGGGAGTGTTTCTCGGTCTCTTTCCTGACCGGCCAGGCCTTTCCGGCCGGCCGGTCCCTGTCTTGGGGACCGCTGCCCGCGTCCTCCCTCGGCTGGCTTGACCGGGTCTCTCCACTCTTCACCACAGACAGTTTCAGTCGATACAGGCGAAATAGTCAGGTGCGTGTCAGAGAATCCTGTTTCGCCCCTCACCTCACCCTACGGCGGCCGAGTGGGCGCTGACCGCCAGGGATCATGAGACTGCTGACCTGAGAGCAAGGCCCTGCTGCGGAAATCCGTGCAGCGCGTCCGCAGCGCATCCGAGGCCTGAAGATCCTCGAAGAGATGTGGTGACGTGGCGGCGGAACCCCGAGGCTTTCGTGGTGCTACGCAGTCGACGGTGTGACCGGCGTACCCCTGCGTGCTATCGGAAGCAGCCTGCGCTCCACCGGAGCCAGGCTGTATGAATGACGTTCCGTCTCCCAAGGCCCATCCAGCACCACTCGGCCCATCGGGTGGCTTGAAAGCAGTCACGAGGCGGGACGGCTTACCGAGCCACAGAGACCACAGAAATCTAAAAGCTCCAGTGGATTCACCACTGGAGCTTTCTCACTGGTGGAGCCGAGGGGACTCGAACCCCTGACCCCCACACTGCCAGTGTGGTGCGCTACCAGCTGCGCCACGGCCCCGCGTTGCTCGCTCTCGCGAACACCGAGGCAAGTCTACACACCCCGTGGGCCGATGCCGTACTGGGTATCCGGTGCCTTGATTCAAGGGGGCGATCGGTGGGGAAACGCCCGAAAAGTCTATGGCCACGACGCGGTGAGCGCGGTGAACCGGTGGAGCCAGCGATGTGCTCACGACCCACCTTTATCGACGACGTACGGCCGACTGAACTAGCGCGACAGACAGGAGTGGTAGCGGGGGTACGCGGATGGCGGCGTACAGGGTGGACAGAGGCGTACGGAGGCGTGGCGTACAGAAGCGGACCCCCAAAGGCGCGCAGACATGCGAGCCGGCGCGCAGCGGCGGCGCGCACGGCTGGCGTCGATGGAGCCGATCCGGTCAGTTGAGGGTGGGGTCGGGTGGGAAGTGCGCGACGGCGGCGAGCATGCCTCCCTGACGACGCAGCACCATCGACCACAGCTCCTCGGGGCGTTGGAAGAAGGCGTCACCAGGCAAGGCGTCGAAGACGAACCAGGCGCCGGTCGCGATCTCCGCCTCCAGTTGGCCGGCACCCCATCCCGAGTAACCGGCGAACACCCGGATCATGTCCAGGTCATCGCTGACAGCGGCGGATCCGCGTGACAGGTCCACCGTGCCGACCGGGCCGGCGACCCGCGTGAAACCGGCCGGCTGAGCCCCGTTGCGGGCGCGGGCCAGGCAGATGGCCGCCTCCGGTTCGACCGGCCCGCCCTCGAAGATCACGGCCGGTTCCCCTGCGAGGTTGCCCCACCCGCCGAGTACCTCACTGACCGGCATTTCGGTGGCACGGTTAAGTACCACTCCCAACGCTCCACCTGCGGCATGAGCCACCAGGAGCACGACGGTGCGTTCAAAGTTGGGGTCGCGCAGCGTCGGCGTGGCAACCAGTAGCCGACCCACCATCGACTCCCTCGCCATATCACCGATCCTGCCCAGTTCGTGGTACACGGCCATCGCTCCCAGATGGTGTGACAATGCCGCTGTCCTCGCGCCCAAGCCAACCAGACGCGCGGACCGAACGGTACGGTCTTCTTCCGCGAAATCTACGCGAGTACGACGTTGTCCCGAACCTACGCGTCAGCTTTCTGAAGCTTGTCTCCCACACGCCGTCACGGCTGCCTGATCGGAGCCCGTGACCGGACAAGGCGGGACATTAAAGCCACGAGGTCCGGTCGTCGGTGAGACGGTACTCACTTGGGGTAGCCGACCGCACCTCGATAATGATTGACTGCTCAATCGTGACGGCCATGACGGACAAGTACTCACCAGACCAGGTGGTACGGGCGGCTGGCCGCTGTCTCATGTGTCTCATGGGCGGCGCGGCTGGAAACGCCCGCGCCTGCTGTCCGGGCGTCTGATCGGGCTTTCTCAGGTTCCAGTCGCGATCCGCCCGCTCCGCCGTCGTGGTCCGAGTCGACCTCGTCTGAATCGAGTCGCCACGGCACGACTCTCTCACGGGTTTGTCACCATCCGTCCTCTGCGGGCCGCGCCCAGGTCGCTGCCCCGTCCCCCGAGGTCTTGATGATTGAAATCAGACAGCTTCGCAAGGTTTATCCCGCCCGTGGCGGCGGCCGAGAGGTGGTCGCCGTCGACGGTGTGGATCTCGATGTCGGCGCTGGTGAGATCTACGGCGTACTGGGACGCAGCGGTGCCGGTAAGAGCACGCTGATCCGCTGCGTGAATCTGTTGGAACGGCCCACATCGGGCTCGGTCGTAGTCGACGGTCAGAACATGACCGCGCTGAACGCCCGCCAGCTGCGCGCCGCCCGGCGACGCATCGGCATGGTGTTCCAGCACTTCAACCTGCTCTCCAGTCGGACCGTGGCCGGCAATGTGGCGCTCCCCTTGGAGATCGCGGGCGTTCCGCGGCGCGAGCGTATCCGCCGGGTCGGGGAGCTGCTGGAGCTGGTCGGGCTCAGTGAGAAGGGACGCGCGTACCCCGCGCAGTTATCCGGGGGTCAGCGGCAGCGGGTAGCGATCGCCCGCGCGCTGGCCGGCCGCCCCCGGGTGCTGCTGTCGGATGAGGCGACTAGCGCGTTGGACTCCCAGACCACGGCCGAGATCCTGGATCTGTTACGGGATCTGTCGCGGCAGCTGGGTCTGACCATCCTGCTCATCACCCACGAGCTGGAGGTGGTGAAGCGGATCTGCGACTCAGCCGCGGTGATGGCGGCAGGCAAGATCCTGGAGTCCGGCCGGGTCGCTGACCTGCTGGCCCGCCCCGACTCGGCGTTGGCCCGGGCCGCGTTCCCGCTGGACGGCACCGGCCGCGAGGGCAGCCACGTGGTCGATGTGGTGGTACGCGGCGCGCAGGCCGACCAACCTCTGGTGGCGACCCTGGCTCGCCGCTTCGACCTCGACGTGAACATTCTCAGCGCTTCGGTACGGACCATCGGTGGTCAGACGGTGGGTCGGCTCCGGTTGGAGCTGCCCGGTCGGGGCACGGCGAACACCACCGCTGCCCTGGCGTACCTGGCGGAGAACGGACTGATCGTCGGGGACGGCCCGACCACCGATGTCAGCCAGGTTCTCGCCGATGATCAGCCCGTCCCCGAGGAGGCGGGCCGTGTCGAATCGCGGGTGGCCCCCACCGGACCGGAGGTGGACGGATGAACGACCTGATCCAGAACGGGACGCTGTGGGAGGCGACCCAGGAGACCCTCTACATGGTCGGGCTGTCCACGCTGTTCACCGTGCTGGGCGGCATCCCGCTGGGGGTGGTGCTGGCCCTGTCCGACCGGGGTGGGTTCGCCACTCGCCTGTTGGGGCGTCTGCTGGGCACGATCGTCAACATCGGGCGGTCCCTGCCGTTCATCATCCTGATGATCGCGATCATCCCGTTCACTCGCGCCGTCGTCGGCACCTCCATCGGCCCGGAGGCGGCGGTGGTGCCGTTGGCGGTCGGCGCCATTCCGTTCTTCGCCCGGCTGGTGGAGGCGGCGGTACGCGGAGTTGACCCCGGGCTGGTGGAGGCGGCGACCGCGATGGGCGCGCGTACCCATCACGTGGTGCTGAAGGTGCTGCTGCCGGAAGCGCTGCCGGGTTTGATCCGCGGTCTGACCGTGACGGTGGTGGCGCTGGTGGGGTACTCGGCCATGGCCGGGGTGATCGGTGGGGGCGGCCTGGGTGACCTGGCGGTCCGCTACGGCTACCAGCGCTTTGAGACCGACGTCATGATCGTGACCGTCGTGCTCTTGATCATCCTCGTTCACCTGATCCAGATGCTCGGCGACGCTACCGCCAAGCGCCTGGACCGTCGGTAACCGATCCCCTTCAAAACCCCGAGGGATAGATCCACACTATCTGTCGGCATTTCCGATCTGGAATGCCGGGATTTCACGTGGAAGGACGAACAACTATGAACGAGTCTCGTTCCCGTTTTCGCCAGGGTCTGGCCGCCGCGGTTCTCGCGGTGACGACCGTTGGTTCTCTGGTCGCCTGCGGCTCCGATGACGAGGGTTCCTCCGGGTCCTCCTCAGATAGTCCGCTGG
>k87-253039_pt1 | contig 11799 bp, 6 predicted proteins | sample MGYA00084031_6733416 | MGnify analysis MGYA00084031
GACGGCAAAGTGCTCGAGTTCACCGGGGTGACCAAGGTCTTCGGCGATGTCGCCGCCGTGTCGGAGCTCACCGCCCGCATCGAGCCAGGCGCCGTCACCGCGTTCCTCGGACCCAACGGCGCGGGGAAGACGACCACCCTGCGGATCCTGCTCGGTCAGCTCCGGCCCACGAGCGGCCAAGCGACGATCGGCGGCGTGCCGTTCGCGCGTCTCAGCCAGCCGGCGCGCGTCGTCGGGGCCGTGGGCGAAGACGTCGCGTTCCGCCCACGACGCACGGCGGTGAAGCAGCTCACGGCCGTGGCAAAGGCGAACGGCATCCCGCTCGAGCGCGTGCGCGAGGTGCTCGACCTCGTCGGCCTCGCGGATGTCGCCGACATGCGCACCGGCGGATACTCGCTCGGCATGCGCCAGCGCCTCGGCGTCGCGCAGGCGCTGCTCGGCGATCCGGGCGTGCTCGTGTTCGACGAGCCGGTGAACGGCCTCGACCCGGAGGGCATCCGGTGGATGCGCCTGCTCATCCGCAGCCTCGCCGACGAGGGGCGCACGGTGCTGATGTCGTCGCATCTGCTGAGCGAGGTGCAGCAGATCGCCGACAAGATCCTCATCATGTCGAATGGCAATCTCGTCTTCAACGGCGGGATCGAGCAGCTCGCCGATGTCGACGAGCCGGTCGTGACCGTCGACTCCCCCGACCGCGGTGCACTCTCGAAGCTGCTTCGCGAATCCGGCTATGAGTGCGAGGTGCTGCGCTCCGGCATCAACGTGCGCGGCGCGACCGCGGAGCAGATCGGCGTCCTTACCGCCGGCGCGGGGATCCCGCTGTCGACGCTGCACCAGCGCACTCCGAGCCTGGAAGACGTGTTCCTGGATCTCGTGAGCGGCCGCCGCTCGCGCCAGACCGCCGCGCTCGTGGCGCCGGCGGAAGGCGCGGCTGCCGGGTCGGGCGGTGGCGCCGAGGTCACGAGCGTGCCGGGAGCGGCAGGCCAGGAGGCAGACGAGGCGACGACCGACGGTGGCAACGCCGATGCTCCCGCGGGCGACCCGGATGCGGCCTCGGGAGACCTTGCGACGGCAGCCGGCCTCGCGGGCGTCGCCGGACTCGCGGGGGCGGCTACGGCGGCTGCGGCCGCCGACGCGAACCCCGTGGACGCGGAGCCGCTGCCCGGCGCGAAGCAGGCCGAACGCCTCGGCACCGCACCTTCCGAGCATGCCGCTGAGGCGGGGGAGGACTCGGGCACGAGGCCGTCCGGTGACGCACTCGACCACCAGATCGATGCCGCCGGCGAGCGGATCACCGACGACCCCGATTCGACATCGGGCGATATCGCGGACGCGGCCGGCTTCGGCGCCGTCGGAGGTCTCGCGGGCGCTGCGGCCGCCTCGGTCGCCGCCGACGCGAACCCCGTCGACGCAGAGCCGCTCCCCGGCGCGAGGGCGCTTGCCGCCGAGCGCGCGGCGCAGCGCGACGAGGCCGAGAGGGCGGCGTCGGACGAGGTCGCCACTGCCACCGACGGCGGGGACCCGAACGACGACGCGAGCGACGGGGACCACGCGGCGGCCGCTGACGAGGGCGACGAGGACGGGCCGCGCGAGCCGTCCGGGGAGGGCATCAGCCCCGCGCCTGAGCCCGACCAGGACGACGTGCAGCGGGAGGAGGCCTCGACGCAGGGCGAGGGCTCCGTCGACGCTGCCGAACCGCCCGCCAGCGGCCCGGCCACGGAGGGCGAGGGCGCAGAGCCCGCCGCGGACGGCGCGGTCGACGAGGGCGGCGCGGACGACCTAGCTGTCGATGAGGGCGCCGCAGCGGCGCCGAGCGGGCGCGCCCTGCACGACTCCGAGCCGACGCCGGAGGGCGAGCCGACGCTGGAGCGCGAGGGCGAGCCGACGCTGGAGCGCGAGGGCGAGCCGGCGACCGACAGCGACGCCCCTGCGACCGACAGCGACGCCCCGACGACCGAGGCCGGCGAGGAGGTTTCGGCCGCGGAGACCCCGGCCGAAGCGGGCGATGCGGTTCCGGCCGCGGAGACCCCGGCCGAGCACGAGGACGGCGAGGACGCCGGGTCGAGCCGGTGGTCGGTCGGCCCGAGCTTCGCGCAGCGGCTCAGTGGCGGCACGGGCGAGCCCGCGTCGGCGCCGCTCGAGGAGCCCGTGTTCGCCAGCCACCTACTCGAGACGCAGGCGATGCCGATCATCGAGGACGAGGACGCAGCACCCGCCGACGCGTCGGGACAGCGCGAGCATGGCGAGACGCAGGCCGAGCGCGAGACGCAGGCCGAGACCGAGACGCAGGCCGAGACCGACGGACAAGCCGAGGACGAGGGCGCGGCACGGACCGATACGCCAGACGCCGACCCCGCGGCTCGATCCGACGCGGCCGAGCGCGACGTCGCCGACACCGACGACCGCATCGGCGAGGACGCCGAGCACCCCGGCGACGAGCCCGTCCACATGGCGCCAGAGGGCGAAGAACCCGAGCCGACGACGCAGGAGATCGCCTTCGCGTCGTTCGTGAGCGCCTTCGACTCGGACGAGTCCGACGACGAGCAGACCCCGGACGACTCGTCGGACGAGCACCGGCGCGACTGACCCGCAGCAGAAGGGGCGATGACCGTACGAGCGGTCATCGCCCCTTCTGCATGCCATGCCCGGCCGGCACCGCAGGGCGCCGGGAACGCGGCGTCACGTCGCGGGAGCGGGCGGGGCGGCGGGGCGCGGCGAGGGCACGCGCCCCGGGCGCTTCTTCGCCGTGGGCTTCGCGGGACGCGACGCAGGCTCGCCGGCGGACCCGCCGGCGTCGGCGCCGATCCGGGCCACGTCGGCGGCCTCCGGCAGCTCGTCGATCCGGAGCGCCTTCGCGAGCGCGACGCCGTGCCGCGTCGAGATCACGACGCGGTCGAACTCCTCGCCGCCCTCCAGATCGATCACGACGCCGTGCGGGCGGCGCCCCCGGATGGCCACGAAGTCCGTGCCCGTGGATCCGCGCCACGTGCCCATCGCGAGCACGCCGCGGATCGCGGTGCCCGGGCTGCGCACGCCGCGCAGCCAGGTCCACGGGTCGTCGGTGAGCTGCACGCGGCGGATCGCCGAGCGCTCGATCCGCAGGCTCCCCTTGCGCAGGGCGAGGGCGCGCTCGATCGGCGACAGCACGATCTCGAGCTGCGTCTGATCGAGGAGCAGCGTCACCATGCACCCATCCTGGCACCGCCCGCGCCGGCGGCGCACCATGGCTCGCCCCTCTGTGCGCTCCGCACAACCAGGCTGCCGCGGCGCGGGCCGAAGCGGCCTTGACGCGGCGCCATCGAACGGCGATCGAACCCCCGATCCGCATTCCGAGAAGCCCGCGTCGAGGCACCTCGCCAAGCGCCCCGTCTGCCCCGGCGCCCGCACCCCACCACGGTGAGAGACTGAAGCGATGACCGTGCTCGATCCGGCCCCCACCGTCGCGGACGCGCTCGATCGCGCCGCGCACGGGCACCGCCTGAGCGTCGCCGACGCGGAGACGCTGCTCTCCGCTCGCGGCGACGAGCTCGACGCCGTGCTCGACGCGGCGTCACGGATGCGCGACGAAGGCCTCGCGGCCGCCGGCCGGCCGGGGGTGATCACCTACTCGCGCAAGGTGTTCATCCCGCTCACCACGCTGTGCCGCGACCGCTGCCACTACTGCATCTTCGTCGACACCCCCGGCCAGCTGCTCAAGAAGCACAAGCCCACCTACATGTCGCCCGAGCAGGTGCTCGCCGTGGCCCGCCGAGGCGCCGCCATGGGTTGCAAGGAGGCGCTGCTCACCCTCGGCGACCGTCCCGAGGACCGCTGGCCGGAGGCACGCGCCTGGCTCGACGAGCACGGCTACGCCTCGACCCTCGACTACGTCGGCGCCATGGCACGGCTCATCACGGCAGAGACCGGACTGCTCGCGCACCTGAACCCCGGCGTCATGCGCCCCGACGAGCTCGACGCCCTGCGTCCCACGGCGCCGTCCATGGGCGTCATGCTCGAGACCACGTCGCGGCGGCTGTTCGAGGAGCCGGGTCAGGTGCACTTCGGCTCGCCCGACAAGGATCCGGCCGTGCGCCTCGCGCTCATCGACGACGCCGGCCGTGCCCGGATCCCGTTCACGACCGGCATCCTCGTCGGCATCGGCGAGACGGCGCGCGACCGGGCCGAGTCGATGCTCGCGCTGCGCGATGCGCACGAGCGGCACGGGCACATCCAGGAGGTCATCGTCCAGAACTTCCGGGCGAAGCCGCGCACCGCGATGCAGAGCGCACCGGACGCCGCACTGTGGGAGTACGTCGCCGCCGTCGCCGTCATGCGGCTCGTGATGGGGCCGGGCATGCGCGTGCAGGTGCCGCCGAACCTCTCCGACCCCGCGGAGTTCGACCTGCTCGTGCGCGCGGGCGCAGACGACTGGGGCGGGGTCTCACCGCTCACCGCCGACCACGTCAACCCGGAGCGCCCCTGGCCGCACCTCGACGACCTCGCCGACCGCACTGCCGAGCTCGGCTTCGCGCTGCGCGAGCGGCTGACGGCTCATCCGCGATATGTGCAGGATCCGGCATGGATCGACGCGGGGCTGCGCGACGCCGTCCTGGCGCTGGCGGATGCGGACGGGCTCGCGGTGGAGGGGCTGCGCCCGCGGGGCCGGGCGACGGCGGAGACCACGGGCGCGCCCGGGAGGGACGCAGCCAGCGACGCGAGCGAATCGGACCGAGGCGGAGTCGGGGGCGGTGCCGCGCACTCCGTCATCGCGTCGGGATCGACCGGCCTCATCGCGGCCGTGATCGACCGTGCCGCGCAGGATCCGGCATCGCTCGACGACGCCGAGTGGGAGCGGCTGCTGCTCGCCACGGGCGACGACCTCGAGGATCTCGTGCGCACCGCCGACGACGTGCGCCGCTACACGGTCGGCGAGGCCGTGGGCATCGTGGCGAACCGGAACATCGCGTCGTCGGCGTTCCGCTCTTCGGGCTCGGCGGCGCCGGCCGCCCGGAGCACGGCCGGCATGCAGGCGGAGGGCGAGACGTACGGGCTGGCAGAGCTCGCCGACGCCGCGCGCGACGCGTGGGAGCTCGGACTCGGCGAACTCTGCGTGCAGGGCCTCGTCGATCCGTCCGAGCCCGCCGAGGCCTACCTCGACATCGCGCGCACGATCATGCATGCGACTCCCGGCATGCACCTGCACGCCTACCGCCCCCAGGACATCTGCGACCTCGCCGACCGCTCCGGGCTCGGCCTCAATGCCGCCCTGCGCGCGATGCGAGAGGCGGGCGTGGCGAGCGTGCCCGGCACGGGGGTGAAGGTCGCGAGCGAGCGCGTCCGCGAGCGGATCGCGCCCGACGATCTGCCGGTCGAGCGCTGGATCGAGACGATCACGGCGGCGCACGAGGCGGGGTTCTCGTCGACGTCCGTCATGTTCTACGGCCACGTCGAGACCGCGGCGGAGCGGATCGCGCACCTGCGAACCCTCATGGCGGTCCAGGCGCGCACCGGCGGATTCAACGAGTTCGTCCCGATCCCGCTGCCCGGCCCGGCGGGCGGCGCCCGGCTCGTCGCGGATCGCTCGCCGCTCGACGAGCACCGCGCGATGACCGCCGTCTCGCGGCTCATGCTCTCCGAGTCGATCCGGCACATCCAGATCCCGTGGACACGGCACGACCGCGCGACGACGGCTGAGCTGCTGCGCAGCGGCGGCGACGACCTCGGCGGCACGCTGCTCGACGGACGCGTGCTCCCGGCGGCGGGGATCGAGGCCGGGCAGGAGCTGCCGCTGAACGAGGCTCGGCGCATCGTGCAGCGCCTGTTCCGCCCCCTGAGGCTGCGCACCACGACCTATGCCGAGCCGAGCGCCGAGCGGAAGGCCGCCGCCGAGGCCGGCGCGGCGGGCACGGTCGCGGCCGCCGTGACGGGCCGCGCCGAGCGGGCGGATGCTCACGCCACGCCCCCAGGCGGGGACGCGTCGTGACCCGCATCGGCACGGTCATCGTCGGCGCAGGCTTCGCCGGCATCGCCGCTGCCATCGCACTGAGGGCGCGCGGCGTCGACGACTTCGTGATCCTCGAGCGCGCCGACGCCGTCGGCGGCACCTGGCGCGACAACACCTATCCCGGGGTTGCGTGCGACGTCCCGTCGCACCTCTACGGCCTCGCCAGCCATCCGTGGCCCGACTGGTCGCGCGCTTTCGCGCCGGGCGAGGAGATCCGCGCCTACCTCGAACGGGTCGTGCGCGCCGAAGACCTCGACCGGCGCCTGCACCTGGGCACCGCCCTCGTCGCCGCCCGCTGGGACGGCGGCGTGTGGCGCATCCGCACGAGCCGACGCGTGCACAACGCCGCCAATCCGTCGCGCGGCGCCCCGGAACCCCGGCGGGTCGCCGCTCCGGCCGACGCTGTGGCGGCGTTGTGCACGGACGAGCTCGTGGCCGACAACCTCATCCTCGCGTGCGGACGGCTCACCGAGCCGCGGATCCCCCGCATCCCCGGGCTCCAGACGTTCCCCGGCGCCGTGTTCCACTCGGCGCGTTGGCGGCACGATGTCGACATCGACGGCGCGCGGATCGCGGTCGCCGGCACCGGCGCCAGCGCGGTGCAGCTCGTGCCGGAGCTCGTGCGCCGCGGCGCCGCGGTGACGCTCATGCAGCGCACGCCGGCATGGATCGTGCCCCGCGGCGACCGGGTGCACACCCCGGAGGAGCGCCGACGGTGGCGCGAGCACCCCGAGACGCTGCGCGAGGTGCGCGAGCGGCTCTACGCCGAGGGCGAGGCGCGCTTCGCGTCGCGCTCGGGCGATCCGATCGCCGCGGCCGAGGCGCGGGCAGTCGCACTGGCGCACCTCGAGGCACAGGTGCCGGATGCTCGCCTCCGCAGCCTGCTCACCCCGCAGTACGCATTCGGCTGCCGCCGCGTGCTGCTCAGCGACGACTTCTACCCGGCCATCTCCTCCGGCGCCGTCGAGCTCGTGCCGAGCGCGCTGGCCGCCGTCGAGGGATCCGAGCTCGTCGCGGCCGACGGCACGCGCCGCGAGGCCGACGTGCTCGTGCTCGCCACCGGGTTCGAGGCCGCGCGCCAGCCGTACGCGCGGCTGGTGACGGGCGAGCACGGGCTGACGCTCGACGAGCACTGGTCGGGCGGGTTCACCGCCGTCGGCTCCACGCTCGTGCACGGCTTCCCGAACCTGTTCGTGCTGAACGGACCGAACGCCTCGCTCGGGCACAACTCCGCCGTGCTCATCATGGAGGCGCAGTCGGAGTTCGCCGCCGCCCTCATCGCCGACGGCCGGCCGGTGCGGGTCACCGCCGAGGCAGAGGCAGAGGCCACGCGCGAGGTCGATGCCCTCGCGGCCGGGACCCCGTGGCTGACCGGCGGATGCCGCAGCTGGTACGTTGACGACCGCAGCGGGCGTCTCACGCTGCTCTGGCCCGGCACCGTCGCCGCGTTCCGCGAGCGTCTCGCCCGCGTGCGGGAGCAGCTCATCGCCCATCCCATCACCGCGTAGAGATCAGGGAGCACCATGACCGTCCCCATCCGCTTCGGCTACAAGGCATCCTCCGAGCAGTTCGGTCCCCGAGAGCTGCTCGACTACGCCGTGCTCGCGGAGGAGGTCGGCTTCGACTCCGTCTTCCTCAGCGACCACCTGCAGCCGTGGATGCACGAGGGCGGGCACGCGCCGGCGGCGCTGCCGTGGCTGGGGTCCGTCGGCGAGCGCACCTCGAAGGTGCTCCTCGGCACGTCGGTCCTGACGCCCACCTTCCGCTACCACCCGGGCGTCATCGCGCAGGCGTTCGGCACGCTCGGCGCGATGTATCCGGGCCGCATGATCCTCGGTGTCGGCACGGGCGAGGCGCTCAACGAGGTCACCCTCGGCCTCGAGTGGCCGGAGTCACCCGAGCGCTTCCAGCGGATGAAGGAGGCGATCACCCTCATGCGCACGCTGTGGGAGGACGACCGCGTCACCTTCGAGGGCACGTACTACTCCGTCCACAACGCGACGATCTACGACAAGCCCGAGCAGCCCGTCCCCGTCTACATCGGCGCGTCCGGCCCCGCCGCGACCCGCCTGGCCGGCCGGATCGCGGAAGGCTGGATCACCACGAGCGGCAAGGCGCCCGAGCTCTACACCGACAAGCTCATCCCCGCGTTCGAGGAGGGGCTCGAGAAGGGCGGCCGCAGCCGCGACGACGTCGACACACTCATCGAGGTGAAGGTGTCGTTCCGCCCCGACCGCGCGAAGGCGATGGAGAACACGCGGTTCTGGGCGCCGCTCGCGCTGAGCCCGGAGGAGAAGATGGGCGTGCACGACCCGATCGAGATGCAGCGCCTCGCCCAGGAGCTGCCGACCGATCGGGCGGCGTCGCGCTTCATCGTCTCGGACGACGTCGAGGAGCACATCGCACAGATCGAGCGCTACCTCGACCTCGGGTTCCGCCACCTCGTCTTCCACGATCCCGGCCACGACCAGGAGGCCTTCCTGCGGCTCTACGGCGAGGAGGTGCTGCCGCGCCTGCGCCAGCGGCACGGGGCGTGACCGCACCCGGCGACGCACGCGCGGATCGGGCGGACACGGATCACGCCGGCCGCGCGGATGCCGAGTCGGCGGCGGCGAGCCCGGATCCGGCGGGCGACGTGCGGTGGGCGGTCGTCATCCCGGTGAAACCGGCGACGATCGGCAAGTCACGGCTCGACGTGCCAGGAGTCGATCGCGAGGCGCTCGCGCGGGCGATCGCGCTCGACACGATCGCGGCGGTGCGCGCCGCCCGGTCCGTGGCCGCGGTGATCGTCGTCACGGATGATCCGGGCGTGGCCGATGCGCTGCGCGGCGACGCGCAGATCGCCAGCTGCGCACCCGGCACGGCGCCCTCACCGGCTCCGGCACCCGCGCGGCTCGTCCCGGACCCGGGCGCGGGCCTGAACGCCGCCATCGCGGCCGGCCTCGAAGCCGCGCAGTCGGTCTCGCCCGGGCCCGGCGTGCGGCCCGCGGCGCTGCTCGGCGACCTCCCGGCGCTGCGGCCCGCCGACCTCGATGGCGCCCTGGGCCTCGCGGCCGCCGTGCCCGGCCCGAGCGTCGTCGCCGACGCCGACGGCACCGGCACGACCCTGCTCGCGGGCGCGGAGGCGCGGGTCCTCCGCTTCGGTGCCGGGTCGTTCGCCGCCCACGTCGCCGCGGGCGCCGCGCCGCTCCGGCCCGCGCCGTCGTCGACCCTGCGTCACGACGTCGACACCGCGGCCCAGCTCGCCGCCGCTCGCCAGCTCGGCCTGGGCCCCCGCACCGCCACGCTCCTCGACTGATCCCGCCCCGCAACGGCCCGGCCCGTTGCGCCCAGCGTGATCCGCTCCCAGGGACCCGAAACATGTCGGTCACGGACGATCCACTACGGTGCTCTAGGGCTGCTGCGCGATCCCGATGCGCGCCCCATCCGCTTGACGCACCCACCGAAAGAGCACATCGATGACCCGCACGATCCGCCGAGCCGCCCTGGCCGCCGCCGCCACCGCCACCGCCCTCGTCCTCGCCGGCTGCGGAGGGAACACGGGTGAGGAGCCCGCCGGCGACGACGCCGCGGCGGACGTGCCGACGGTCTTCGGCGCGTTCGCGACCCCACTCGAGGAGCCGTGGGACGGCGCGATCCACGCTGCGCTGAGCGCCGCCGAGGAGGACGGCGAGATCGTGTACGACTACGTCGACAACCTCCACACCGCCGACGAGATGGAGACGGCGCTGCGCGACATCATCGAGACGCAGGATCCGGACATCATCTTCGGCGACGCGTTCTCGGCGGAGGAGGCCGTGCGCGCCGTGGCGGCCGACTACCCGGAGACGGCGTTCGCGTTCGGATCGGGCGGCGCTGAGCAGGCGCCCAACTTCAGCGTGTTCGACAACTGGATGCAGGACCCGGCCTACCTCGCCGGCATGCTCGCGGGAGGCCTGACCGAGACGAACACGATCGGCGTCGTCGGCGCCATGCCGATCCCCGAGGTGAACCGCATCGTCAACGGCTTCATCGCCGGCGTCGAGGAGGTCAACCCCGAGGCGACCGTGACGACCTCCTTCATCAACTCCTTCTTCGACCCCGCCACCGCGTCGCAGGCGGCGGAGGCGGCGGTCGCCGGCGGTGCCGACGTGCTGTTCGCCGAGCGCGACGGCGTCATCTCGGTCGCGGCCGAGCATCAGCTGCCCGTCATCGGCATGATGGTCGACCAGCAGGACCAGGCGCCGGAGTACGTCGCCACCTCGCTGCTGTGGAACATGCGCCCGACGGTCGACGCCGTCGTCGAGGCCGTCGCCGCCGGCGAGTTCGAGGCGTCGAACCTCGCCGAGTACTCGTTCATGGCGAACGGCGGATCGTCGATCGCACCGATCAACGAGGGCACGGCCTACGAGATCCCCACCGACCTCATCGAGCGGATCGAGGCGCGGCAGCAGGAGATCCTCGAGGGCACCTTCGAGACGCCGATCGATGAGGAAGCCCCCGCCGGCTCCACCACCGTGGGCGAGTGACCGCACCCGCATGACCGAAGCTCCACCCCTCGCGAGCGGGGCGCCCGTCACGGGTGCCCCGCTCGTGGAGTTGCACCAGCTCACGAAGACCTTCGGCGACCTCGTCGCCAACGACCGCGTCTCGCTCGCGGTGCAGCCCGGCGAGGTGCACGCGCTTCTCGGCGAGAACGGCGCCGGCAAGTCGACGCTCACCCGCATGCTGTACGGCCTGTCGAAGCCCGACGCCGGCGAGATCCGCGTCGACGGCCGCGCCGTCTCCGTCTCCGGCCCGGCCGACGCCATGCGCGCGGGCATCGGGCTCGTCACGCAGGAGTTCTCGCTCGTCGGGCCGATGACCGTCACCGAGAACGTCATGCTCTCCGGCGTCGGCTACGGGCGCCTCGACCGCCGCGCGGCGCGCGCCAAGGTCGCGGAGGCGGCCGAGCGGCTCGGCGTCGACGTCGACCCCGACGCCCGCGTCGAGGATCTCTCCGTCGGCGAGCGCCAGCGCGTGGAGATCCTCAAGGCGCTCTTCCACGATTGCCGCCTGCTCGTGCTGGACGAGCCGACCGCCGTGCTCGTCCCGGAGGACGTCGCGCGCCTGTTCGCGTCGATCCGCCGCCTCACCGCCCAGGGCATGGGCGTCATCTTCATCTCGCACAAGCTGCACGAGGTCGTCGAGATCGCCGACACCGTGAGCATCCTGCGACGGGGTCGGATCATCGCGTCGCGACCCGCGGCCGGGCTCGACACGCACCGCATCGCGGCGATGATGGTCGGCGGCGAGGTCGACACGGCCGATGCGGGCCTGGAGGCGGCGCTCGGCCTCGACGACGCCGAGCCGCTGCGCGAGACGCACACCATGGCCGCCGCCGCGACGCCCGCGCTGTCGATCACCGGCCTCACGCTGCACCGCGGCGACACAACCGTGCTCGACGGACTCGGGATCGACGTGGCGCCCGGCGAGATCGTCGGCGTCGCCGGCGTCTCCGGCAACGGTCAGACGGAGCTCGTCGATGTGCTGTCCGGCACGCTCGCCCCGACGGGCGGATCCGTGTCCGTTGCCGGCCGTGACGTCACGCGCATGTCGGTCACCGAGCGGCTCGCCGCCGGCCTCGGCCGGCTCAACGAGGACCGCCGCGGCAGCGTGGTGCTGCACCTCTCGGTCGAGCAGAACCTCGTGATCGAGGATCTCGAGCGCTTCCGCGCCGGCCCATTCCTGAACCGCAGGCGCGTCCGCGCGCACGCCCAGCGGCTCATCGAGCGATTCGACATCCGCGCGACGCCGACCGATCCGATCCGGTCCCTGTCGGGCGGGAACATGCAGAA
>k87-1720832_pt1 | contig 11796 bp, 12 predicted proteins | sample MGYA00084031_6733416 | MGnify analysis MGYA00084031
CCTGAGCCAGGATCAAACTCTCCAATAAAGTTGAGTTTACATCTTTGACTTCAAGAAAGAAATTGCTAGGCTTGTGATTTACTCACTACGAAGTATTTCAGCGTCACAACCGGCATTACTTCGATACTGAAGTACCTCGGTGTGACATCTGGCATTACTTCGGTAAAAACGCTTCGCTGTTCAGTTTTCAAAGAGCATTTCTTATTTTCTAGCGTCTCGCACCGTTTGGTGTCGACCCTTTAAACTATATCATGTCTACTTCGTAAAATCAAGAGGTTTTTTCTAAGAAATTATCTTTTTTTAATCTCCTTAAAAAGCTCTCTTTCGAAGACACGAACGTAATCATACCATCCCCAGCTTGATTGCGCAACCGTAAAAAAATGGTATCCGCACTAAGCGGATACATCAGGAGTGAACAACACAGAAACCAGTTCTGCAATGGATTCTATTACTACTTGCGGTTTGCATAGATCGGGAACCGGTGCATTCCATTCACCCGAGGTTTCCTTCTGCCATTTGTCCTCGCAGATCTGATCCATCATCCGATGGGAAGCTCGCTCTCTTGGCTGTAAAACTCGCAACTCTTCCGAAAGGTTGCGGCAAACAAACACGGACAGGCAGCCATGCAGGTTAGCGAGCTGAACGTCATGATCCAGGCGATCTCCCACATGGGCAATGACCTTGCCTTCCACCATTCGCAGAATAGCGGGATCCGGCTTCCCCGTTCCCGCCCTCTCCGGTGTAACGACAACATCAAAAAGCTCTGCCAGTCCCAGCTTTTCCATTACCGGGTATTGATACTTAAAAAAACCGTTTGTAACGGCCGCGACTCCTAGGCCCCGATTCCGAAGCTCTCTTAAAGCAGGAAGAATGCCGTCTTCAAGCAAGTGGATTTTCGGAACGACACAGTGCTTGATTACGATCTCTTCTATATTTAGCCGTTGGGTAATGTTCCTCTGCTCCAACCATTCAGCCAGCATTCCATCCCAATCGTAGGCCTCCACGTATCGTTCCATTTTCATTCGCTTGTTATGCTCCATTGCGAGTTCGCGTTTCACATCGAGCGAAACGCCTGCCCATTTCGAAACCGTTTCATTAATCTCGGGAAACACCCATCCGCCAAAAGGGTTTTGCATCAACGTTCCGTCAAGATCAAAGGTTACCCACTCTTTCTTCATCACTTGATCGCCCCCGAAGTTAATCCCTCAATAAACTGCCTGGACGCAAACAGAAACGCCACGATCATGGGCAGCGAGGAAATCGTCAAGCTGGCAAACAGCATGTTCCACTCTGTATCATATTCTCCAAAGAGTGCAAGGACCCCTAATGGAATCGTGCTGAGCTCTTCGCTCTTCAAAAAAATGAGCGGATAGAAGAAGTCGTTCCACACACCAATCAGGTGAACAATGCCGACCGTTGCCAATGCCGGCTTCATCAAGGGCAGGATGATTTTGTAGTACACCTGAAAGCCGTTGCATCCATCCAGACGCGCCGATTGATCAAGCTCGGTAGGCAGCGTACGGAAAAAGCCGTAAAAAACGAATACGGCAAATGGAATCCCGCCGGCCACATAAAGAATCACCAGTGATGTGAGCGTGTCCAGCAATTGCAGCTTGAGCATGATCATATAGAGAGGAAGAATCGCCAGCTTCATCGGAAGCATCAACCCCAGCATAAAGAAGAACAGAATGTAGGGATTCCAGCGAAACTTGTACCGGGACAAATAGAACGCCGCCAATGAGGATAGAAAGATGATCAGGAATACAGACAAACCGCTCACGTACACACTGTTCCATATATAAGCCCCGAAGTTGACTTTGTCCCAGACCATCGTGTAGTTGTCAAACGAAAAAGACGTGGGAAGTGCCAGCGGTGATGTGAGAATCTCCAGGTTCGTCTTGAATGAGGAGCTGATCATCAAGAAGATGGGATACAACGCCAGAAATGAAAAGAACAGCAATACCAGATACTTGGCCACTCGCCCGATCTTTATAGTCATGGATGTCCTCCTACTGTTCGAATTCCTTTCGTTTGAAGAAGAAAAGAAGTACAGCCGTTGCGCTGGAGATCATCAAAAACAGCACAACTGCCAGCGCGGAGCCAAGTCCGATCGACTCTCCGCCCTCTACCGATCCAAAGGCCAGCCGATAAAAATACGTTGCCAGCACATCTGTGGAATAGTACGGCCCCGCCTGAGAGCCTTGCATGGCAAAAATCAGTTCAAATGCCTCGAAGGCGCCGATAAATGTCAAAATGGTCATTACCATCACGGATGGCATCGCCATTGGCAATGTAATCCGAAGCAGCATAGTCAAACCGGATGCCCCATCCATCTTGGCGGCGTCATAGATTTCCGAGGGAATCGCCTGCAAGCCCGCCAAAAAGATTAAGACAGCAAACCCGAGGCCGTACCAGCTGTTCACAAGGATGATCGTATACAAAGCCGTATCCGGGCTGCCCAGCCATGGTTTGGCCAATGCTTCCAACCCGATAAAGGAAAGAAAGGTATTGAGCGCCCCGTATGTAGGGTTCAGAATCAGGCTGAACAAAAACCCGACAACGATAACGGACAAAAGCTTCGGCATAAAAATAACGGCCTTGAAAAATTCCTTTCCGCGAATCTTGCTGTTAATCAGCATCGCCAGGAAAAACGCGACGATCAGTTTGGAAACAACTGTTAGGATAAAGAAAATGACGTTATGTCCAAAACCGCGGTAAAACATCTCTTTAAACGGAGACTCCGTAAACAGGCGGACAAAGTTTTCCAATCCGGCAAACGAGCCCCGCTGCATTCCGTTCCAGGAGTAAAAGCTGTTCCAAAACGCGGAAAAGATCGGGAACACCTGAAACCATACATAGAATATCAAGGCAGGCAGCAGAAACAGATGAACGAGATGCTTTTTCCAGTTCACTCCCCGTTTGACCGACGTTTGTCTCTTTGTTTCCAGTGTTTTTTCCAATTCAGGCACGCTGTTTCAACCTCCTCCTAAGCTGTACTCATCAAAAAGGGTACAGTCAAGCAAGTCGGCCTGACTGTACCGCTGCAATCAACAATCCGTACGCTTTCTGCCTTACTTGGCTGGCTTAAACCATTTATCAGCGGAAGCCTGGGTCTCCTCAGCTACCTGCTCGACTGTCAGTTTGTTGATGTACATCCCTTGCAGAGAGTTCTCAAACAATGTTTTCGTGGTTGGAGTCCCATCTCCGAAGTGGACCAGCATCAGGAACGGCACCATGCTCTTATCACTGAGCTGCGTCATTTTTTGAACGAGCGGATTCTTCGGCTCTACCCCTGGGATCGCGCTGAATCTGTTTAATTCGTCGCTGAACAATTGCCCGAACTCTTTGGAAGCAAGGAACTCCATGAATATTTTTGCTTCTTCCGGGTGTTTGGTCGACTTGAAGATGCCGTACGAGCCGTCCACCCAGTTTACAATCGGAGTATCTCCTCCCTTTTCCTTGGCCAGAGAGGGAATGATGTCAAGCGGCATATCCGGATTTTGCTTTTCGAACGTTTCCAGACGGTAGCTGCCGTTGATATACATCGCAGCCTTGCCGGTGTAGAACAGCGCCTGGACATCCTTGTCGTCGAGCGCGATGAAATCCTGCGGGAAGTACTGCTCCAGTTCCTTCATCTTTTTGATCGAGTCAATGAAAGCCGGGTCTTTGAAATTGACCTCGCCCTTCAGCATTTTCTCGATGTACTCGTTTCCGCCGATTGAGCTGGGCGCAAAAACGCTGTGGGTAATGGACAGCAGATAAGCTGCCTTGCCTGATTGCGCAATCGGGATAATGCCTTTCGCCTTCAAAGCATTGCACACCTGGATAAATTCGTCCCACGTTTGCGGAGCCTCCAAGCCATTCTCCTCAAACAGCTTTTTATTGTAGAAGATGACGGCTGAGTTGATCGACAACGGTACGCCGTAGACTTTGCCATCGCTGCCGCGAGCGGCATCCAGGTACGCCTTCGGAATATCGCTTACCCCTTTCAGATCATCGATGGGCATCAGGTAGCCTGCATCTGCAATAGAGGTAGCTCCCTGGTAAGGACGAAGCTGCAATATGTCCACTCCCGTCCCGGATGTCAGCGTATTGGTCAAAATCGTGTTGTATTCGGTTGACTTGAACGGTTTGAACTTTACCTTGATGTTTGGATGCTTCGCTTCAAACTCGGCGATAATCTTGTTGTACGCTTCTTTGTCTTCTGTACGCCAGCTGTACATCGTCAGCTCAACCTGTTCCCCTTTTGGCGCTTCAGCCGCAGGTTGAGTCTTTCCCCCTTCTCCGCCGGAAGTCGTTGCCGGAGGACTGCCGCTACAGGCAGCCAGGAAAAATACCAGCAAAAGAGAAAACAGCCAAACCCCTACTTTTCTCATCGCGAAAATCTCCTCCACGTTTTCCATTTGTCTGTCCTTCTCGTGCACGCTTGCTCTTGGAGTATTATTTTATAATCTATTATAAAATTAGGAAATATTTTTTCAATATAAATATTTACACTTTTCAAAAAACATTTGATACGAGGAGACGCTTTCCGAAAAAAAGAAGGACGACAACAAGGATGTGCCACATGGAGAGCACATGCCTTGAACGCACAAAAAAGAGACAGACCCGCAAGTCTGTCTCTTTGCGAAACGGATGGCCGTTTCTTACATCATGCCCATGCCGCCCATGTCAGGCATGCCGGCAGGCGCTTTGTTTTCTTCTGGTTTGTCTGCCACAACTGCTTCGGTAGTGAGCAGCATAGCCGCTACGGATGCAGCATTGGACAGAGCGGAGCGAGTAACTTTCGCAGCGTCTACGATACCTGCTTCGAGCATGTTTACCCACTCTTCAGTAGCAGCGTTGAAGCCGATGCCCACAGGTTCTTTCTTCAGGCGCTCAACGATAACGGAGCCTTCCAGACCAGCGTTGGCAGCGATTTGGCGAACTGGCTCTTCCAGAGCGCGCAGAACGATCTGAACACCAACCGCTTCTTCGCCTTCAGCTACAACTTTTTCTACCGCTTTGATAGCGTTGATCAGGGTAGTACCACCGCCAGGCACGATACCTTCTTCCACAGCAGCGCGAGTGGAGTTGAGGGCGTCCTCGATGCGGAGTTTCTTTTCTTTCAGTTCGGTTTCGGTAGCTGCACCGACCTTGATCACTGCTACACCGCCAGCCAGTTTTGCCAGGCGCTCTTGCAGTTTTTCACGATCGAACTCGGAAGTGGTGTCTTCGATTTGTTGACGGATTTGAGCAACGCGTGCATCGATATCAGCCTTGTTGCCTTCGCCTTCCACGATCGTAGTGTTTTCTTTGGTAACAACAACTTTGCCAGCGCGGCCGAGTTGCTCCAGCTTGGTGGATTTCAGTTCGAGACCCAGCTCTTCTGTGATGACTTCGCCGCCAGTGAGGGTTGCGATGTCGCCCAGCATAGCTTTGCGGCGGTCGCCGAAGCCAGGAGCTTTTACAGCAACAGCTGTGAAGGTACCGCGCAGTTTGTTTACTACGAGAGTAGCCAGCGCTTCGCCTTCTACATCTTCTGCGATGATCAGGAGCGGTTTGCCGCTTTGTACAACTTGCTCCAGAACAGGCAGAATTTCTTGGATGTTGGAGATTTTCTTGTCAGTGATCAGGATGTAAGGGTTGTTCAGAACCGCTTCCATCTTGTCGGTATCAGTGATCATGTAAGGAGAAGCATAACCGCGATCGAACTGCATACCTTCTACTACATCCAGCTCAGTAGTGAAGCCTTTGGACTCTTCAACGGTGATTACGCCGTCTTTGCCCACTTTTTCCATCGCTTCAGCAATCAGGTTGCCGACTTCTTGGTCGTCAGCGGAGATCGCTGCTACTTGTGCGATAGCGGATTTGCTCTCTACCGGCTTCGCGATGGATTTGATTTCTTCAACAGCTGCGCGAACAGCTTTCTCCATACCGCGGCGGATTACCATCGGGTTAGCGCCGGCAGTTACGTTTTTCAGACCTTCGCGAACCATGGCATAAGCCAGAACAGTTGCAGTTGTCGTACCGTCACCAGCGATATCGTTGGTTTTGGTCGCTACTTCTTTAACCAACTGCGCACCCATGTTTTCGTATGCGTCTTCCAGTTCGATTTCCTTTGCGATGGTCACACCGTCGTTGGTGATCAGCGGGGAACCGAATTTTTTCTCCAGAACCACGTTGCGGCCTTTTGGACCGAGGGTTACTTTAACGGCATTTGCCAGTGTTTCAACACCGCGAAGCATCGCGCGGCGAGCATCTTCAGAGAACTTGATTTGTTTTGCCATCAGAACTCAACCTCCTGCGTTATGTGTTTACGGTTCGTACCGGTCTTGCCTTATGTGAAAGAGCCTTAGCCGATGATCGCCAGGATATCGGATTCGCGAAGCACGAGGTATTCTTTGTTATCCACTTTCACTTCGGTGCCGGCGTATTTGGAGAAAATAACCTTGTCGCCTTCTTTTACTTCCAGAGCGATGCGCTCTCCGTTGTCGGAAACGCGACCAGAACCGACTGCGACTACACGACCTTCTTGCGGTTTTTCTTTCGCAGTGTCAGGGAGAACGATACCGCTAGCGGTCGTCTCTTCTTTGGAAATTGGTTCGAGTACTACACGGTCACCCAATGGCTTCAGCACAAAAAACACCCTCCTCAAAAATGTAGGTTCAAGAAGTTTTGCGTTGTTAGCACTCAATCAAAGGGAGTGCTAACACCCAATTCCTATAATAATGAATCGCTATGTACTTTGCAAGTATTTTCCCTCACAAATTTCCAATCTCTTGTTCCAGGCTCGTCACTAGCCAGATATGCCTGGCCCTTCTTCTTTGTTCTATCAATCCGGCTCGTTCATATAAATAGAGAGAACGTAGAATCAGATCCACTCTGAAGGAGGAATACTGCATGCGGAAATGGCTCTGGATCGGCGTGTTCGCTCTCTCTGTGGCAGGAATCGGCCGCCTCTTGTCTCCTGGCTCGCCCTTTATCCTCGCCTCGGTCCAACCGGTGAAGCTCTACTGGGATGGAAAGGAAGTAACCGATGCGGACAAGCCCGGCTACTATCGGGACAAAACCGGATACCGGCCCGCTACGCTGGAATACAAAGGCACCACCTATATCCCTTTGTCGCTTGCCGGCTATCTTGAAGGCAAGCCGGTCCACCTCGATCAAACCAATTCGGCTGCTTTTGTCGGACAAGCTCCGGCCCCAAGGGAAGCTGCTGGCAGCCGGCAGGAGGACAAGCCGCCGCAAAAGCAGCAGCCGGTTCAAACACCTCCGGGTTCTCCGGCTGCAGCGGTGCCAGCATCGGCTGCTGCTTCCGCCCAAACGGCAAACAAGTCCGCAAACAGCCTGTTTGGCATCAAATTGGGCATGCCTGTCGCCCAGGTGACAAAACTGCTCGGCCAACCGGGACGGCAGGAGCCGAGCGGCCTTGGCTATCAATGGTACATCTACAACCAAAATCCGGCTCGCTACCTCCAGGTAGGGATTGCGAACGGAAAAGTGGTCGACCTGTATTCCAATGCCCCGGAAGCAAAGCTCGGCGAGGTGGGAATCGGCACCAGCCTCTCTTCTTTGAGCCGAATGTACAAGCTGCAGCACACTGTCTCTTTCTCTTATCAAAAGGCCAGCGTCCAGATTACCAATCAAAAAAATCAGCGTCCGCTGGTAATTCAGGACGGCACTCCGCGTATCTTTTATCTGGACAACCAGAACAGCGACAAGGTAACGGCCATTCGGCTGATCGATACGCTGATGCTGCTGCGGGGCGGTTTTTACGAAACGCGCTGGACCTATTCCGGGGCAGCCCCCGACTTTGACCCGCCTCCGTTGAGCATCAAGGAGCAGGAACAGGTGGATGCAGCCAGAGAGAGACAAATACTCGACCTGGTGAATGTCATCCGTTACCGCTACAAGCTTTCCCCGCTTCGCTGGAATGAGCAGGCTGCACAGGTAGCCCGAGGCCATAGCGTCGATATGGAAAACCACGACTTTTTCGACCACGTCTCCGCTACGACCGGGATGGACCCGTTTGAACGGCTTCGCAAAGCGGGACTTTCCTACAGCATGGCGGGCGAAAACATAGCGGCTGGCTATCCCGACTCCATCGAAGCCCATGAAAGCTGGATGAACAGTCCCGGCCACCGGAAAAACGTCCTGGAAAAGAACTTTACCCAGCTTGGCGTCGGGGTCGTTGCCGACTACTACACCCAAGCGTTTGTCACTCCCAAGCAATAAAACCGGTAAAATGGCTTTTCAACGCCACAAAAACGCCCGACCAGTCCTTGCGACGGCCGGGCGTTTTGCTTCCCCTTCCGCTTCCTTTCTACTTCGCTGCTCCCCTGTACTGGCACTACGGCAGGAGAAGCAGCTTCTTCAACTTGCCGATCTCCCCCGAAAATTCAACAACCAATGTTTCCGCTTCCTTCGTATGCAGGATCATCCAGGGCCGGCGGCTGCTATCCTTTGGCATGACGACGAACATGTTGGCGATCATCGTATCGATTCCCGCCTGTTTATGAAGCAGCTTTTGCGGCGGCGCCAGCGGGATTTTGACAATCATGGCGTGGGACAGAGCAGGCTGAAGGTCCTGCACCCGCCCGCTGACGCTTTTCAGGAGACTTTGCGCTTCGGTTTGAAATTCGCTCGTATTCTCGAGAGTTTTGATGACGCGCTCCTTGTCCGTATCAAACAGCTCTACCTGCTCGGCTGCCAATGGGTCAGCAGCTTCAGTCCCCTTTTGAATCTCGCCGTTTTCCGCTTGATTCAAAGTAATGGCCCTTTTTACAGAGTCATGCAGGAATCCGATCCCTGCGCCTTCGGCAGAAGCATTTGAAGAAGCGCTTGGCATTGCCGTCAAAAAACTAAATAGCGCCACGATCAAAAAGGCAGCTTTCCACATCTTCCGTCACCTCCCAAACTTTCCCGTTTAGTATGTCCAAGCAAAAAAAAATCTCCCGCCCTGGGGGCAAGAGATTTTTCACGTTCAGCGGACAGCCTCATCCGCTTCCATGTTGTATTCGTTGTTCCACTTCTCTTCTTCCGCAAGCTGCTTACGGTACACGATCTTGGAGAGCCAGATGCTCACCTCGTACAAAAGCAGCAGCGGGACTGTGACCAGAATGTCGCTGACAATTTCCGGCGGCGTCAGGGTAATGCCGACAACCGCAAGTCCAAAGTAGGCAAATCTGCGCATTTTGGCCAAACGCATCGGATTCAATAACCGCAGCCGCGTGAGGAAGATGACGATAATCGGCAACTGGAACAAAATCCCAAACGGAATGACCAGGTTAAACAAAAAGCCGAAGTACTCTGCGATCCCGTAGCTAGGCTTGACGTCCATCCCGAGCGACATGCCTGTCACGAACAGCATGATCATCGGAAAGACGACATAGTACCCGAACAAAACCCCGATGATGAACAAGAAGAAAGCGGCAGGGATAAAATACAGCGTCACCCTGCGCTCATTTACTTGCAGGCCCGGGGAAACAAATCTCCAGATGTGAAACAATGCGACCGGCAGTGTCACCACCGCCCCCACCAGAAAGGCAAACTGCATATAGACGCGCAGCGTGTCGGACGGATGCAGGGAGATAAGCGGAACTCCTTCGGTGATCGGTTTCTCTTTCAAGTATTCGATCAGCGGGCCGGCGCAAAAAAATCCGGCGATCAAAGCAACAAAAAATACTGCCAGCACCCAAATGATCCGTGTACGAAGCTCGGTCAGGTGCTCTACTACCGTCATTTCGCGATCTTCCAACATGGCACCCACCTTGTCCGGCTACGCCTTGTGTTGTGCGTTCTCTGCTTGCAGGCGCTCCTGCTCCAGTTTTTCCCGGATTTCTTTTTCCAGGCGCTCACGTTCGAGGCGTTCGCGAATTTCCCGCTCCATTTTCTCGCGGTCAAAGGCATCCTTCTCTGTGACGACAGCTGTTTTTGCTTGCTGCTGTTGATCTTTAGGCTTAGCCTCTTCTTCCTCGTCATCGTCTCTTGTCAGGCCGCGGGTCGCATTCTTGAACTCCTTCAGGGTATGACCGACTGCCCGTCCGAGCTCCGGAAGCTTTTTGGGCCCAAACAAAACCAGCGCCAGCACCAAAATTAAAATAAGACCAGGAATTCCAATCGTACTCATGCACTTCACTCCTTTTTTCCTGTCATTTGACAGTGTAACCAGCTAACACTTGCGCAATCCGCCATATCCCAAACGGGTCATGTCCTGTTCGGCAATTTTTTCTCCGGCCAGGATGCGTGGCAGGAAGACGTCAAATGAAGTAAACGGTTCGTGCATTACCGCTCCCGGCAAACCGAGGATCGGTATGTCTCCTTTATACGCTACCATCAGCATCGAACCGGGAAGCATCGGTGTGCCGTAGCGTACGACTTTTGCACCGGTTCCCGCGATCGCTCCCGGAGTGCGGTCGTCCGGATCCACAGACATGCCGCCTGTCACCAGGATCAGATCGACTCCTTCCTCAAGAAAACGGATAATCTCTTGTTCAATCAGTTCTTTGTCATCGGGAGCAAACCGCTGTTCGACCACGACGGAACCAAGCGCTTCTACCTTGGATCGGATGGCAGGACCGAATTTGTCGGAAATTCTGCCCGAGAAGACCTCGCCACCTGTAGTCACCAATCCGACACGCTTTTTCAGGAACGGCTTCACTTCCACGATCGGGCCGGAAAACTGGCGTGCCAGTTCCTCCAATCGCTCAATTCGCGCTTCTTCCATAATCAGCGGGATGATTCGGGTAGCGGCCACCGTTTGCCCCGGTTGCACCACCTGATCGCCGTAAATGGTGGAAAACGCGATGCCCTCCAGCTCATTCAGCGCGTGAACAGCCTCTTCATGTACTTTGGCCAACCCCAGATGCTTGGCTTTCATCGACACTTTGCCTTCGTAGGGCTCCGTCAAGACAAGCCCTCCTCCCGAAACGGCACGGGCAATCCTCAAGCCGGCTTCTTCTTCGTGGATAAACCCTTCCGGCATTTCAAGGACGTAAATATGCTCTTTGCCGATGGAAAGCAGCGGCTCGATATCCGCTTCTGTGACGACATGTCCTTTTTTAAACAAGCGTCCCTTAAACTCTCCTGGGAGAATCTGCGTCATGTCGTGCGGGAGCATCATGCCGATCGCTTCTCGAACAGGCACTTCCTTCAGCTTCGGTTTTTCTACCAACCCAATCCTCCCCAATCTTCATTGGCTCCTCCGGTTCCCTGCAAGATGTGCAAGGCGTCAGACAGCATGTCCCCGATGGCGTTGAAGCAAATCTCGACGCCCTTTGGATTGCCTGGCAGGTTGATAATCAGCGAATTTCCCCTCGTTCCGGCTACTGCACGGGTCAGCATTGCGCGGCGGGATTGCTGCAAGCCGGCGCGGCGCATTTCCTCGGCCAATCCCGGAACAGGTCTGTCGATGACCCACGCTGTCACCTCGGGAGTGACGTCCCGCGGGCTCAAACCCGTGCCTCCTGTCACAATCAACAAGTCGCATTTCTCACGATCTACGCACTCGATCATGTTTTCCTTCAAATCTTCCATATCATCAGACACAGCACGGTAGACAGATACATCAACCTGCAGCCATTCCTTTACAAGCGTGCGGATAATCGGGATGCGATCGTCTTCGCGCTCTCCCCTTGCAATGGAATCGCTTGCGGATATTACACCTATTTTCCAGTTGGTCACAGCCCATTCCTCCAATAGTTCTTGCTACTGTATTGTACACTGTTTTTTTTCACATGTAGATAGGGCAGGGGCAAATGACGCAATCTCGACACAAAGCAGTCACATTTACGAAAGGTCTGGCTGGCCTGTTTC
>k87-11636_pt1 | contig 11795 bp, 10 predicted proteins | sample MGYA00084031_6733416 | MGnify analysis MGYA00084031
CCCGACGGCGGCCCGCCCACCCCCGCGGCCGACGACGCGCTGCGCGCCGCCTGGTACGAGGGCGGCGCCGCGCCCGGAGAGCGCGGCGCCGCCATACTCGTCGGCCACCTGGACACCTACGACGGCCCCGCCGCCTTCGCCGGGCTCGGCACGCTCCGGCCCGGCCAGACCGTCGAGATCGACCGCGCCGACGGCACCACCGCCGTCTTCCGCGTCGACTCCGTCGAGCAGTACCCCAAGGACGACTTCCCCGACCAGCGCGTCTACGGCCCCGTCGTCACGCCCCAGCTGCGCCTGATCACCTGCGGCGGCACCTGGACGAAAGACGGCGGCTACGACTCGAACATCGTCGCCTACGCCACCCTGGCCCGCGCCACGGAACGCTGACCTACTTCAGCGTCTCCGCGGCCGTCGGCGAGCTGTCACGCAGGAACTGGGTGCAGCGCTCGTACTCCGCCTCCTCGCCGATGGCCCGCGCCGCCCTGGCCAGGGCGTGCAGCGCCCGCAGGAAGCCGCGGTTCGGCTCGTGCTCGAAGGGGATGGGGCCGTGGCCCTTCCAGCCGTTGCGCCGCAGCGCGTCCAGCCCGCGGTGGTACCCGGTGCGGGCGAAGGCGTAGGACTCGATGGTCCGGCCCTCGGCGAAGGCGTCGTCGGCGAGCTGCGCCCACGCCAGCGAGGACGCCGGGTGCCGGGCGGCCACCTCGGCCGGATCCTTGCCCGCGGCCAGCAGGGCGCGGGGCTCGGGGTCGTCGGGCAGGTGCACCGGGGGCGGGCCCCCGAGCAGGTTCTCGTGCATGACCATGTGTCCAGTCTGCCTGGCGGCGGCGACTGCCAAAGGACCGCGCGGACCTCAGGACAGCCGGGTCCCGGCGGAGCGCAGGTCGGCGCACGCCTGGGTGACGCGCTTGGCCATGCCCGCCTCGGCGAGCTTGCCCCAGCTGCGCGGGTCGTACGTCTTCTTGTTGCCGACCTCGCCGTCGACCTTCAGCACGCCGTCGTAGTTGGCGAACATGTGCCCGGCGATGGGCCGCGTGAAGGCGTACTGGGTGTCGGTGTCCAGGTTCATCTTCACGACGCCGTTGTCCAGCGCGGTCGCGATCTCCTGCTTGGTGGAGCCGGAGCCGCCGTGGAAGACGAAGTCGAACGGGTCCCGCTTGCCGAACTTGGCACCCACACCGTCCTGCAGCTCGCGCAGCAGCTCCGGGCGCAGCACCACATTGCCCGGCTTGTAGACGCCGTGGACGTTGCCGAAGGACGCGGCCAGCAGGTAGCGGCCCTTCTCCCCCAGGCCCAGCGCCTCGGCGGTGCGCAGCGCGTCCTCGACGGTCGTGTACAGCTCGTCGTTGATCTCGTGGCTGATGCCGTCCTCCTCGCCGCCGGTCGGGGTGATCTCGACCTCGAGCACGATCTTCGCGGCGGCGGCCTGGGCCAGCAGCTCCTCGGCGATCGCCAGGTTGTCCTGGAGCGTCTCGGCGGAGCCGTCCCACATGTGGGACTGGAACAGCGGGTTCTCACCGCGCTTGACGCGCTCCGCGGAGAGGGCCAGCAGCGGGCGGACGTAGCCGTCGAGCTTGTCCTTGGGGCAGTGGTCGGTGTGCAGCGCGATGTTCACCGGGTACTTCTCGGCCACGATGTGCGCGAACTCCGCCAGCGCCCGCGCGCCGCTCACCATGTCCTTGTTGTACTGCCCGCCCAGGAACTCGGCGCCGCCCGTGGAGATCTGGACGATGCCGTCGCTCTCCGCCTCGGCGAAGCCGCGCAGCGCCGCGTGCAGGGTCTGCGTCGAGGTGACGTTGATGGCCGGGTAGGCGAACTTGCCAGCCTTGGCCCGGTCGAGCATCTCGTTGTAGACCTCGGGGGTCGCGATGGGCATCTGTCCGCTCCTCGTGAGTGTCCTCGTGAGTGTGCCGTGTGGGGCAGCAGGGCCCCGCGTGCGAGGGCCCACGTAACTGGGGGGGGGGACGTCGTTGTCGCGCCCTATCCTCCCAGACCGAGATCCGAGGTTTCGAACGCCTGGCGGTACGGCAGCCCGGCCCCGGCGATCGCGGCGGCGGCGCCGCGCTCGACGATCACCGCGACGCCCACGACCTCGGCGCCCGCCTCCCGGGCCGCCTCGACCGCCGTCAGCGCCGAGCCGCCGGTCGTGGAGGTGTCCTCGACGATCAGCACCCGGCGGCCGGCGATGTCCGGCCCCTCGATGCGGCGCTGGAGGCCGTGTGTCTTGGCCGACTTGCGGACGACGAACGCGTCCAGCGCCCGGCCGCGCGCCGCCGCCGCGTGCAGCATCGCGGTGGCCACCGGGTCGGCGCCCAGCGTGAGGCCGCCGACGGCCTCGTAGTCCAGGTCGGCCGTCAGGTCCAGCATCACCTGGCCGACGAGCGGCGCGGCCTCGCCGTCGAGCGTCACGCGGCGCACGTCGATGTAGTAGTCGGACTCGGCTCCGGAGGAGAGCACGACGCGGCCGTGGACGACGGCCTTCTCCTTGATCTGGCGCAGCAGGCGGTCGCGCGCCTCGGTCACATCGCTCATGCCTGTGACCCTATGCGCTGGCCAGCCGCCGCCACGTCCAGGTGGTGGCGATCTCCAGGGGCTGGATGGGGGTGACGAGCCGCGGATGGGTGTTCAGGCCGTTCGGCGGGCCCGACTGCGGCTCGACGCACACCGCCTCGGGCACCTCGTCGTAGATCACGACCCACTCGGCGCGGCTGGTCACCGTCAGCTCCAGCTCGCCGGGCCAGGTCACGGTGACACGCACGCCGTCGGGCATGCCGAAGCAGTCATCCCACGGCCCCGGAGTGGGGGCGATCCGGCGGCCGGTCGGCAGGTGGTCCTTGCCGCGCTGCTCCTGCCAGGCGGCCTCGAAGGCCAGCTCGGCCGCCGCGCCGCCGGGGGTCAGCACCCGGTTGAACCACGGGTGCCAGCCCGCCTGCGCCGGGAACGAGTCGCCGCTGGTCTCCACGGCCAGGGTGAGGGTCAGGCTGCCGTCGTGCCCGTCCTGGCCGCCCGCGAGCTCGGCGGTCTGGGTGACCAGGCCGTCGTACGGCCAGGGATCGCCGAGCGGGCAGTCCAGAGTCGCCGAGGCGGGGCCGGCGGTGACGGCGCGCCAGGCGCGGTCGCGGACCGTGCCGTGGATGGCGTGGGGGCCGGCGTTCCGGGGCAGCTGGTGGGCGGTGGCGCCGTTGCGGAACCGGCCCTCCCGGGTGCGTCCGCACCAGGGGGCCATGATGAAGGAGCCGAACCGGTCGCCCTGGCGGAGCAGTTCCAGGCCGTCGACGCGCAGGGAGGTCATGCGGCCGCCGCGGCCAGGGCTGAGCGTGGCCTCGGCCCTGCCGGCGGCCAGGCGTATGTCGTCGTTCGTCGTCACGGTCGCACGATAACGATCCGGTGTCGCCCCCGCCACGGCGGTCCGGCTGGCGGGGCCCCGGGTCAGCGGTGGCGGCGGAGGAGGCGGCGGGTGACCAGCACGGCCGTCGCGGCGGCGAGGGCGGCGACCGGGGCGGCCCACCGCAGCGTGGCCGCCTGGGCGGGCGTGCGGCCGGGCGGCGGCTCGGGGGCGTACCGGCCGCGGGGCGGCGCGTGGTCCACCTCCTCGGCGCTGCGGCCGATCATGGTGCGCCGGGCGAAGTCCGCCTCCGGCTCGACCGGCCGCTCGCTGGCGTACGCCTCGGCCACCTCCTCCGCGAGCGGGTCGGCGTCCGCGGCAGGCGCTGTGTCGGGCACTGTGTCGGGCACTGTCTCGGGCCCTGTTCCGGTCACGGTCTCCGGCACTGCCTCGGGCGCGGTCTCCGGCGCGGGGATGCCGGGGATCGCCCGCTCGTTGTCGTCGGGCGCGCCGATGCCCCCGGCGGCCGGCGGCTGCGCCGGGGGCATGGGCTGCCCACCGGACGCCCGCTCCAGATCCTCGGCGAGCGCCGCGGCGAAGCGGTCGAGCAGGCGCCGCGCCGCCGCCTCCCGCTGCCGGGGCTCGAACGCGGCGAGGCGGCCCGAGGCTTCGACGGTGCCGGTGAACGCCAGCGTGGTGCCCGAGCCGTCCGGCACGGGCCTGGGCACGATGGTGAGCCGGAGGCTGACGGTGCCGCTGCCCCGCGACTGGGTGCCCTCGCCGGTGACGGCGAAGCCCTCACCGCGTTCGACGAGGGAGAGCGTCCCACGGTAGGTGATGGTGGACGGGCCCACCCGCACCCGCAGCCGGCCGTCGGCGCCCGGCTCCCGCTCGCCCTCGCCGAGCCGGAGCCCCGGCACGCAGCGGGCGAGACGCGCGGGGTCGGCGAAGGCGCTCCGCACGGCGGTCACGGCAAATGGGACATAGACCTCGTGCTCCATGGCGCGGAGCCTACCCACCGCCCCGGCGCGGGTCACTCATTCCTCAGTCCTTCGTGCGTGCCCGGTGGTGCTTCCAGCTGCTCGGCCAGCATCCGGTCAGCCGCCCCTTCCAGCGGCGCGACCAGCAGGGACGAGGCGAGGAGCGTGAGCACGGCGGCGGCGCTCGTCAGCGCGAGGCGGCGGCGGACGCGCGGCGGGTGGTCGCCGCGGAACAGCCACAGCACGATGATGCCGCCGGCCAGCACGTTGATCACGCCGGTCAGCAGCGCGGCCGCCACCTCACCGAGCATCGGCAGCAGGAGGAAGGGGAACGCCAGGCCGCCGAGGAGCGCGCCGACGTAGTCCGCCGCGGACAGGTCGGCGACGGCGCGGCCGGGGTCCTGCTGGCGGATCCGCTGGATCAGCGTCATCAGCAGCGGCATCTCGGCGCCGATCAGCACGCCGATCGTCAGCGCGAGGCCGATGAGCACCGGCCGGGCCTCGCCGAAGAGCGCGAAGCACAGGTAGAGGGATATCGCCAGCGTCCCGCCTACCAGGGCGAGCAGGATCTCGATGACGCCGAAGCAGGCCGAGGCGGGGCCCTTGAGCCGCTTCGCGGCCAGCGACCCGATGCCCATGGCGAACACCATCAGCGACAGCACGACCGACGTCTGCGTGACGGTGTCGCCCAGGAGGTAGTCGGCCAGCGCGATGAGTTCCAGCTCGTAGATCAGGCCGCAGGCGGCGCAGACGAAGACGGCCAGCAGGACCAGGAACCGCGCCGCCGCCGCGGGGACGGGCAGGTCGGCGGCGGGCGGCCGCTCGGCCTTGGGCGGGTACGTCTCGATCATGCTGTGCACGTTACGTTACTCTGCGCGTTCATCCTGTCACCCACAGGAGTGGGATTCGGCGACGGTGTACGTCAAGTCCCGTGCGGCTCAGGGCTGATGCGCGTGCGGGTGGCGACCAGACGCCGCTCCTGGGGGTAGGCATGCCACGTGCGCCATTGGATCTGTCCGTCACCGCACTGAGCGAGAAGGGCGGTGAACGCGTGGGGATCACCGGGGAACACGCCCGCGAGGCCGTGGGGATGCTCGGCGACGAGCGCCAGCAGCTCCTGCGCCCGCCCCGCGAACGAGCCGGCGCTCAAACTCTCCACGCGCGCGGCGAACTCGTACGCGAGGTTGCCCAGGCGCTTGGAGACCCCCAGCGGGAGCGGGGTGCTGCTACCCGGCATGCACGCGACGGTTTCGGAGCAGGTACCCTCCGACCGGTCGACGAATACCTGGTGGGAGGCGCCGAGCACCCGCAGCTGGATACGCCCGCCCCTCAGTTCGAGGTCGAGGGTGGCCAGGGAGGGCAAGGGCTCCCGGTCCAGCGCCCACGCCAGGTCGTTGGCTCGGGTGTCAGTGAACGAGGTTTGGATCGTGGTGAGCATGGGTCGGCTCCCGCATGCACGCAGTGGGGTACGGTGCGGACCCGCCCCTCGGGGCCGGGAAGCCCCTCAAGGCCGGTCGGCCGCCGGGCCGTTGCCGCTCTGGATGACGTCCAGGGCGCCGGACCCGGACACGGGATCACCGAATCACGGAACATGCCGCTCCCACAGCGATTTTACCCAATCTCACCAAGTTTCCATCGTGTCGGGGACGGGGTAGGTCTGGTGTTCTCCGCCAGCTTGCCCGCATTACGAACATGTGTGCACGGTTTACGCGCGTACCGTGCCGATTTCTGCCGAGTTTGTCCCCGTTTGAGGCGGTATTCCGATCACAGCTCGGACTGGTTCACATCTCGGCTGCACAACGGTCACCCATGCACACTTGTTCGCGCCAGATTCTGTGAGGAAGCTCTGCGCAACTTCACACCAGAAGTCACTTACCGCGGAAGGCCCGAAGATGACCCGATTCGGCACAACGTCGAAGATCCTCGCGGCCACGCTCGGAGGGGCCTTGGTGCTCTCCGCGTGTGGCGGCGGGGATGACGACGGCGGAGACGACGGCGGCAACGCTGCCGGCGGCTCCGTCATCACGCTTGCGGAAGCACAGCCCTTCCAGAGCTACAACAACACCACAGCGGCCGCGAACTCCTCGATGAACAGCACCGTGATGAACTGGGTGATCACGGGGTTCTGGTACTTCGGGGGCGGCGACGGCGCCCTGACCCCCAACGAGGAGTTCGGCACCTACGAGAAGACCTCCGACGACCCGCTCACCGTTGAGTACCACATCAACGAGGAGGCGGCCTGGTCGGACGGCGAGCCGATCGACTGCGACGACGTGCTGCTGTGGTGGACCGCCCAGAGCGGCGCCATGGACGGCCTGTTCTCCGCCATCGGCACCGAGGGCATCGAGAACACCGAGATGCCCGACTGCCAGCCCGGCGACAAGTCGTTCACCCTCGTCTACGACCAGCCGTTCGCCGACTGGGCCGCCAACGGCCCCAGCCACGGCAACGAGTCGTTCATGCCGGCCCACGTCGTGGCCGAGCAGGGCGGCCTGAGCACCGAGGAGTTCCTGACCGCGCTCCAGGAGCAGGACCGCGACGCCCTGGAGGAGGCCGCGCAGTTCTTCAACGAGGGCTGGGTGATCGAGGGCAGCCTGCCCGACCCGTCGCTCATCCCGTCGGCCGGCCCGTACATGCTCTCCGACTTCGTCGAGGGCCAGTCGGTCACGCTGACCCGTAACGAGAACTACTGGGGCACGCCGGGTGCCGCCGACACGATCGTGATCCGCACGATCCCGGAGGAGGGCCAGGTCCAGGCCCTGCAGAACGGCGAGGTCGACGTCATCCACCCGCAGCCGACCGTCGACCTGGTCAGCCAGATCGAGCAGGCCGCGCAGGCCGGCAACATCGAGTACGAGGTGGGCGACCAGTACACCTACGAGCACCTCGACTTCAACTTCGACGAGGGCGTCTTCGCGGACAACCTCGAGCTGCGCCGGGCGTTCTCGCTGTGCGTGCCGCGTGAGCAGATCGTCGAGAACCTGATCCGCCCGGTGGTCCCGGACGCCGAGGTCAAGAACGTCCGCAACGTCGCGCCGTGGGACCCGGGCTACGACATCGCCGAGGAGGCCGTGGCCGAGCAGGCGACCGAGTACGGCACGCAGGACATCGAGCGCGCCCGCGAGATCCTGGAGCAGGAGGACGCCGTCGGCACCACCGTCCGCCTCCAGACCCTGGACATCCAGCGCCGCAACGACACCGGCCAGATGATCAAGGCCGCCTGCGACGAGGCCGGGTTCAACGTCGAGTTCTCCTCCGACGCCGACTTCTTCGACACGTCCGGCGGCCTGTCCCAGGGCACCTTCGACGTGGCGATGTACGCCTGGATCGGCTCCTCGCTGGTCTCCGGCTGGCTGTCGACGTACGCCACCGTGGACGAGTGCTCCGCGGCGGGCAAGGGCAACAACAACGGCTGCTACAGCAACCCGGAGGTGGACGAGCTCCTCGAGGAGGTCATGCTGACCACCGAGCCCGAGGAGACGCACCGGATCGTCGCCGACATCGAGCGCATCCTCTGGGAGGACATGGTCACCATCCCGCTGTTCCAGCACCCGGGCATCACCGCCTGGTCCAGCCAGGTCGAGAACGTCGTGCCCGACCCGAGCCAGACCGGCGTCGTCTGGAACATGCCGGAGTGGTCAAAGGCCTGATCCCGGCCCGGTGACGGCCCGGTCCGCCCCCCGGTGCGACCGGGCCGCACGCCCCTCCGGACAATGACACGCGGGGCCGGGAAACGCTTTCCCCGGCCCCGCTGTCCCGTACGTCCCGTCCGACCGCCCGCACACGCACTCACCAACCCTTCTCAGGAGTCAGCCCAATGCTCGTCTTCATCGTGCGGCGGCTCTTCGTCTCGATATGGGTCTTCCTCGTCTCCACGGTCGTGATCTTCTTCCTCGCGACCAACGTCCGCGACCCCCTGGCCGATGCCAGGCAGCTCCCGGACGGGACGCGGGAGGCCGTGATGGCCGACATCACCGAACGCATGAGACTCGACGAGCCGGTGATCGCCCGTTACTTCTACTGGCTGGGTGACGCCCTGACCGGTGACCTCGGCGAGAACCGCCAAGGGCTGAGCGTGAACTCCATGCTGGAGAGCGCGTTCACCGCCACCCTCCAGCTCGTCACCGGCGCCACCGTCCTGGCGATCGTCTTCGGCATCACCATCGGCGTGATCTCCGCCCTGCGCCAGTACAGCGCGCTGGACCAGGGCGTGACCTTCCTGGCCTTCGTCTGCTTCTCGCTCCCGTCGTTCTGGATCGCCACGCTGCTGAAGTCTTTCCTCGCCCTGGACTTCAACGACTGGCTGGCCGACCCGCACATATCCGTGCCGTTCCTGGTCGGCATAGCCCTGGTCAGCGGGCTCATCGGCGGCGGCCTCGTGGTCGGCAGCCGCACCACCCGCCTGACCGTCTTCGCCGGAACGGCGCTCTTCTCCGGAGCGGTCTTCGCGTTCCTGTCCGCCACCGAGTGGTTCGCCAGCCCCAGCCTCGGCCTGGCCGTCATCGCGGTGACCGCCGTCGGGGCCGCCGCCGGGTTCACCGCCCTCATCAGCGGACTCGGCTGGCATCCGCCGTTCCAGGCCGCGCTCGCCGCCGCCGGGCTCGGCATCGCCGCCTACTTCGCGACCGGCCCGGTCCTCGACAACCCGACGCTGCTGACGATCTTCGGCCTCGCCGTCCTCACCGCCGCGGTCTGCTTCGGCGTCGGCTGGGTGCTCGGCGGCGAGCTGCACCGGCGCTCCGCGATCCCCGCCGCCATGCTGACGGGCCTGTTCACCGGCGGGCTGATCTTCACCGACCGGATGCTCAGCTCGTTCGACGACTACAGCGCGACCGTCGCCGGGCGGCCGATCTCCACCATCGGCGCCGAAACCCCCAACTACCCGCACGGGGACAACTTCTGGCTCAGCGGCCTCGACTCGTTCGGCCACCTGGCGCTGCCCACGCTGGCGCTGGTGCTGCTGTCGATGGCCCAGTACTCCCGCTACACCCGGGCCAGCATGCTGGAGGTCATGAACCAGGACTACGTGCGGACCGCGCGCGCCAAGGGCCTGCCCGAGCGCACGGTCATCACGCGCCACGTCCTGCGGAACGGCCTGATCCCGGTGACCACGCTCGGCGCCTACGACATCGGAACCATCCTGGGCGGCGCCGTCGTCACCGAGACGGCCTTCGGCTGGCGCGCCATGGGCACGCTGCTGCTGGAAGGCATCCAGCAGGGCGACCCCATGCCGATCATGGCGTTCTTCCTGGTCGCCGGCGGTTCGATCGTGCTGTTCAACATGATCGCCGACATCGCCTACGCGTTCCTCGACCCCCGTATCCGGCTGTCGTAGAAGGAGACCGACATGACGCGCGAAGCGCAGACAGCCGCCGCGCCCGGACAGCCGGACGGCAAGCGGCCTGGGAAGGCCGGGAGCGGCGCCACCAGCGACGCGGCCGAGGGCCTGAACGTCGTTGCCCGCACCCAGGGCCAGCTGGTCCTGCGCCGCTTCTTCCGGCACAAGGGCGCGCTGGCGGGCATGATCCTCTTCGGTTTCGTGGTGCTGCTGACGGTGACGTCCATCGGCTACGGCCCCATACCCGGCTGGTGGGACAAGGACCCCAACACCATCGGCACGGTCACCAACGAGGGCCGCCCCACCCTGTCCGTCGTGCCGGAGTTCCTCGGCGGCGGCGGCGTGCACCTCGGCGAGCACCCGTTCGGCCAGGACAACTCGGGCCGTGACTACTTCGCCCTGACCATGCGGGGCGCCCAGGCGTCGCTGACGATCGCCGTGATCGTCGGCGTGTGCGCCACCCTCGTCGGCACCATCGTCGGCGCCGCCGCGGGCTACTTCCGCGGCTGGACCGAGTCCGTGCTGATGCGGCTGACGGACATCGTCATCGCCGTGCCGACGCTGCTGCTCGCCGGGCTCATCGGCGTGATCGTCGCGGGCAAGGGCATCGTCGCCTTCGCCGTGTTCCTGGGGCTGGCGCTGTGGACGCAGACGGCGCGCCTGGTGCGCGGGCAGGTGCTCTCGCTCCGCGAGAAGGAGTACGTGGAGGCGGCCAGGTCCGTCGGCACCCCGGCGTACCGGATCATCGCCAAACACATCCTGCCGAACACCATCGGCATCATCATCGTCTCGGTGACGCTGGCCATCGCCTCCGCGGTGCTGACGGAGACGGCCCTGTCCTACGTCGGGCTCGGCGTCCAGCCGCCCGACACGTCGCTGGGACGCCTGATCACGGACTACCAGACCGCGCTGACCGTCCGGCCCTGGCTGTTCTACTGGCCCGGCGCGTTCATCATCGCCATCGCCCTGTCGGTGAACTTCATCGGCGACGGCCTGCGCGACGCCTTCGACCCCCGACAGACCCGGGTGCGTGACTGATGTCGATCACTCCTCCCCCCAACACCGCAGGCGGCGAGGTGGCCCTCGCCAAGCAGGGCACCGTTTCCAGTGCCGCGGAAGAGGTGCACGCCGCGCGGACGCTGGCCGACTCGCTGCCGCCGACCGACGAGGAGATCCTCTCCGTCGAGAACCTGACGGTCGAGTTCCCCACCGACGACGGCGTGGTCAAGGCCGTGCGCGGCGTCAGCTACCGGCTGCGCGCCCGCGAGGTCCTGGGCATCGTCGGCGAGTCCGGCTCCGGCAAGTCGGTGTCGTCCATGGCGGTCATGGGCCTGCTGCCCAAGTCGGCCCGCGTCACCGGCAGCATCCGCTACCGGGGCACGGACCTGCTGGCGATGCGCCCCAAGGAGCGGCGGGCGCTGCGCGGCCGGAACATCGCGATGATCTTCCAGGACCCGATGACGTCGCTCAACCCGGTCCGCACCATCGGCGACCAGCTCGCCGAGGCGGTCCTGGCGCACCACCTGGTGCCGCGCAAGCAGGCGATGAAGCGGGCGCGCGAGATGCTCGACCTGGTCGGCATCCCGCAGGCGGACAAGCGGCTGCGGGCCTACCCGCACGAGTTCTCCGGCGGCATGCGGCAGCGCGTGATGATCGCGATGGCGATCATCAACGACCCGGACGTCATCATCGCCGACGAGCCGACGACGGCGCTGGACGTGACCGTCCAGGCGCAGATCCTGGAGAAGCTCCTCGAGGTCAAGGACCAGGTCAACGCGGCGATCCTGATGATCACGCACGACCTCGGCGTGATCGCGGGCATGGCCCACCGCACCCTGGTGATGTACGCGGGCAAGCCGGTGGAGGTCGGCGAGACCGACGAGGTGTTCTACGGCCCGCGGATGCCGTACACGGCGGGCCTGCTGGGCTCGATCCCGTCCCTGGAGGGCGAGCGGGAGGAGCGGCTGCGTCCCATCGCGGGCACGCCGCCGTCGCTGATCTTCCTGCCGCCGGGCTGCCCGTTCTCGCCGCGCTGCCCGCTGGCCACCGAGGAGTGCACCGCGGCGGAGCCGCCGCTGGCGCCCGTGGCCAGCGGCGCGGAATCCGGCGACGGCGGGGACGGCACGCAGGTCCACCTGGCGGCCTGCCACCACAG
>k87-1583698_pt1 | contig 11794 bp, 12 predicted proteins | sample MGYA00084031_6733416 | MGnify analysis MGYA00084031
CGGCCGACGTCGGCCGCACGTTGTGGACGAGGGCCAGGCCGCGGCGCCCGTGGGTTCCCGCCAGCCTCAAGGCGGCCGCCACGTCGCGGCTGTCGAAGTCGTCGATCAGCCTCCCGCTGTCGGTGACCTGCCACATCCACGGGATCACCGTCGTGATAAGGTCAATGTTCTCTTCCAGCGAGGGCATCGACGGCCGCCGGGAGTCCGTAAGGTAGTAGGCGGCCACCTCGTACTTGCTTTGGCCGCGGACAGGCGTGGAGGTGCGGGTTGTCGAAATAGCGAAGGTATTGACGAAACCCACTTGGCCATTGGCGATGCGGACGCGGTACCAGCCGTCCGTCTCGGATAAGATCGTCACTTCGTCGCCGCGCACCAAATGAGCAATGACGCTGCGGCTGCGGGGCGCGTCGTGGACCGCCACCGTGTTCGCCCGCACGTAACCCGGGCGCTCCGAGGTGCTCTGCGCCGGGGGGGTGGCGACATCAGGCGCCGGCTTGCTGGACGGGCCGCCGAAGATGCCCCCGGTAAGAAGGAGTATGGTCAAGAGCGCGATGAGGGTCGTCTGCGACACAAGCTCTGCCTCCTTGAGCGGAGCGCCCGATGCTTCCTCGGTATTGGCGCGAATGTGTGCTTCGTAAAGGGCCGAACACAGTCAAGGGTCCGGGGGTGGGCTTCTCCTTGGTGGGGAGCCCGTCCTTTAGGGAATAATCGCATCCAGTGCCAGATTGCGGCGGCCGGCGGCTTCGGTGGCCGGTCGAACGATACTTGCGGGGGAAACAGGACGGGTGTATCAGCGAACGCAGCTCGACAACGGAATTCGCATCGTGACCGAGGCCATCCCCCACGTGCGATCGGTCGCTATCGGTTTTTGGTACCGGGTCGGCTCGCGCAACGAGGCGCCGGCGCAAAACGGCATCTCCCACCTGATCGAGCACCTGATGTTCAAAGGGACGGCGCGGCGCACCGCCCGCCAGATCGCCGAAATCGTGGACGCGTCGGGAGGGCAGCTCAACGCGTACACCAGTAAAGACCACACGTGCTATTACGCGCGCGTCCTCGACGAGCACGTGGGGCTGGCCATTGATATCCTGTCGGACATGCTCCGTCATTCCCTCTTCGCCCCGGAGGAGATGGAAAAAGAGAAGGGCGTCGTCATTGAGGAGATTAAGATGTACGAGGACACGCCGGACGAGGTGGTCCACGACCTCTTCGGCGAGGCGATCTTCGCGGGGCATCCTTTGGGACTGCGGGTCCTCGGGGAGGAGGCGACGGTCCTGTCAATCAGCCGCGCCGACGTCGTGGCTTACGTCGAGCGGCATTACACGGGGCGCAATCTCGTGGTGGCGGCCGCTGGAAACCTGGACCACGACACCATTGTCCGGGAAGTGGAGCGCTATTTTCGCGACCTGCCGCCGGGCAGGCCCGTGCCCGGAGCCGTCCCCTTGGGGGAGCCTGGTCCCAGCCTGGTGCGGGTGAAAGAGACCGAGCAAGTGCACCTGTGCGTCGGGGTCCGCTCGCTGCACCGCCTCCATCCCGACCGCCACGCGGTGAATCTCCTGGACGTGGCCCTGGGGGGCGGGATGAGCTCTCGCTTCTTTCAGGAACTTCGGGAGGAGCGGGGGTTGGTGTACTCGACCTACACCTACCACAACGCGTACCAGGAGGGGGGCCTTTTCGGCGTCTACGCGGGCACGAGCCCTGAACACGCGGAAGAGGTGCTGGAGCTCATCCAAGAAGGGTTGGCGCGGGTTGCCGCCGACGGGCTGCAAAGGGACGAGCTGATGCGCGCCAAGGAGCAGCTCAAAGGGAGCTTGATGATCGGCCTGGAGAACACGGCCAACCGGATGAGCCGGATCGCGCGCTGCGAACTCTTCGGCGAAGAGCTGCTCACCCCCGACGATCTGATCCGGCGGATCGAGGCGGTCACCTTAGACGACCTGCGCCGCGTCTCGCAGCAGCTGTTCAGCAGCGAGGTCCGCCTCGCTGCCATAGGTCCGGTGGAGGCCTCCGTCGAAGCGCTCCTCAGGTGACGACAGGCGCAGCCGGCCGTCGCGTACCACCCCATTCCTGGTGAAGAGAGGGTTTCGTGTGAGCAGCCAGTCCCTGCCGGCCTTTGCCGGAGAAGTGAAGGTGAAGCCCTTATCGCCGCTGATCGGCCGCGTCGTCCCCTTGCCTGAGTACCGCACGGCCGGCGCAGCCGGCCTCGATTTGGCCGCTTGCATCGAGGAGCCGGTGACGCTCCAAGTGGGGCAGCGGCGGCTCATCCCTACGGGAATCGCCGTGGAGCTGCCCGGACCGCACGTGGGCGCGTTTATTTTCGCCCGCAGCGGGCTGGCGGCCCGGTTCGGCATCCGCCTTGCCAACGGCGTCGGGGTCGTCGACTCCGATTACCGGGGCGAAGTGATGTGCGCCCTGGTCAACGAAGGCGACGCTCCCTTTGAGATCCGGCCGGGCGACCGCATCGCGCAGATGGTCTTTTTACCCGTCTTCGTCGCCCGCCTGGTAGTGGCCGAATCCCTTACGCCCACCCAGCGCGGCGCGGGCGGCTTTGGCCACACGGGACGCTGAGGTTCTAGGAGCGCCTTCCCGCAACGTACACTGGCATAGGCGCGGCGCGCGGTGAGCGTTTTCACGTCAGGAAGCGACCGGGCGCGGCCCAAAAAGAGCGCAGGGAAGGTCGGCGGCGGGACGTGCGCTACAGCGACCTGGCAGGCAAGGAGATCATCGACATCGCCGAGGGCGCGCGCGTCGGCGTGATCAGCGAGACCGACTTGGTCATCGACTGCGAGCGGGGCAGGGTGCGCTCCATCATCATCCCCACCCGCGGCCGTTTTTGGCGCCGGCGGGAGATCGTCATCCCTTGGTCCGGGATCAAGAAGATCGGCGTCGACCTCATCATCGTCGACATGAGCACGGTGGACCCCTCGGACGGGCCGCCCTGGGACGCGGAATAGGGGCGGCGCGGCTAGGGGAGACTAACCGTTGATTCGGCCTTGGGCACGAGGGTCGAACAACTCGCACCACAGAGGGGGACACCGTCACATGGCCACAGTTGTGGGCGTCTTCTCCCGCCACGATCAGGCCGAAAAGGCCGTGCGCGCGCTGCGTGACGAAGGCTTCAAGGAGAACGAAATCAGCATCGCCGCCAAGGACGAGCGCGGCGCCCAGGAGGGGCAAGGGGAGCGAAACGGCCGGAGCGGGGGCTTCATGATGGAAGCCGCCCAAGAGAGCATGACCGTCACGGAGCAGAATATCGGCGACGGCACCGCCCTAGGCGGCGCGCTGGGAGGGATCGCCGGCCTGCTGGCCGGAGCGGGCGCGCTCGCGATTCCGGGCATTGGCCCCATCTTGGCCGCGGGGCCGCTCGCCGCGGCTTTGTCCGGCGCGGTAGCGGGAGGCATCGCCGGCGGCTTGATCGATATGGGGATTCCCGAGACCGAAGGCAAGCGCTTCGAAGATGAGGTTAAGGCGGGCAAAGCGATTGCTATCGTGAAGTGCGACCAGGAGAAAGCGGAGCAAGCGGCCCAGATTTTGCAACAGAACGGCGCCGACGAAGTGAAGCGCTACGGCGGTGAAGGCGGCAAAGAGCAGTAACGAGGGTGTGCAATTGCGGCCCTGGCTTGGCAAGGGTTGACAATTGCGGTGCTTGTCCGTCAAAATGGTGCATAGGACAAGCGGGCGGTTGGCTTTCGCTGCGAAGTGGAGCCGGCCGCCTTTTTTGTATGAGGGGAAGGAGTGTCTTTATGGCTTTGCGGGTCGTTGTGAGCGGTGCAGGCGGAAAGATGGGGCGAGAAGTGGCGAAGGCGATCCACACCGCTTCCGACATGGAGCTGGTGGGCGCCGCCGATCCTTCGTGCGCCGGGGCGGACGTCGGCGAACTGGCGGGCGTGGGCTCGATCGGCGTCAGGGTGGCGCCGACCCTGGCCGAGGCGCTCGACGCGTCCGGGGCGACGCACGTCGTCGACTTTACGACGCCCGGCGCGGTCTTCGACAATGTGATGACGGCGCTTGACCGGCAGCGGCGCGTCGTCTTCGGCACGACGGGCCTCAGCGGCGAGCAGCTGCAGGCCATCGACGCCCGGGCGAGGCAGCAGGGCGTCGGCGTCATCCACGCGCCGAACTTCGCTTTGGGCGCCGTCTTAATGATGCGCTTCGCGGCGGAGGCGGCGCGCTTTTTTGACAGCGTCGAGATCATCGAGCTGCACCATGACCAAAAGGTGGACGCGCCGTCGGGGACGGCCATCAAGACGGCCGAGCTGATCGCCCAGGCACGGCAGGGACGCAAGGAGATCGCCGCCACCGCGGCCGCGGAGGTGGACTCGGCGGCGCGCGGCGAAGTTTGGGACGGCGTGCGGATCCACAGCGTGCGGCTGCCCGGTCTTGTGGCGCACCAGGAAGTGATCCTGGGACTGCCCGGACAAACGCTGACGATCCGCCACGACTCCCTCGACCGGTCTTCGTTCATGCCCGGCGTTTTGCTCGCCCTGCGGCGCGTGGATGAGTTCGAGGGGCTGGTGTACGGCCTCGAGCGGCTCCTGTTCGAAGGTTGACCGATGCACCGCCGGTACTTGGGGCTCATATGGTACTACTGTACATGGGCCGGCCGACTGCGGTCGCGTTTTGCGGGGAGGAGAGCGCCTCTTGGCCGAGGTTGACACCCCTCACGTCGCCATGCTGGGCGGCGACGAACGAGAGCTCATCTTGGCGCAGGCGTTGCTCGAGCGAGGGATGCGCTTGACGCTGGTCGGCTACCCCGATTTGCCTCAGCTGGCTGGTGCCGCCCGCGCCGAGTCGGCCGCGGCGGCGGCGGCGGTCGCCGATGTGGTCGTCGCCCCGATGAGCAACACGGACGAGCACGGCGTGATCCAAGCCTGCCTGGATCCCCGTGTCCGCCTGGTGCTCGACGAGGCGGTGTTTCGGGCCATGGGGGCGGGAAAGACGCTGTTCATCGGCGTTGCCAAGCCGATTGTCGAGCGGCTCGCCGCGAAGTACAAGGTTCGGGTGGTGGAGCTGGCGGAGCTCGACGAGATCGCGATCCTCAACTCGATTCCGACGGCTGAAGGGGCGATCGCGCGGGCGATGAGCGAGCTGCCGATCACGATCCACGGCAGCCGGGCCGTGGTGATCGGGTTCGGCCGCTGCGCCATCACCTTGGCGCGCATGCTGGGGGGGATCGGCGCCCGCGTCCTGGTGATCGCGCGCGACCGGGGCCAGCTGGCCAGGGCGCGGGAGATGGGCTTCGACGCGGGCCACTTGCAGAACCTGCCTGAGCACCTGCGCGAGGCGGACGTGGTTTTCAACACCGTCCCCGCCCTGGTCTTGGACCGCCCTGCGCTGGAGGCGCTGAACCGGGAGGCTTTGATCATCGACATCGCGTCGGCGCCCGGCGGCACCGATTTCGGCGCGGCCCGCGAGCTGGGGATCAAAGCCTTTTTGGAGCTGGGCATCCCCGGAAAAGTGGCGCCGAAGACTGCCGGGGCGATCCTCGCCCAGACCGTGCCCGATCTGATTATGGCCGTCTACGAGGAACGAGCGTAGATGCCTGTGCGCCGCGCCCATGTACCCCACCGTGCGCGAGGAGTCAGCGAAAGGGGTGCATCATCCAGCGATGCGGCTGAAAGGGAGAAAGATCGGCTGGGGGGTCTGCGGATCCCACTGCAGTTACGAAGAGGTGCTCCCGCAGGTGGAGGCGGTGGTCGCGGAAGGGGCGGAGGTGTATCCGGTGCTCTCCCACGCGGCCGTCACCACCCAGACGCGGTTCGGCACACCTGAGAACTTGGCCAAGCTGCTGCGGGAGGCGACCGGGCGCGACCCCATTACGACGATCGTCGACGCGGAACCGACGGGACAACAAAAGACCTTCGACTGCTTCGTCATCGCCCCGTGCACAGGCAACACATTAGCGAAACTGGCCAACGCGCTGACGGACTCTCCCGTCCTGATGGCGGCGAAAGGCACCTTGCGGAACTGGCGCCCCGTCGTCTTGGCGATTTCGACGAACGACGCGTTGGGAAACAACGCGCGCAACATCGGCACCTTGCTCAACACCCGCAACATCTATTTCGTGCCCTTCGGCCAAGACAATCCCGAGGCGAAACCCAACTCGTGCGTCGCCGAATTCGACTTAATCCTTGAGACGGTGATCGCCGCGCTGGAGGGCCGCCAGCTGCAGCCGGTCCTCATCGAGCGGCGCCGGCGGGCGGTGCGCTGAAAGACCGGTGCCAAGCCGGGGAGGGCCAGCGATGAAAAAAGTGGTGGTGCAAAAGTTCGGGGGGACCTCCGTCGCGACGCCCCAGGCGCGCCGGCAGGTGATTCGCCACATCGAACGGGCTTTTACCGAGGGGCTGCATCCGGTCGTGGTGGTCAGCGCGATGGGGCGGCGGGGGGACCCCTACGCGACGGACACGCTGCTGGAATTGGTCGAGGGGGAAGGAGGCGAGGAGGAGCCGCGCGAGCTGGACCTTTTGATGGCCTGCGGCGAGGTGATTTCGACCGTCGTCTTGGCGCAGATGCTGCGGGGCCGGGGCCATGCGGCTAAAGCGTTCACCGGCGCTCAAGCGGGGATCGTGACCGACGGCGCCTTCGGCAATGCCCGCATCGTGAGGGTGGATCCGGAGCGCATCGCACGCGCCGTCGCAGAGGGAATCATTCCCGTCGTCGCCGGGTTTCAAGGGGTCGGACCCGACGGGGAGGTGACCACCCTGGGGCGGGGCGGCTCCGACACCAGCGCCGCTGCGCTGGCCGTCGCGCTGGGGGCGGTGCGGCTCGAAGTGTACACGGACGTGGACGGCGTCAAGACGGCCGACCCCCGCATCGCCCCCGAAGCGGCGACGCTCGCGCGGCTTAGCTACAGCGAAGTGGTCGAGCTGGCGCACCTGGGCGCCAAGGTGATCCACCCCCGCGCCGTGGAGATTGCGATGGGTGGCCAGCTCCCGCTGCAGATCCGGCCCACCGCGACGGACGCTCCCGGAACGCTGGTCACCGATGAAGCGCCCGGCGGGGCGCTGGAGCAGCGGGCGATCGACCGGCCGGTGACGGGGATAGCGCACGTGAGCCAGCGCGCCCAGGTGGTTGTGGATGTGCCGCCGGAGGGCGAAGGACGGGCGGCCCCGGCGATCTTCACCGCGTTGGGCGATGCGGGGATCAGCGTCGACATGATCAATGTCACCCCCGAACGGATCAGCTTCATTGTGGAAGGAAAGGCCATCAATCGGATTGAAAGGATCTTGGAAAAACTGGGGTTCTCGTACCGGGTGCGCAGCGGCCTGGCCAAAGTTTCAGCTGTGGGAGGCGGGATGCACGGCGTGCCCGGAGTGATGGGGCGGGTCGCCAAAGCTTTGGCGGAGGCTGGCGTTCAGATTTTGCAGACGACGGACTCCCACGCGAACATCTCGTGTTTGGTCACCGAAGACCAAATGAAGGCGGCCGTCCTGGCCCTGCACAACGAGTTTCGACTCGCTTCCCACGCCGCTAAGGAGTGACACGGTTTGGCTCCCTTCGGACAGTTGCTGACGGCGATGGCGACGCCCATGAGACAAGACGGGGCGGTCGATTTTGAGATGGCAGGGAGGCTCGCGCAGTACCTGGTGGACCACGGATCCGACGGGGTGGTCGTCAGCGGAACCACGGGCGAGTCGCCCACGCTCACGGTGGAGGAGAAAGTCGAGCTGGTCCGGGCGGTGGTCGCAGCGGTGGGCGACCGGGCGCACGTGATCGCCGGGACCGGTTCCTACGACACTGAAGCGAGCGTCGAGTTGACGCGCCGGGTCTCGTCGGCCGGAGCTCACGGGGTGATGGCGGTCGTTCCTTACTACAACAAGCCGCCGCAGGAGGGCCTCTATCGCCACTTCCGCGCCATTGCCGAAGCGACCGATCTGCCGGTCATGCTTTATAACGTGCCCTCGCGCACGAGCCGCAACCTGGAGGCTGCTACCGTCATCCGCCTGGCCCAGGTGCCCAACATCGTGGCGATCAAGGAGGCCGCCGGCGACATGGAGCAGGTGACGGAGATCGCCCGCGGCACCGACGGCGCACTGGCGATTTACAGCGGCGAGGACAGCTTGACCCTGCCCATGCTGGCTTTGGGCGCCGTCGGCGTGGTCAGCGTCGCCTCCCACGTGGTCGGTCCCGACATCAAAGCGATGATCCAGGCTTTCCACGCCGGAGAGGTGGCCAAAGCCCGGGAGCTGCACAACCGCCTTTTGCCCGTCTTCCGGGCAATGTTTATTACGACCAATCCCATCCCTGTCAAGTGGGCCATGAGCTTGCTCGGCTTTGACCTGGGGCCCTTCCGCCTTCCTTTGGTTCCGCCGACTCCCGAAGAGCAGGCTCGCATTCAGGAGGCGCTGCGCCGCTACGGGGTCATTGCGTAACGGCGCCGCTTTCGATTCCTCCGGGACAGGTGCGGAGCGTTCGCAGCGCGCCGGCGCCGCGGACGCTCCGCATTCTTTGTTTGCCGCCACTGCTTTCGTAGGATATAATAAGATTCAGTGTGCGTGGATCGGACTCCCACTCTATCGCCGTTCCAGGCGGCGATCCATCAGGTTCGAATAGGTTGAACGCGACGTGCTCCTAGGTCGCCGGGGCATCGGTCGGCAACCTATGGAGGTGCTTAGCGAAAGTCATGGCGAAAAGTGAATCGAAGCTCTCCCTTATCCCCTTGGGCGGCGTGGGAGAGGTGGGAAAGAACCTCTGGCTCGTCGAGCAAGGAGACGAGATCCTTGTGCTCGACTGCGGGGTGATGTTCCCCGACGAGGAGATGCTCGGGGTCGACCTTGTGATTCCCGACATCACGTACCTCAAAGAGAGAGCGGACAAAGCCCTGGCGATCGTGCTCAGCCACGGTCACGAGGATCACATCGGCGCGCTGCCCTACGTTCTGCAACAGCTGCAGCTTCCTATTTACGGTACTCCCCTCACGTTAGGATTACTCGAGCCCAAGCTGGAGGAGCACGGCCTTTTGCGCGGGGCCAAGTTGCACAAGATCGCGGCCGGCCAGCGCATCAAGATCGGCAGCTTCGACCTGGAGTTTATCCATGTGAACCACTCGCTGCCGGACGTGGTCGCGATCGCGATTCGCACCTCCGTGGGGCTCATCCTCTACGCCACCGATTTCAAATTCGACCACACGCCCATCGACGGCCGGGTGACGGACTTGCAGCGTTTGGCGGAGCTGGGGAGGGAGGGCGTCCTTTGCCTCCTGTCCGACAGTACGAACGCGGAGCGCCCGGGCTACACGCCCTCCGAACGGGTGGTGGGACGGCAACTGGTGGAAGCGTTCTCCAAGGCCGAGGGGCGGGTGATTGTCGCAACCTTCGCTTCCAACATCCACCGCGTGCAGGAAGTGCTGGACGCGGCGCACCGGTTTAACCGCAAGGTGGCGGTGATCGGGCGCAGCATGGTCAAGAACGTGGAGATCGCCTCCCGCCTGGGCTACCTCGACGTACCCGAGGGGATCATGGTGGACGAAGCCGAGCTGGAACGGCTGCCGCCCGAGAAGGTGGCCGTCATCTCCACCGGCAGTCAGGGCGAGCCGATGGCGGCGCTCACCCGCATGGCGATGAACGAACACCGGCGCATCTCCATCGGCCCGGGGGATACGGTGATCATCTCGGCTTCGCCCATCCCCGGCAACGAGCGGGCGATCGGCCGCACCATCAACCACCTCTTCCGGCTCGGGGCCAACGTGATCTACCATGGGCTGAGCGACATCCACGTCTCGGGCCACGCGAACCAAGAAGAGCTGAAGCTGATGCTCAACCTGACGCGGCCCCGCTTCTTTGTGCCCATTCACGGAGAGTACCGCATGCTGGTCACCCACGCCCGGCTGGCCGAGGCCGTCGGCATTCCCCCGGAAAACATCGTGATTCCCGATGTGGGCGATCGCATCGAACTTACGCGGTCGAGCATCCGCAAAGGGGACCCCGTCCCCAGCGGGCAAGTGTTGGTCGACGGGCTCGGGGTGGGGGACGTGGGCAACATCGTGCTGCGCGACCGCCAGCAGCTTTCCCGGGACGGGATTTTGATCGTCGTCGTCGGGTTCGACAAGCAAAACGGGAATATCGTCGCAGGGCCGGACCTGGTCACCCGCGGCTTTGTCTACGTGCGGGAGTCGGAGAAGCTGCTGGATGAGGCGCGCGCGCTGGTCAAAGAGGGCCTGGAGCGCACCAAGAACGGCCAAGCCCCCGACTGGGGCGTCGTCAAAGCCCAGGTGCGGGAGATTCTCCAAGGATTCCTTTATGAGCAGACCAAGCGCCGTCCTGTCATCTTGCCCATCATCATGGAAGTGTGAGGACGATCATCATCGCTCGCCCGATTCGCCATACTAAGGCGAGAGTCTGGAAGGCGTCGCGTACACATCATGGCGCAAGAGGGTGAGCGCACGTGGCAGAGGGCGATTGGCAAGGCACGCTGCAGCACGGACAGGGAGCGCAGGCAAGGCTCCAGGCGATCCAGGAGCTGGGCCAACCTTCCGTGCCGCCGCCGCCCGGCGCGGCCGTTCACGTGCTTCCCATCGTCGGGCAGATCGAAGGGCACGTCCTCCTTCCTGCCAAAAACAAGACGACGAAGTACGAGCACGTGATCCCGCAGCTGGTCGCGGTCGAGCAGAACCCGGCCATCAAAGGTGTCCTGATCGTGCTCAACACCGTGGGGGGCGACATCGAAGCCGGCCTTGCCATCGCGGAAATGATCCGCTCACTTTCGAAGCCCACCGTCTCGCTCGTGCTGGGCGGCGGCCACTCTATCGGCGCTCCGATCGCGGTCGCCGCTCGCACGTCGTTCATCGCCTCGACCGCCACCATCACGATTCATCCGATCCGCCTCACCGGAATGGTGATCGGCGTCCCTCAAACCTACGAGTACCTGGAGAAGATGCAGGAGCGGGTGATCCGGTTTATCTTGCAAAACAGCCGGATCAGCGAGGGGACGCTGCGGGAGCTGATGTTTCGCACCGGCGAGCTCATGCGCGACGTGGGCACGGTGCTCATCGGGCCCGAAGCGGTGCGGGTCGGGCTGATCGATGCCTTGGGGGGCCTTAAGGAAGCGTACCGCACGCTGCAGCAGATGATCGAGGCGGAGGCGGCGTGGGCGGGCCCGCCGCCCGCCCCGGGGCCCGGCTTGGGAGCGCCTCCTCCTCTGGCGCCGGCCCCCCCTTTCCAAGGACCGCCTTCACACTGGCCCGCACCGGGGAGGCCGCTGCAGTGATCCTTTACACGGTCGTCCCTCCCGAAGAGATCTGGGAAGAGGACGGGAAGCGGCGCCTGGTCATGGCCAGCGTCAAAGGCTGCCCGGTCCTGGTCGAGGCTTTGGGCGAGGGGCGCGGCCGGATCGAACGCGTCCTTTCCACGGACCCGCAGCACTTCATCGACCCCGCCCTGCAGCCGGGGCAGGCGGTGATCCTGCTGCCCGCCGGGGATGACGTGCGCTGGCCGGGCGAGGCGGACGAGTGAGGCCGGCCTGCGGTTCGCGTTCAGCGCAGCCCGCGCCGGCCGGCGATCGGCGGAGGAAAGGGTTTCCAAACGAGCGGCGCGGCTTTTTTGCCAGGGGGGGCACCCGACTGGGCGGGAGCCTCCTCTTCCTTATCCTGGGCGTGCTGGGCCTCACGCGCCGGCGGCCCGCCGCCGGGCTCCGGGGACGCCAGGTGCCGAGCCCGCTCAGCGGCCAGAGCTTGGCGCAGGCTTTCAAACTCCTCGGCGGCCGGCGGGCGAGTGGAGGCCGGGAGCGCTTCGTCGGGGGGCAGGCGGCGCTCTCCGGGAAGCGAGCCGCCGCGGCGCACCTGGGAGATGCGCGTCTC
>k87-682766_pt1 | contig 11794 bp, 9 predicted proteins | sample MGYA00084031_6733416 | MGnify analysis MGYA00084031
CGACGACGTCGTCGATCGTCATGGTCCGGTACGCCGGCGGCGTGTACGCCGGACGGTCGTACATGCTCTGCAGCTGTTCCGCGGTCGGGGTCGGCCCGTTCCAGGCTTGCTGCCTGAAGGACCGGCTGAATACGGGGTTCCTACTCTCCATCTGCTGCCTCCACGCTGCGGCCTAGGCGATCAGCGTATTCGATTCCGCGTCACACGGCCGTATCGTGCGGGTATTTATGTTCACCGACGAGTCGCCCTTGTCAACGCTCGGGGACCGCCTCCGGTTCCCGAGCGTCGTCAAGCTGCGGCCGAACCGTCACCGAATCGTCGCCGAGCATCCACCCGGCGAGACCGCGGTCCCGCCGGAGACGGGCGGAGCGCCGGAGCGCCGCTCGCGCCCACGGTACTCGGTGAACAGAAAGTTACCGACATTCCACACATCACGCTGAACCGCGACATAACGCACAACATGCCCGCATTACCGGATTGTGCGCCCCCTTGAAGCAGCCGGTTCGCCGGGAGCAAACGCGTACGATATTTGGACCGTACACGCACCACAGTTCTGGCGTGACCGATATCCGATGTCCCCTGCAAGGAACACCGTGACGCGCATTACTGCAAGTCAGGGCCCATTTTCCAAAGGCCGACACGGTGCCCCCGGCGGGACTCGAACCCGCACTCGAACCCTTTTAAGGGGTTTGCCTCTGCCATTGGGCTACGGGGGCGCCGTAATCATACGTAATGAAACACTCATGAGAGGAGCACAAGTTCGCATCAGGCCCCACAGGTTATGACGAATCGGCGATTCTGCTAGTCAATGCTTACGCCCTGTCGCGACAGCGGCACGGAACTCATCTCGCGGGTGATGAATCTCGCCGAGCGAGATGGTCTCCCTCTTGAAGAGCAGCGCAAGAGTCCAGTCAACGACAACACGAACTTTGCGGTTGAAGGTGGGCATACGCGACAGGTGGTATGTACGGTGCATAAACCACGCGGGAAAACCGCGGAGCTTGATGCCGTAGACGTTGGCCACGCCCTTGTGCAGGCCGAGCCCGGCCACCGAGCCGACATACCGGTGCCGGTAGCCGACCAGCTCCTCACCGCGCAGGGTGCGCACGATGTTGTCGGCCAGGACCTTGGCCTGCCGTACCGCGTGCTGTGCGTTGGGCGCGCAGAACCGCCCCGGATTGGTCGCGTCGGGCACGCCGGCGATGTCGCCGGCCGCGAAGGCGTCCCTGACGCCCGCGACGGTGAGCCAGGTGGTGGTCTTGATCCGGCCGCGCTCGTCGATCGGCAGGTCGCTGGACTCGATGATCGGGTTGGCCCGCACACCCGCCGTCCACACGAGCGTGTCGGCTTCGAAGACGTCACCGTCGGAGAGCACCACCTTGCCGCCCACGCACGACTCCAGGCGGGTGTTGAGCCGCACGTCGATGCCGCGCTCACGGAGCTGCTCCAGCGTCCACCGGCCCATCTCGGGCCCGACCTCGGGCAGCACCCGATCGGTCGCCTCGACCAGCACCCAGCGCAGGTCCCGCGGGCTGAGGTTGCGGTAGTAGCGGATGGAGTCGCGGGACATGTCCTCCAGCTCGGCCAGCGCCTCCACGCCCGCGAAGCCGGCGCCGACCACGACGAAGGTGAGGGCCCTGCGGCGCAGGTCGGGGTCGTCTACGGACTCGGCGACGTCGAGCTGGTGCAGCACCCTGTTGCGCAGGCCGATGGCCTCACCGACCGTCCTGAAGCCGATGCCGATGTCGGTGAGGCCGGGGATCGGCAGCGTCCGGGAGATCGAGCCCGCCGCCATCACGATGATGTCGTAGGCGATATCACGGCGGGGGCCGTCGGCGGGCTGGAAGGTGGCCGTCTTGGCGGCGTGATTCACCTTCGTGATCTTGCCGTTGATGATCCGGACCTTCGGCAGCACCCGCCGCAGCGGGGCCACGACATGCCGGGGGGAGAGGTTCCCCGCCGCCGCCTCCGGAAGAAACGGCTGGTAGGTCATGTACGACTCGGGCGTGGCGAGGGTGATCCGCACGCTTCCGTCACGCAGTTCCCGGGAAAGCCGTCGCTGCAGGCGTAGCGCGGTGTAGAGGCCGACATAGCCTCCGCCGACGATCAGGATGTGCTTGGCTTTGCGGTTCACATCGGTGCCCATCTCTCGCTGCTTGTGAAAGCATTCACAAGCCTACGCCGCCCTCTACCACAGAAGCCAATTCCCGGCATGCGAATTAGATCACATCATTTTGACAATTCGGCAGCGCGTGCGAATACGGCGTCGAGCATCGCCTCGGTCACCCTGCCGGTGAAGGTGTTCTGCTGGCTCGGGTGGTAGCAGCCGAGCAGATGCACGGGCGCCCCGCCGTACCCGATCTCCACCTCTACGCCGTGCCCGAACCGCGGGCGGGCCCGCGGCAGCTCGTATCCCGCCTCACGCAGCGCGGCCCAACCCGCCTGCCAGGCGAAACCGCCCAGCGCCACGATCACCTTCACCGTTCCCGCCACCAAGGCGATCTCCCTCACCAGCCACGGCAGGCAGGTCTCCCGCTCCTGCGGAGTCGGCTTGTTCGCCGGCGGCGCGCACCGGACCGCCGCCATCATCCGCGCACCGATCAGCCGCTGCCCGTCCCCCGCGTGCACGCTGGTCGGCAGGGCGGCGAAACCGGTGCGGTGCAGGGAGGCGAACAGCCAGTCCCCGCTGCGGTCACCGGTGAAGATGCGGCCCGTCCGGTTCCCGCCGTGCGCGGCGGGGGCCAGCCCGAGGATCAGCGTCCGGGGTTCCTCCTCCCCCCACCCGGCCACCGGCCTGCCCCAGTACGTCTGATCGGCGAACGCGCGCCGCCTGGTGTCGGCGACCTCCTCACGCCAGGCGACCAGACGGGGGCAGGCCCGGCACACCGACTGCCGGGCGGTGAGCTCGGCGAGGGTACGGCCGGCCGCGGCCAGCTCGCGTACCTCGGCGGGATCGCGCGCTACGGGCGTGTCCGGCGTGGCGGGATCACCGGGCCAGCCGGAGCCTGGAGGGACGAAGCTCATGCCCGCCATCGTGCCAGGAACGCCGGAAGGCGCGACGCCCGATCCGGCGCCGCGCCTTCCGCGATCAGTCACTCAGTACCGTGACGGAGCCCCGCTCACGCCGAGGTGGCCTCCGCGTCCAGAGACTCCTCCTGCGGGGCCTCCTCCTTCGGGGCCTCCTGCTTCGGAGTCTTCTCCTTCGGGGTCTCCTGCTTCGGGTCCTTCCGGGAGTCCGGCCCGACGCACTTCACCCACGCCGCCGCATGGTTGGAGGTGGCGGAGTTGGGACCGAGAATCTCGATCCACCGCACGACCTTGCCGCTCTCGTTCACCTGCACGGTGTGCGACACACGCTCGGTCAGCACGCCGTGACGGGGGAAGTACAGCGACTGAACCGGACCGCGGTAGCCGGGACCGGCCCAACGGTACTTCACGTGGCCGCCGCCCTGGTTGACGCTCACCGCCGCGGTGAAGGTGCGACCGACCGGGCAGAAGCCCTTGTAGGGGTGGGGTGCGTCCACCCGGGCCGAGGCCTTGATCGGCGCGTGATGCGTCTTGCAGGTCACCCGGTAGAAGTCACGATCGTCCGCGCCGTAACGCGGGCTCAGGATGTCCAGCTCCACCCAGCCGCGGTGGCTCTCACGCGGCGTGAAGCTGTAGTGGACCCGCTTGCTGTCCCAGACCTTGGTCCTGCCGTAGTCGACGACACGACCGTTGTGGATCCAGCGGTACTTCACCCAGGTCGGCCTGCTGACGCGGATCGTGCCCTCGGCCACGATCCTGCTGCCCGGGGTGCAGAAGCCGTAGTAGTGGGAGGGCTTCACGTTCACGTGAGCCTTGACGTACTTCGGCTTCTTCGGGATGCGGATCCTGGTGGGCTCCTGGCAGGAGACCGTGAAGTGGCGCTTCGCCGTGGTCACCTTCTGCGGCTTGAGGATCTGCAGAGCCTGCCAGCCCTTCAGATCCTCGGAGAAGGTCGCCTTCTCCTTGACCGTGACCCTCTTGACGCCGTTGCCCTTGAGCCGCAGCGTCTTGATCTTGCTCTTGGACCCGTCACCGTGCAGCCAGCGGTACTGGACCTTGGTGACGCCCTTGAGCCTGACACTGATCTTGGCGGAGAAGGTGATCTCCACCGGGCACTGCCCCGAGAAGTTCCGGGGTGACGCGGTCGGCTTCGTCGCCCAGACCTTGGGCTTCGACGCGGCCGCGGCTTCGGTGTTCGCCGCTGCTGCGGGAGCGGCGAGCAACCCGGTCACCGCGGTCGCCGCCATGGCTACGCCCGCGCCCAGCGCGACGAGCCTGCCGGCAAAACCTGTGGACTTCATGAGGTGATCGCTCCGTTCAGGAGAGAGAAACGCTCAGAGACGGTTGCCGCCCCCGGCCTGCGAGCTGCGCCGGGCCGCACGGCAAAGTCTCGGTAAAGCGTTTTTACTAAATCATGAACGGAGGGCCCGCTCAACGCGCTCGGCTACCGAAACGATCTCAAAATCACGACGAGGTTTGGTGAAACCCGACAAGGGACATCGCCGTTCCGTCCAGGATGTCGTGCTCGCTCACGACGACTTCGGAGAAGCCGAAGACGCGCATGACCTGGTCCAGGATGAGCGCGCCCGCTCCGATGACATCCACCCTCCCCGGATGCATCACGCCGATGGCGGCACGTTCCTCACGCGTCATAGAAAGCAATCGGAGCGTGACATCGTGCACTTCAGAAGCGGTGATTCGAGAATGGTGAATGCGTTCGGGGTCGTATTCGGAAAGACCGAGCGCTATACCCGCCACCGTCGTCACCGAGCCCGCCAAACCCACCAGCGTGCGCGCCCGGGTGACGGGAACGGCCGCGCGGACGCGGTCCAGCGCCGCATCGATGTCGGCGACGACCGCGTCGACCGCGGCCCGTCCCGGCGGATCCCCCGCCTCCTTCAACCACCGCTCGGTGAGCCGTACGCAGCCGATGTCCACCGACACCGCGGCCGGCGCGTCCGCACCCAGATCGTCCGGATCGCCGATCACGAACTCGGTGGAGCCGCCGCCGATGTCCACCACCAGGTACGGAGGGCGGTGCCCGGCCAGCCCGCGGGTCGCCCCGGTGAACGACAACCGCGCCTCCTCCGCCCCTGTGATCACTTCGGGGTCGACGCCGAAGATCTCCCGCACACCGTCCACGAAATCCTGCCGGTTGCCCGCATCGCGGGTGGCGCTCGTGGCGACCACGCGAACCCGTTCCGCACCGCTGCGGGCGATGCGCTCGGCGTAGTCGCGCATGGCGGCGAAGGTGCGCTCCAGTGCGGCCGGAGAGAGCATCCCGGTGCGGTCGACCCCCTCGCCCAGCCGTACGATCTCCATCCGCCGCTCGACATCCACCTGCTTGTCGGCTGAGATGTCGGCGATGAGCAGGCGCACGGAGTTGGTTCCGCAATCGATGGCCGCGACCCGTGTCATCGCGCCGCCTCTCCGTTCCCGTGCCGCTTCCCGGCGTCCGCGCCGTCCGCCGCGGTCCCGGCGCTCTCCTCGCCGGGAAGGTCGTCCAGCCCTTCCAGGGTGGTGACGTCCACGCACGGACCGGCGGCCCACCATTCGGGCAGGGCGTCCAGCGCCTCACGTCCGAACGGGTTGATCCCCGGCACCGCCAGCTCGTGCGCGACCAGCGCGTGCAGGCACTTCACCCGGGAGGGCATGCCTCCGGCGCTCTGCATGCCCCTGGGCAGCGGGGACAGCCCGGCCTCGGCGGCGGCCTTGTCACGGCGCGCTATGTAGTCCTCGTGCGCGGCGCGGTAGCGGGCGGCCAGGTCGGCGTCCTCGGCCAGCCTGGCCTGCATGGCGCGCATCATCCCCGACCCCTCCAAGGTGCCGATGGCGGAGGCCGCGCGCGGGCACGTCAGGTAGAACAGCGTGGGGAACGGCTCACCACCGGGCAGCCTGGGCGCGGTCTCCACGACGTCGGGCAGCCCGCACGGACAGCGGTGAGCCACCCGGCACGCCCCTCTCGGCGGACGTCCGAGCTGCCGTTCCACCACCGCGGCATCCCGCCGCGTCAGCCGGCGCCTCGTCGCGGGCGCCTCCTCCCCCGGAGTCCGCGCCGCATCGGGGAGATCGCGCGCTACGTCGCCGTCCTCGCGCTCTTCCGCCACAGGCGTCCCTTCTTCTCGGCTCCTCGTCCTCACCGGCGCACCGCCCCGGCACAAGGCAGGCTATCGGGACTTTCCACTCGTTACGGAGCCGTCGGCGGCCTCCACCGACTTCCACAGCGCCTCGTACCACGGCAGCTGCCGCGCGGGCCCGCCGCCGTCCTCCGCCTCGCGCTTCTTCTGCCGCTCCTGTTCGTCCGGCATGACCACGAAGCACTTCTGCCCCGGATCGCAGTAGAACAGCCGCTCACGCGCCAGCTTCTTGGAGTAGTTCGGATCGAGGAGCTGCCTGCCCCGCTCCTCGGCGGCGCGCAGCGCCGCGAGCTCGCGCTCCTGCTCCTCCCGGAGCTGGATCAGCTCGCGACGCTGGGCGATGTACTCCCGCACGGGGTAGGCGAGGCTCATCGCGATCGCGCACACCACGATCGCGAGGATCGCCGCGCGTCCGGTCAGCTGCGGTCTTCCGGCCATTCGCTCCTCCCGTGCCCCCGCCGTACGGCTCACCCCCTTGAGCCGCAAAAGGTGCGAGCCGTATCACACGTTAACGCTGGAAACGCGGGAAAGCGGCACGACCCGCGTAACGGGCGGCGTCGTCGAGCAGCTCCTCGATACGCAGCAGCTGGTTGTACTTGGCCACCCGGTCCGAACGCGCGGGGGCGCCGGTCTTGATCTGGCCGCAGTTCACGGCCACCGCGAGGTCGGCGATCGTGGTGTCCTCCGTCTCACCGCTGCGGTGGCTCATCATGCAGCGGTAGCCGCTGCGGTGGGCCAGGTCGACGGCGTCGAGGGTCTCCGACAGCGTGCCGATCTGGTTGACCTTGACCAGCAGCACGTTGCCGGCGCCCTCGGCGATGCCGCGGGAGAGCCGCTCGGGGTTGGTGACGAACAGGTCGTCGCCCACGAGCTGGACCTTCGAGCCCAGGGAGCGGGTGATGGCGGTCCAGCCCGCCCAGTCCTCCTCGTTCAGCGGGTCTTCGATGGACACCAGCGGATAGGCGTCGACCAGCTCCTCGTAGAAGGAGATCAGCTCCTCGGAGCTCAGCCCCTTGCCGTCGATGGTGTAGACGCCGTCGGAGTGGAACTCGCTGGCCGCGACGTCCAGCGCGAGCGCGATGTCGGTGCCCGGCGTGTAGCCCGCACGCTCGATCGCCACCATGATCAGGTCCAGCGCGTCACGGTTGGACGGCAGGTTGGGCGCGAAACCGCCCTCGTCGCCCAGACCCGTGGCGTAGCCCTTCTCCTTGAGCACGCTCTTGAGCGCGTGGTAGGTCTCGGTGCCCATGCGCACCGCCTCGCTGAAGGACTCCGCGCCGATCGGAGCGATCATGAACTCCTGAATGTCGACGTTGGTGTCGGCGTGGGCGCCGCCGTTCAGGATGTTCATCATCGGCACGGGCAGGACGTGCGCGTTGGGACCGCCGACATAGCGGAACAGCGGCAGGTCGGCGCTGTCGGCCGCCGCCTTGGCGACCGCCAGCGAGACGCCGAGGATCGCGTTGGCGCCCAGGCGGCCCTTGTTCGGCGTGCCGTCAAGGTCGATCATGGCCTGGTCGATCAGCCGCTGCTCCTCGGCGTCCATGCCGATCAGCACGTTGGCGATCTCATCGGTCACGCCGAGGACCGCCTTCTCCACACCCTTACCGCCGTAGCGCGCGCCGCCGTCGCGCAGCTCGACCGCCTCGAACTGGCCGGTCGAGGCACCGCTCGGAACGGCCGCGCGGCCGGTGCTGTAGTCGTCGAGCAACACCTCGACCTCGACGGTGGGGTTGCCCCGGGAGTCGAGGATCTCGCGGGCGGTGACGGCCTCGATGGAAGCCACGGAGCGCTCCTAAAAGTCCAGTGATTGAGTTTCGTCTGCGTGGAAAGCCTACCGAGACCTACCTGTCGGTACGGTTACCGACGCGTGATCGCAGTTCGTACGGGAGAAAGCCCGTGCGTCCGCTGCCCCTTCTGTACCAGGGGAGACCGCCTGCGGAACGGATCACCCGCGGGCGTCAGCGTCCGGCTTCCCAGGCGCGGACCCGATCCCGATAGGCGCGGGCGGCGGCGCGCAGCTCCGCCTCCGGATCCAGGCCCTCGGCGCGGGCCTGCCGCACCAGTTCGAACAGGCGCGCACCCAGCGGGGACACACCCTCGGCGGGGAGGTCCGCGGGGGCGCCCAGGCGTTCGGCGCGGCGCTGGAGCTGGGCCGCGAGAGTCAGCGCCGGCTGCCCCATGGGGACGCCGTCGAGCGCGGACTCGCGGCCCTTCTCGGCCCGCTCCGCGGCCTTGATGGCCTTCCCAGTTGTCGTTGATCTGCTCTTCGCCCTCGACCTGCAGCGACCCGAAGACGTGCGGATGCCGGCGGACCAGCTTGTTCACGATCCCCTCCGCGACGTCGTCGATGTCGAAGCCGTCGCGCTCACGGGGACGCTCCTGCGCCACCCGCGAGTGGAAGGCGACCTGCAGGAGGAGGTCGCCCAGCTCCTCGCGCAGCGCGCCGTAGTCGCCCTCCTCGATGGTCTCCAGCACCTCGTACGCCTCTTCGAGAAGGTAGGGGACCAGCGACTCGTGGGTCTGCTTGGCGTCCCACGGGCATCCACGCCGCAGCCGGTCCATCACCGTCACCAGGTCCAGCAGGCGTGCTCCCGGCAGATCGTAGGAGCCGGGCACGACCTCGATCGACGGCGGTTCGTCCATGGCGAGCGCGGCACGGCCCACGGCGCGCATCAGGTCCTCCTCGCCCTCCTGCGCCGCCAGCCACACGACGTCGCCCGCCGCCGCCTCGCGCGCCAGCCGTCCCGGATCGGGCTCCACCACCTCCACCTCGACGCCTGCCTCGGCGAGGTGGGGAAGCTGAGGGTGGTCGGCGGACGCGGTGAGCACCCGGCCACCGGCCAGCGCCTGCCAGGCGCGGTGGCTCAGCAGTCCGGGCGCGACCCGCGGTGAGGTGGTGACAACGATCAGCGACATGCGAAAAGGCTACGTCCCTCCACGGGACCCTCGGTCAGTCGCCGGAGGAGGCGAAGCGGTCGGACCGGAGGAAGCCCTGCTGGACGTCGAAAGCGCCGTAGCGGGGGTTGTAGCTGACCTTGATGGCCTCCAGCTCCTTGGCGACCGCCTGCTGGCCGCGCTGCACCGCGTCCTGGTCGGTGCCGCCGCCGCGCTGCACGACGAGCTTCTCCGAGGCGATCAGACTGCGGAGGTACTCCCGCGACTGCGACGGCGCCACGCCGCCGCTCAGCATGGCGGTCTCGATCGCCTCCGCACCGCCCTGCCGGGAGATCCACGAGTCGATCTCGCCGTCGGTGACCGTCACACCGGCCCGCTCGGCGAGCTGCGCGTAGCGTTCGGCCTCGACCAGGCGGTAGAGCATGAGCTGCGGCAGGGTCGCCCCGGCCTGCTGCCGGGTGTTCTCCAGCTGCTGCATCGCCTGCGGATTCTCGGACAGGGCCTGCTGCAGCTCACGGAGGTCTGCGTCGAGTTCGGTCGTCGTGATGCGCTTGTCACCGACGATGGCCGCCGCGCCGATCTGCGACGGCGAGCATGCGGTGAGCGCTACCCCGGCGAGGGCCACGGCCAGGGCAAGACGCTTGGCGGTCTTCAACGTGACTTCCCTTCCGACAAATCGGACTCACTCTACCGTGGCTCATTCGCCCGGCGGACTACCGCGCGCCGGACCGTGCCGCCGCTGCCGCCGCCATGGGTTCCAGGAACACGGCCGTGACCAGCTCCCCGCACCACCGCAGCAGGTCGAGGTCGCGCAGCGGCGTACCGCCCAGCGGTTTGGTCTTGGGCACCGGCACCAGCAGCGTCTGCGTGGCCTGCTTGTAGATCGCCTTAGGGTACAGCCGCTGCAACCGCACCTGCTGGGACTCCTTCAACTGCACCGGCGCGAACTTGATGTTCTGCCCCTGCAACGTGACGTCGGTGAGCCCGGCGCGGCGCGCCCGGATGCGGAACGCCGCCACCTGCAGCAGATTCTCCACCTCCTGCGGCGGCTTGCCGTACCGGTCGGTCAGCTCGTCGCGCACGGCCATGATGTCGTCGTCGGCCCCGATCCCCGCGATCCGCTTGTACGCCTCCAGGCGCAGCCGTTCGGAGGTCACGTAATCGTGCGGGATGTGCGCGTTGATCGGCAGCTCGACCTTGACCTCGGGCCGCTCGGCCTCCTCCGGCGGCGCGCCCGACAGCTTGGCCTTCTGCTCCTGCACGGCCTCGGCCATCATCCTGACGTACAGGTCGAAGCCGACTCCCGCGATGTGCCCCGACTGCTCGGCGCCCAGGATGTTGCCCGCCCCGCGGATCTCCAGGTCCTTCATTGCGACGTACATGCCCGCGCCCATCTCGGTGTGCTGGGCGATCGTGGCCAGCCGCTCGTGGGCGGTCTCGGTGAGCGGCCGCTCCGGCGGGTAAAGGAAGTAGGCGTAGCCGCGTTCCCGGCCCCGGCCGACCCGGCCGCGCAGCTGATGGAGCTGGGCCAGTCCGTAGCTGTCGGCGCGGTCGACGATCAGGGTGTTGGCGTTGGGCACGTCGAGCCCCGACTCCACGATCGTGGTGCACACGAGCACGTCGAAGGCGCGCTCCCAGAAGTCCACCATGATCTTCTCCAGCCGGCCCTCGTTCATCTGCCCGTGCGCGACGGCGATCCTCGCCTCCGGCACCAGCTCTCCCAGCCGAGCCGCGACCTTGTTGATGCTGCTCACCCGGTTGTGCACGAAGAAGACCTGGCCGTCACGCATCAGCTCGCGGCGGATGGCCGCGGCGATCTGCTTCTCGTCGTAGGGGCCGACGAAGGTGAGGATCGGATGGCGTTCCTCCGGCGGGGTGAGGATGGTGGACATCTCCCTGATGCCGGTCAGCCCCATCTCCAACGTGCGCGGAATCGGGGTGGCGGACATCGCCAGCACGTCCACCTGCGTGCGCAGGTGCTTCATCGCCTCCTTGTGCTCGACGCCGAAACGCTGCTCCTCGTCCACGATGAGCAGGCCGAGATCCTTGAAACGGACCTCCGGGCTGAGCAGCCGGTGGGTGCCGATCACCACATCGACCGTGCCGTCGGCCAGACCACGCAGCGTCTCGGCCACCTCGGCGTCGGTCTGGAAGCGCGACATCGGCCGCACCGTCACCGGGAAGTTGGAGAACCGTTCGGTGAAGGTGGACATGTGCTGCTGCACCAGCAGCGTGGTGGGCACGAGCACCGCCACCTGCTTGCCGTCCTGCACGGCCTTGAACGCCGCGCGCACCGCGATCTCGGTCTTGCCGTAGCCGACGTCGCCGCAGATGAGCCGGTCCATCGGGACCGGCCGCTCCATGTCCCGCTTGACCTCGTTGATCGCCTCGAGCTGGTCGGCGGTCTCGGCGTAGGGGAAGGCGTCCTCCATCTCGCGCTGCCAGGGGGTGTCGGGCGAGAAGGCGTGGCCGGGGGAGGCCATCCGCGCGCTGTAGAGGCGGATCAGCTCCCCGGCGATCTCCTTCACCGCCTTGCGCGCCCGGGACTTCGCCCTGGCCCAGTCGGCGCCGCCCATCCGGTTCAGCGTGGGCGCCTCGCCGCCCACGTAGCGGGTCACCTCGTCGAGCTGATCGGTGGGAACGTACAGCCGGTCGCCCTTGGCGTACTCGATCACCAGGTATTCGCGGGTGGCGCCCTGCACGGTGCGCTGCACCATCTCCACGTAGCGGCC
>k87-593220_pt1 | contig 11790 bp, 9 predicted proteins | sample MGYA00084031_6733416 | MGnify analysis MGYA00084031
GGCTGCGGCCGCAGCCCCTTCGCGGTGACAAATCCCCAGCGGTCCGAAAGGTCCTCAATCTCAATCTGCCGGTTGCGCAGGGCGCGCTTCAACCCGTCCCAGGCGTAGGGATTGCGCAGCAGCTCCGCCGCGGGAATGACCAGGAAGCCGCCGTTGGCCAGGTGCAGCGCACCGGGCTTGATGTTGGTGAAGTCGGTGATCAATGCCCCCTGGTGCATCTCCCGCTCGATCCGCCCCACCAGGTTGTTGTACGTGGGATTCTGTTCGATGACCACCGGAGCCCCTTGGCTTGGGTCGTTTTGGACCAGGACGTTCACCTGGTACTTGCGCAGAGCGAGTTGCCGGACGAGGCGGGCGTTGTCGCCGCCTCCCTCCTGGGGTTCAACGAAAAGGTGCAGGTTTTCGGTGACGTCCGCCCGCACGGCCTCCAGGTACTCCACGACGTGCGGGAACGGGGCGTACTTTTCCACCAGGTCGTCGATCACCCCGCCGATGGCGAACTCTCCCACCTCCCGGTCCAGCTGTTCGAAGCGCTCCCTCGCCTCGCGCTCCAGAGCGCGTATCTGCTTCATCGCCCCGGCGATCTCGCCGCGCAGCGCGTCCCGCCGCCGCTCCAGCTCTTCGCGCACGGCGGGCGGCAGCGCTTGCAGCTCTTCATCGCTGATGGGACGGCCTTCTCGCACCGGCACGAGGAAGAGGCCCACCGGCGTCACCTGCAGCTGAAAGCCCGCTCTGCTCACCCGCGCCTCCAGCTCGCGCATGATTTCAGCCCGCCGCCGCTGCAAGGCGCTGCCCAATTCCTCGCGGCGGGCCGTATACTCGTCGCTTTCGAACGCGGCTCTCAGCTCTCGAACCGCCCCGCGGATCATGCTCTCCACGTCCCGGGCCAGCTCCATGCCCCGGCCCGCCGGCAGCTCCAGGGCGATGGGGCGGTACGAGTCCTGGGGGTTGTGCACGTAGCACCAGTCGGAGGCCGCCGGACGGCTCCGGGCCACGTCCTCCAGGAAGGAGAGAACCGCCGTGGTCTTGCCGGTGCCCGGAATGCCCGAGACATAGATATGGTAGCCGGGCTGGTCGATGCCCAGACCAAAGGTGAGCGCGCGCATGGCGCGCTCTTGACCGATAATCCCCTCCAGGGGCGGCATCTCGTCGCTGTAGCGGCAGGGCAGCGCCGCAGGATCTTGCACGGCGCGCACCTCGGTTGCAGCCAGGCGCTGGATCACACTAAAGTCCTCCTTCGACGTCTCCTTCGTCGCGCCACCGTCAATGGGTCAGTCATCCATCGACCTGCCTTCCCGGGATCTTCTTTCGCCAAAGGGGCGCAAATTCCGTGAGCGACTTTTCAAGGAGGAGTCCAAGATGTGTGCAAAATATTCTATATAACAATTTTGTTTTGGCTCTAATTTGACACTCAAAGACGAAAGGGTGTTCGATTTGAACAGGCGACGGTGGGTCGATGCTCGCTCATTCCTCCTCTCCCTGGCGCTCCTTCTCGCCCTCGCCTCGCCCGCTGCGGCCAAAGTGCAGCTCACCTATTATCACCGCAGCAACATCACCGAAGCCGAGTGGGCCAAAGCGGTTATCGAACGGTTCAACGCCGCCCACCCCCACATCGAAGTGATCTCCCTGCCCAGCGGCACAGGAGGTGGCCCCGAATACGCCGAGAAGCTGGCGGTGCTGCGCGCGTCGGGCACCGCTCCCGATATCTTCTTCGGGTCGACGGATAAGCTGGGATACATTCTCAAAGGCTGGGCGCTCGACCTGACGCCATTCATCGAGCGGGACAGGGCCGAGCTGCAGATGGAGAGCTTCTTCCCCGGCGTTTGGGACTCGTTCACCCGAGAGGGCCGAATTTACGGCGTGCCTCTTACGGTGACGCCCCAGCTGCTTTTCTACAACAAGGACATGTTCCAAAGCGCCGGGCTTCCCTTCTTGCCGCTGAGCTGGGACGATCCCGAGTGGACCTGGGACCAGCTGGTCGAATACAGCAAGAAGCTGACTCGCTTCGACGCCTCGGGGGCGGCGGAGCGACTTGCCCTTGCCCAGGCGACCGAGTCGCACCTTCCCGATGTCGTGTGGATGTTCGGCGGCGACTGGTTCGACGAGGACGCGTACCGGACCGGCCGCGCCCGGCGGGCGACCTTCACCCGCCCGGAGAACGTCGAAGCGTACACCGCGCTGGTGGAGTACTACGCCCAGTATGCTGCAGCCGGGCCGCCCAAGGGCATCAGCGCGGGCAGCGGCTTTGCCAACGGCCTCATTGCCATGGACTGGATCGGCGCCTGGAAGACCAACAGCTACATCGAGGCGAGCCGCTCGGGCGGGATGGGCTTCGACTGGGGAATCGGTCCCGTTCCCCTGGTCAAAAACCGGGCCAACACCCGCTGGACGGACCCCCTGTACATCTCCTCCACGACGGAGTATCCCGAGGAGGCCTGGACGTTCGTCAAATTCGCCGCGAACGCGCAGTCGCAGGCCCTCTGGTCCCAAATGACCGCGAAAATCCCCGCCCGCAGCGTCTCGGTGGACGCCTTCGTGCAAAGTTTGAGCAGCGTCTCCGGGATGAGCGAGGAGGAAGTGCTCATCTCGGTGAGCGAGGCTCTCGCCCACTCCCGCACGTCGCTGGAGGAGAGCATCGCCGACGTGCAGCTTGAGATCGTCGGCCTGCGCGGCGAGTACATCGAGCCGATGCTCGCCGGAAACCGGCCGGTTCTCAGCACGCTGCAGGCTTTGGAGGAGGTTATCAACGCCAAGCTCGCGGAGCTAAGCCGCGCCAACCGGTGAAGCCGCCCGGCGCCCAAGGCCAGCCCTCTCCTCGTGAAGGGCCCGTCCTTCGGAGGGCGGGCCCTTGTCTACTTCGTCGTGTCCGCGGTGTCAAGGAAAGCGACGAAGCGTTCGAGCTTGCTTGGGCCGCGAAAAGCCTCGGAGGGCAGCGTTCCGGAGCGGGCGTGGCCCAGCTTAAACGCCTCCGACTCGGTCCAGGCTTCGAAATGCTCCCGGGATTCCCACATCGTCAGCACGATGTAAGGATCGGCGGGATCTTCGGGACGCAAGACGATGTTGCGGATGAAGCCGGGCATTGTGTCCACGGCGCCGGCCCGGGTGCGAAAGCGCTCTTCGAAAGCCTCGGCGTACTTGGGGTCTACCTGGATCCGGTTCATCACGACGTACAACGCGGGATCGCTCCTTGCGGGGATGCTTTCTTGGTAGCCTCTGCCCCGTCGACGGCCTTCCATTCACCCTTTACGGTGATAAAGGGGGCGTTCCTCCCGGGCAGCCCGTTACCTGGAAGCCGTCGGCCGATTCGCCGGCCCATCGGGCGCCTCGCTTCCCGCCTCTGGGACGCCTCGCAGCGCGAGCTCCTCGGCGAAGTGGCAAGCCACCAGGCGCCCCCCCTCCAGCGGGCGCAGCACCGGCACCTCCCCGGCGCAGCGCGGGGCGCGGTGGCTTGCCCGCGCGTAGGGGCAGCGGGGATGGAACGGGCAGCCGCCGGGCGGGTTGAGGGGTGAGGGGATGTCCCCCTCTAACACGATGCGTGCTCGCTTCGCTTCCGGGTCCGGAACGGGCACCGCCGACAGGAGCGCCTCCGTGTAGGGATGTTTGGGCGCCCGGTAAAGATCGGCGGTCGCGGCCAGCTCCACCAGCCGGCCCAAGTACATGACGGCGACCCGGTCTGCGATGTGCTCCACCACGGCCAGGTTGTGGGAGATGAAAAGATAGGTTAAACCGAACTGTTCCTGCAGGTCGGCAAGGAGGTTCAAGATCTGCCCTTGGATCGACACGTCCAGCGCCGATACCGGCTCGTCCGCAATCACCAGCTGCGGCCGCAGGGCCAGCGCGCGCGCAATGCCGATCCGCTGCTTCTGCCCCCCGGAGAGCTGGTGGGGATAGCGGTCCCGGTACTCGACCGGCAGGCCCACCGTGTGTAAAAGCTCGTCGATCCGGGCATCGATCTCCTTCCGGTTCGAGAAGACGCGGTGAATCACGAAGGGCTCCCGCAGCAGCTCGCCCACCTTCATTCGGGGGTTCAACGAACCGCTGGGATCTTGGAAGATCATTTGAATATGACGCCGCATGGGCTTCATCTGCCCGGGCGCAAGGGCGAGCAGGTTCACCCACTCGGCGGGGCTGTCGCGCCCGTCGCTCGCTGCGGCGCCTGCCAGCCGGAAGTACGCCTCCCCCGCCGCCGGTTCCACCAGCCGAATCAAGCTCCGGCCTACCGTGCTCTTGCCGCAGCCGCTTTCGCCGACAAGGCCCAAGGTTTCACCCGGCCGGACCGTAAAGGAGACGCCGTCGACGGCCCTGATCTCAGCCCGTCGCCGGCGCAACAGCCCGCCGGAGACGGGGAAGGTCACCGTAAGGTTGCGCACGTCAAGGAGCGCCTCTTGCGCGGGCGCGCCGCGGTCAAGCGCCATGGACCGCCGACTCCTCCACGGCGTGCAGCCAGCAGCGGGCGACGTGGCCTGCGCCCAGCGGGTTGAGCGGCGGCGGATCACCGCACCGCTCAAAGCGCCGGGCGCAGCGCGGCGCGAAGCGGCATCCGGGCGGGACCTCAGCCGCGTCCGGAACCATCCCCTCGATGGGCTTGAGCCGCTCTTTGCCGCGGCTTCCCAACACCGGAAGTGAGCGAAACAGTGCGTCCGTATAAGGGTGGGCGCGCCGGGCGAATACGTCGCGCACATCCCCGTACTCCACGATCTGCCCAAGGTACATGACGGCCACCTCGTCGACCACTTCGGCGACCACGCCCAGATCGTGGCTGATCAAGACAATGGCCATGTGAAACTCCTCTTGCAGGCGCTGCATCAGCTCCAGAATTTGCGCCTGGACGGTCACGTCGAGCGCCGTCGTCGGCTCATCGCAGATGAGGAGCTCGGGGTTGCAAGCCAGCGCCATGGCGATCATCACCCGCTGCCTCATCCCGCCGCTTAGCTGATGGGGGTAGTCGTCGACCCGCCGCGCGGGCGCCGGAATGCCCACCTTGGCCAACATCTCGATGGCCCGCATCCTCGCCTCCCGGCGCCCCACCCCTTGGTGAAGGCGAATCGCCTCGGCGATCTGCCGGCCGACGGTGTGGACGGGATTGAGCGCGGTCATCGGCTCCTGAAAGATCATGGCGATCTTGGCGCCGCGCACGGCGCGCATCTCCCTTCCCTTGCGCGCCGCTTGCACCAGGTCGATCACGTCGCCGCGAGCGCGGTGAAAAAGGATTTGACCGGTAATTTGCGCCGCGGGGCTCGGGATCAGTCCCATAATCGCCAGCGCCATCACGCTCTTGCCGCAGCCGCTTTCGCCGACCACTCCCAACGTCCGGTGGCGCCGGATTGTCAAATTGACGCCGTCGACCGCTCGCACGACGCCCCGTTCGGTATGAAAGTGAACGCGCAGGTCCCGGACGTCGAGGAGGACGTCCCCGTCCGCATCGTACCCGATGGCAAGACCCTCCTGTGCCGGGTTCTTGTGTGACCTTTCGGCACGCACCGCTCGCTTCCTGTGAATTGCCCCACTGCCCCCTTCTTGCGACAACCTCGAACAACCGTGACATAGCCGTTAAAAAATAAAAAGGGAATGTTACCTTGGATTCCAATTTAAGTTTAGGGAACCGGGAGCGCGCAACGTGCAGCCTTCCGCCCTACTGACGCATGAGCACGGAGGAAAGGGGCGACAGCGGATGACGCATCGACCACTGGCTAAGGCGCCGCTTGCGGCGGGCTGCGCCGTGTTCGCGGCTTTGTGGGCCGCGATCCTACTGGCACCGGGCGCGGCGCTCGCCCAAAGCGATACCATCATCATCGGCACGACGGACAACCCCACCAAGCTGGACCCGACCGACTCGTACGACTTTCCCGGATGGTGGACGGCGGCGCAGACCCACGAAGGGCTTCTCAGCTTGGATCCCTTTACCGAAGAGCTCCGGCCGGCGCTGGCCACCCACTGGGAGGTCTCGGAGGACGGCCGCAGCTACACCTTTCACCTGCGTCGCGGGGTGACGTTCACGGATGGCGCGCCCTTCAACGCAGCGGCGGTGAAGCGCTCCTTCGAGCGGGCCTTGCAGCTTAACGGCGATCCCGTCTTCCTCATCGGCGACATCCGCCAGATCGACGTCGTCGACGACTACCAGGTCGTCATCCACTTGAACGAGCCCGACGCCACGTTCCTTTCCAAGTTGGCGTTCGTCGGTCCCGCCTACATTACCAGCCCCAACACGCCGCTGTTGGACTCGGCCGAAGAGACCTATGCGATCACGAATGCCCGGGGCACCGTCGGCACCGGCCCGTACCGCCTGGTCCAGTACCAGCCGGATGTGGTGGCCGTCTTCGAAGCGTACGACGGCTATTGGGGCGAAAAGCCGAAGACCCGGCGCATCATCGTCCGTTACTTCCCGAACGCGTCCAGCTTGGCCCTGGCAATGCGCTCCGGGGAGATCGACATCGCGTGGCGCTCCCTCAATCCCGAGGACCTGATCGCCCTCAGCCAGATGGAGAACCTGCAGCGAGTCGAGGGAGTCGGCGGGCTGGCGGTGCGCTACCTCGTCTTCGACGTCACCTATCCTCCCTTCGACAACCGGTTGATCCGCCAAGCCATCGCGTACGCCGTCGACCGGGACGCGATCATCGCAAAGGCCTTTGGCGGCTTCAACACCCCCGCCTACACGATGGTTCCCGAGGGAGTTCCTTACCGGTACGAGACATTCCCCCGCCGCGACCTCGATAAGGCGCGCGAGCTGCTCACTCAAGCGGGCTACTCCGCCGCCAACAAGCTCTCCATCAACCTGTGGTACGACAGCTCGGGACACTACGCCAAAGAGGCCGACGTCGCCGTCGTCGTCAAAGCGAGCCTTGAAGAGACGGGGCTGATCGACGTCCAGCTGCAGGGCGTCGAGTGGGGAACGCTGGTCGAGCGGTGGACGTCCGGCCAGACGGGCTTCTTCTTGCTGGGTTGGTACCCCGACTACCTCGATCCCGACAACTACCTGGACCCGTGGCTGTCGACCGAAGGCGGGAAAAGCCTGGGCACCTTCTACAGCCACCCCGCCGTCGACCTGATGCTCCGGGAGGGCCGGGCGACGACCAGTGAAGAGGTGCGGGAAGCGATTTACCGGATGCTGCAGCAGCTGGAGGCGGAGGACGTGCCGGTGATTCCGCTTTGGTACGACACGGTTCAGCACAACGCGATCGCCAAGCGGTCGATCAAAGGGCTTTACTTGCCCGCCGACATGGAGATCCGCCTGGCGATGCTGGAAAAGGAATGACGGCGAGCCCGTCGGAGGCGAAGAGGCGGGAGCAGCTGCGATGAGGGGACTGAGGGCCTACCTTCTCACTCGCATCGTCGTGACGCTGCCCATGCTCTTCGTCCTCCTCAGCGCGATTTTCGTCGTTTTGCGCGTGATGCCGGGCGATCCGGCCGAGGCGATGCTAGGCGGCCGCCACGTGCCCCCCGAGGCGGTGGCCGCCTTGCGCAGCCGCCTGGGGCTCGATCGCCCGCTGCCTGTCCAGTTCGTCTCATACCTTGCAGGCGTGCTCCAAGGCGACCTGGGCTTGTCGGCGCGCACGGGCAACGAGGTCATCGAGGACGTGCTGGCCAAGTTTCCCGCCACGATGGAGCTGGCCGTCTTCGCAACCGCCGTCGCCGTCCCCCTGGGCCTGCTCACGGGCGTTCTGGGGGCGACCCAGGCCGATCGCCCGGCGGATCACGTCTGCCGCCTGGTCAATGTGGCGTCGTTTGCCACGTTCATCCCGTGGCTGGGCATGATGCTGCAAATGCTCTTTAGCGTCTGGCTGGGCTGGTTTCCGGTGGGAGGCCGCCTGAGCGTGATCAACCTGTACACCTTTCAGCCCGTTACCGGGTTTTACGTGCTGGACGCGCTCCTTACCAGGCGTTTCGACATTCTGGTCGACGCGCTGCGGCATCTCGCGCTCCCTTCGCTCACTCTGGGCTTCGTCCTGTCGGGCCTGATCGGGCGAATCAGCAGGGCCAACATGCTGGAAGCGCTGCAGAGCGACTACGTGAGGACCGCCCGGGCTAAAGGCCTCTCCGAATTCCGGGTTGTGTGGGGGCATGCGCTCCGCAACGCGCTCATCCCCACGGTGACCGTCGTCGGGCTCCAATTCGCCCTGTTGATGGCGGGCGCCGTCCTGACCGAAACCACCTTCGCCTGGCCCGGCGTTGGCAGCTACCTGCTGGAAAGCATCCGCGCCCGGGACTTCAACGCCATTCAAGGGAGCGTCGTCGTCATCGCGCTCTTCGTGACCGGCGTCAACCTCGTCGTCGACGCGCTCTATGCGTGGCTCGACCCGCGAGTGAAGTACTGATCCGCCGGGCGCGCGTGGGGTGAAACCGTGATCGCCGAGCGTATCGCCGCGCGGGTGCGCGGGCCTCGAAACCGGTTGATGTGGGTCGGTCTTCTCATCGTCGTCGTTTTTCTGGCGGCGACCCTCTTCGCTCCGTGGATCGCGCCGTATGACCCGATCGATTATCAAGGGGGTGGACGCCTAAAACCTCCGGGGGACGGACACTTGATGGGAACGGACCAACTGGGGCGGGATATCTTCTCCCGCGTCCTGTACGGTGGGCGGGTCCCGCTCACGGTCGCGTTCGTCTCGACCGTCGTCGCGCTCACCTTGGGCGCTGCGGCGGGCCTCGTCTCCGGGTACTTCGGCGGGTACCTCGACCGCGTCCTGTCGCTGGCGATGGACGCGCTTTACGCTTTTCCCTCGCTCATCCTCGCCATTGTGATCGCCGCCGTCCTCGGCCCCGGCGTCACCAACATGATCATCGCCGTCGCGATCGTCTTTATCCCAACCTACTTTCGGGTGGCGCGCGCCCAAGTGCTGCAGCTGCGGCAGTTGGAGATGGTCGCCGCGGCACGCGCCCTGGGCGCGAGCGACGCGCGCATCCTGCTGCGCCACATTGCGCCCAACACCGTCGACTCGCTCCTTTCCATCGTCACCTACAACGTCGCCGACGCCATCTTAACCGCCGCAGGCCTTTCCTTTCTGGGTCTCGGGGTGCAGCCGCCTACGCCCGACTGGGGCTTCGACCTGCAAAACGGGCAGTCGTTCCTCCCCTCAGGCTCGTGGTGGCCCGTCACCTTCCCCGGGCTGATGATCCTCTTGCTCACCCTGGGTTTCGGTATGCTGGGCGAGGGAATCAGCGACATTCTGAATCCCCGCCGCTCGCGCCGCTGAGACCCATTTCACCGGTCGCCGGCCGTCAGCCTGAATCCTTTTCGATGGCGTGAAGGATCCCCCGTACCCGCTCCAAATCCGAGTACCCCTTCGAGATCAAGTGCAGGTAATCCTCAGCGCTCTGCAGGTAAAGCCGGGGAAACGCGTCCGCCCCCAGCTGCCTGGCCAAAGCAAAATCGTAAAGCGCCCGGTCTCTCGTCTCCTCTTTGGTCATCTCGGCGAGAAGCGCGTCCCCGTCGAGCTCAAGGGTGCGCGCAATCCCCCGGTAAAACTCCGCCTCTCCCGGGTCGCCGCCTTCCCAAAAGATTGCCCGCACCAAGGCGTGGGCGAACGCAACCTCGGAGCGCGCGCTTCCCAAAGTGCGAAAGGCGGCCAGCGCAATGGCGGGAGGCTCCGAGTCGAGACGGCGCCCGCCGCGGCGAATCCCCTCGTAGAACGCTTCACCAAAGCGCGCGCCCGTCCTTGCTTCGATCTCACGGTAACTGCTGCGGAGCCGGGCGGCCTCCTCCTCTCCCCCGACAACCCGAACGTGATCGCCCCGGATCATCCCGCCGCTGAGCACCTCAAAGTCGAACCGAGTCCCGTACTCGCGGTAGAGAGCCTCGACCACCGGCGTGAACGCGTAACACCAAGGGCAGAGGGCGTCGTAAACGTAGATCACCTTTTTTCTAAACGCTGTCATAGGACCGCCCGCCCCGCTCGCTGATGTTCGAAGGTGTTAGAAGGACGCCCCGACGAACACCGCCGGACCGGCCAGGTCCTTGCCGCCGGCGTGCACATACCCAACTCCCACGCGGACCGGCCCCGAGTTCCATCCAACGCGGGCCGACCAGGCCATACCGTTGCTCCAAACCATCGCGTTGGCGTCCGCTGAGATGGGTCCGTGGGAGAACACCGCTCGCACCGAACCTGCCAGGCTGACGACGTCGTCCGATGCGATGACGATCGAAACCGGACTCGCAGCCGCGGAGTCAACATAGGTCACAACCTCGCGGTACCCGTAACTCACAGCCCCGACGCCAACGGCGACCGGGCCCAAGGGACGTTCGTAGAATGCAGCAATCCCTCCCTCACTTACGGAAACCGGGGCCAACGGCAGCACGGGCCGGGGAGGTTGTTCCTCCTTCACAACCCAGTATTGAACGCCAACTCCGTGGAATAGGCCAGGAGCGTCGAAAGCGATTCCCTTTTGGTCCTCCCCCACCACAAACATCGCGCTGACGCCCTGAGCATGGGAGACAACCACACAACTTAGAAGAAGCAGCGTTGCGAAACATCCGACAGCGACAGCCTCCTTGATGCCTTCACACAGCATGCGGGCAAACCGCACAGCTCTTCCTCCTCCTTGTTCCCATTCACACGTCCAAATACGATGTTGCCGGGCCCCCAGACCGGTTCAGGAGGCGTCCCGAACTTTCGCTTCTCGTCACTCGTACAGCGCAATCACTTCATCGAAATAGACCTCGACAACCTCGGGCACCCAAGAGCTGCGACAGCTCAGCATCAGAGCCCGGAACCCGACGGGATAGTCAACCGTCCCGTTCGCCGCCCCGCCGGAATTGCTCACGAAATGGCTGATGGGCGCGCTGACGAACCTCCAGCCGCTCCAATCGATGGGCTGCGCTGCAATCACCGTGAACGCTTCCCCGTCGCGATCGACGACCTGGTAGTTGATTTGACACCCCGAATCGTCCCCGTACACCCATACTCCAAAACCGTAGGGCTCGCCCGGCACAGGAAGGGCTGCCGACCGGGCGATCTGCACGAGACGCCCCGAGGCCCTTGGATCGGGCCTCATCGACACCTTAGCTGAAGGCCGCCCCGCGCGGCTTACCTCAGTCGATAAGTGCGCGCCTCCTTGTGCGTCGGAGGTCGAGACTCTCCAGCCCTCCAGGCCGCCGCGAAAGTCGGTGACGACCTCCATGCGCGCCAGCGACACCCACGCGGCGGTCGCGGCACCCGTTCCGTCAGGTCCGGAGAACCAGCCGATGAGCTCCACCTCCCCGGTGCGCGCCTCCCGCGGCGGTGTCACCACAAACTCGAGGATCTCGAGGCCTGCGGGCGCTAGGTGGTAGGGCTTGCCGACCTCTTCGGCGTCCCACCCCTGGGGAAGCTGGAGGGTGAACGTCCCGGAGAGCGACCGCGGGAACGGGTTGAGCACGGGGACGTTCAGACGAATTGTCCCGCCGGGCGTTCCGGTCACCCGGGCCGGAACTACGACCGGCGAGGGCACCACGTCGATTCCACGCCGCACCAGGTATCGGGGACGACCGGACAACGTCAGGACGGCGCGCCCGGCGCGCAGCGTGACCTCGAGCTCCTCCCCGTCCCGGTCCACAAGGCGGATCGCGCCCGGATCGCCCGCGTCGAGTTCGACGAGCGACTCGGACGACGTACCGTGATGCGAGGCGTTCCACAGCACGGTGATGATCTCTTCCCCGCGTGCGAAATGCAGCGCGTAGTTCTCCGGGCCCAGGTACTCGGAGCCAGCATAATCCGCGCCCCGGAGCATCTCGACGGCCGTCCGTATGGCCTGATAGGACGGTTTCGGCGTCCCGTCGGCCCGCACCACTCCCATTTCGGTCCACGGGGTGGAGCTGCA
>k87-1474813_pt1 | contig 11781 bp, 8 predicted proteins | sample MGYA00084031_6733416 | MGnify analysis MGYA00084031
CCCAAAACCCGTTTCATCCGCAATACGCCCTCCACAATGTCCTCCTCCGGCAAATTCCCGTACCCGATAATCACCTTGTCCAGATGTCGCCCTTTTTGGATCGCATGCTCCTCGACCGGATAAACCCGGACGCCTGCTTGCAAAAGAGCCGACAAACTCGCCTCAGTGAACGCTTTGCCAGAGAAAGAAGCGACAATATGCAGTCCGGTCGAAGCCCCCCAAATGTCCACCTGTCCGGGAAAATGAGCCTGGAGCGCGTCGCATAGCGCTCTCCGGCGGCGCTTGTACAGCTTTTTTACCCGGCTGATGTACTTCTCCAGATGGCCTTCCTCCACAAACCTTCCCAATGCCAATTGCTCCAGTGAAGGCGTGTGCAGATCCGTAAACCATTTTGCCGCCTGATACCGTTCCACCAAAGAAGGGGGCAGCACGAGATACCCCATGCGCAGTCCCGGAGAGAGAATTTTGCTAAAGGAGCCGATGTAGATGACCCGTTCTCCGGCCAGCCCCTGAAGCGAATGGACAGGCGGACTGTCGTACCTGAACTCGCTGTCGTAGTCGTCTTCGACGAGATAGCAATCGCGCTCACTCGCGTACCGGATCAGCTGGATTCTCCGCTGGATCGGCAGTGTGCCGCCCAAAGGAAACTGGTGGGAGGGCGTGACCAGCACAAAGCGCGGCTGCGCATCGGCAGGGAGAAGATTCGTCATCATCCCGTGCTGGTCGACCGGCACTGGGAGCAGCGCGGCCCCGGTCTGGGCAAAGATCGTCTGGATATCGCGGGTAATCGGGTCCTCGATCACGGCGCTAGCGCCTTTGGAAAGCAGCACCTTGGCGATCAGCACGAACGCCTGGGTCGCCCCGGACGTGATCACGATCTGCTCGGGACGGCATTGCACACCGCGCGTGCGGAACAAATAGCGGCTGAGGATCGCGCGCAGCTCCGCCTGCCCCTCGGGACGTCCATAGCCAAAGGCGTCGAGCGGAGCTTCCCGGCATACCTGCTGCATGATTTTTCCCCAAAGCGCCCGGGGAAAGCGATCGAGGCAAGGGACACCGGAGCGGAAGTCGATCGTATTTGGGGAAGGGTGGCCGATTGCTTTATCGCTCCCATACAGGGCAGTACAACCAGCCGCTGAATCGTTCACACCCGGAGAAGTTCGATCAATTGCAGAGTCGCTCACACCTGGAGAAGTTCGGCCAATTGCCGAGTCGCTCCCATCCAGTGAAATTCGAATCGTTGCCGATGGGAATGCCCGGTCATCATTTTCTAGTACTCTCTCTGGCGTCTCTGGTCCGCGTTGCCCCGTGACCCTGCCAGACAAAGGAAGGCCGGGCGGAAGAAGCGGCGTAAGCAGCGACAGATCAATACCGGGAGCCACATAATGACCGGAGCCCGGCCGTCCCTCCAGATACCCTTCGGCCAGCAGTTGGTCGTATGCCTCCAGGACGACATTGCGGGAGACATAGAGCTCTTCCGCGAGCTTCCGCGTCGAGGGAAGCCGTTCCCCGGCACGCAGCTCTCCTTTCAGAATTTTGCCGCGAATGTCCGCGTACAACTGGCGGAACAATGGCATCGGCTGAGTGCGGTCAATGTTGATCCAGAGCATGGCAAGCCCTCTCCTTCGCAAAGTGGTACTGTCCATATCGATGAAAAGTGGACCTAATCCTAGCCAGATTAGCATGTTATCGTGTGGGAGAAAAGCGAAGAGAGGGAGGAACGGAAGATGGAGAAACAAAAGTTAGAGAATCAAAATCAACCGGGAAAAGGAGAAGTAACTGCTCGCCTGGGGCTCTCGTCCACATTGACGGAGAAGGGCTCGCCGGAAATCTTGTCCGACGAACAAAAAGCCGCAGACGTTTTGCGGACAATCGCCCGCGATCCGGACATGAAAGACTTCGTCATGCGGACTCCTTGGCTGTACCGGATTCTCTATTCGGCGGCAAAACGGTATGTGGCTGGAGAACAGGGGAGCGAGGCAGTCAGGGCGGCGGTCCGACTGCGGGAGCTCGGCTACCGGCAGTCGCTGGAGTTCATCGGGGAAAACACGGCTGACGCGGAAGAATGCCGCCGGGCCACAGACGAATTTCTCGCGCTGATCAAAGAAAGCAGCCAGCAAGGCTTGTCCGCCGACATTTGCTTCGACCTCTCCCACATCGGACTTCTGGTCGATGAAAAGCTGGCATTGGAGAATGCCGAAGAACTGGCCCGATGTGCCAAAGAGCACGGCCAGTATGTGATGACCAGCATGGAGGAATCGGCCAAGACCTCGGCCATTTACCGCGTGTACGAGCAGCTCGCCAGCCGTATGCACAACATCGGTATCACGGTGCAGTCCCATTTGCACCGCACTATCGACGATCTTCCGCGTCTGCTCGCTCTGCCGGGAAAGATCAGGCTGGTCAAGGGCGCGTTTAAGGAAGCACCGGAAGTGGCTCTGCCCCGCTCCGCCGAGCTGCGGGAGCGCTATCTGTCGCTGGCAGAGCAAATCGTTCGTGCAGGTCACCCGCTGTCCATCGCTACCCACGACGATCAGATTGTAAAAGCGGTTTTGGAGCGGGGGTATCTGGGCGATGCCTACGTGGAGCTGGAAATGCTGTTCGGTGTACGGGAAGAGGCGGCTCGCGCACTGCTCGAAGGAGGAATCCCGATACGCCTGTATGTCACCTATGGCACCGAGTGGTATTTGTACTTGTGCCACCGCCTTGCCGAGCACCCGCCGAATTTGTACCGGGCATTGGCAGATATGCTGGAGCCGGGCAGGGCGGGGGTGGAGATGTACGGATAAAGAAGCAGGCCTCTTAGCCGGTTGGCTAGGAGGCTTTGTTTTGGTGGCGTCATGAGGCATCACTGCTTGGCTCGATCATTTTACATACCAAATAAAAGTTCTAAACGCCTCAGGTTTCTGTTCTTATTTACTTTAACAAAAGAGTAAGAAAAAGGTAATAATACAATTGACCTATTGTTTCCAGAAATGGTAGCATTCTGTGTGATAGCAATTTAACCCACTTACAAAACAATTAAAACATTTTGGAGGTGAAATATCAGGATGATAACGCCTGCCGCGATCAGGGTCAAGCTGCCGATTATTTCAGGAAAAGAGATTGATACGGATCACTCCGAATCCTTGTACGGAGCGATTTCTGCTATTGCACCGGCAATTCATCAGCAAGACCAGATCGCGATATCCCCGATTTTTGGTGAAAGAGCGCTTGGCAAGCGATTGAGGCTTAGCCGCAAAAGTTATTTCTTTGTTCAATGTGACGCATCCCAAATCCCCATGGTACTCCCTCTGGCGGGAAAAGCCGTTCAGCTCCGCAACGATCATATACGCTTTGGCGTCCCGCAGTTAATGATGATTCGCCCGGCTGGAACACTGTTTTGCCGCTTATTTGTCATGAGAAATGCAATAGATGAAGAAAAAGCCGTCTCCAATCTCAGAAGCAAGCTGCTCGACCTACTGGGAGAGGAGTCAGCTCATCTGGACATAACCCCGCTGCGGAGAAGGATTGTCCGAATACACGGCAAGAAAATTACCGGTTTTGGCATCCGGATTGCAGGATTGACGGACGAACAATCCGTGATCGTACAATCGCAGCCTCTTTCTGGCCGGAGAAAATACGGATGCGGCCTATTTGTTCCGGCTGGAGGGAAAGACGATGCCAGGGATTGAACCCCCCTTTTTAGCCAAGAGTCTTACAAGCTCAGAACACGACCTGTATGCTGCCACAGTAGCAGGGCATCTGGAGCAGGTCGTGGAGACAGCCGAGATCATTGTAGAAAAGACCGGCTGGGCAATACTGCAAGTGTGTCAGTTGGAAGAGGACAAGCTCGAACCAATCAAAAGAGTGGTTCGGGTCGCGGCTCTGCTTCATGACCTTGGAAAATTGTCAGGAGATTTCGTAAACCTAATAGAAGGTAAAGATGCAGGCCCTCAGGTAGTTCGGCACGAGTTGTTGTCTTGCTGGATGTTGGAAAATTATGAACCATTGCTTCGGGCTGTAGAGCAATACATCGGGGATACGATGTGGGGAATGCTTGCTGTCAAAGCTGCTATCCTTGGACATCACTTGAGATTCCCGGATGGCGAGCAGACGTATTACGGTTCGGGTGAATTGAAGCTGTATCTTCTGCACAGGAGGGCAGATGACGTCAGGAAGCTAATCGACCGTACCTTGGGAGAGCCAGTGGATTGGAGCCAGCCCCTCTCCAGTTTCCCCAGGAGCCGTTTATTTGCGGGTGATTACGAAGAAAAGGTCATTTGCGAATGGAAGGAGAATGCGGTCGGTTTGAGTGCTTCTGAACGGAAATTGTGCTCGATCATCAGGGGAATACTTATCGCCGCTGACGCCTTGGGATCAGTCAGATCATTGTCTAGAGGGGATTGGGTTGAGAGGAAGAGTGTAGACATCCGAAACATCTTTTCAGGAATCCCACTTCAAAATGAACTGGGCGACATGATTCAAAAGAAACTGGCAAAGGTCAATACGTATTCTCCAGAGATTACGCAGTTTCAGGAAACGGTAGAAGCGGCTGCAACCTACGAGATCACGGTCTGTGAAGCAGGATGCGGGAGCGGAAAAACGATTGCGGCCTACCGGTGGGCCAAAAAAGTAAACCGCCCGTTTCTCTGTTTCGCTTACCCGACTACCGCCACGGCCACCCAAGGCTATGCAGACTATCAGCAATATTTGCAATCTGCGGGCAAAAAGCTGCACCACTCCCGGGCCGACATTGATTTTGAATTGCTGCTCAATCAAAAGGATGGCCAAAAAGAAGGGGCATTTCGCGCGTTGGAACATTTATTGCAGCCGGTGACCATCTGTACGGTCGATACTGTTATTGGTTTGACGCAGCTCTATTACTCTTCTCTTTGTGTGCTTCCACATATTCTCCAGTCGGCAATCGTCTTCGATGAAATCCATAGCTACGACGAAAACCTCTTTGCTTCGTTCCTCCGCTTTCTAAAAGAGTTCGATCTGCCTATATTGCTCATGACAGCCTCATTGCAACAAGAACGGCGGGAGGCATTGCAAAGCCTCTTTCGCGAGCTTGAAAACGAAGGGAGGAGAGCTGCCTGGTGCAAGGGCCCCGAACTTCATCAAAGCATCCCTCGCTACCGGTTGCATGCAGGACCATCATTGCCGAAGGAAAAGCTGTGGGAAGCGCTGAACCGAAACGAAAATGTTCTCATCATCGTGAATACGACAGACAGGGCGATGGACCTGTATGAAACCCTAAAGAAAGAAGCGGCAGACAAAACCCCCGGGGCCGAGCTGTTTTGCTATCATTCGCGTTTCAAGTACCGGGACCGTTTGGCCAGGCAGCAGGAGATCGTAGAAGCGTTTCGCGGGAGGAGAGGTATTTGCGCCATTACGACGCAGATCGCGGAAATGAGTTTTGATGTCTCCTGCGATGTACTTATGAGCGAGATCGCTCCGTTTTCTGCGGTGATACAGCGTTTAGGCAGATTAAATCGCACTGCAAAGCCTGGGGATTCTCCAGGTAGAGCCTATTTCTGGATGCCCGAGAGTATAAGTCCGTATGAGAAGCAACGTGATGATGTTTACTTGACAGAGAAAATCCTGCGGGAGAATGCGGAGAAACCTCTTTCGCAGGCAGATTTGTCAATCCTGCTGGCGACGATGAACACGAAAAAACGGGAAGTCAGGCAAATGCTATCCGGGTGGGAAGAGCTTCCGGAAACGTTGACAGGCTCGTTGCGTGATGAGTCTTCGCTGGTCGATGTGATCGTCAAAAGCGATTTTGAAAAGACAGGCGGAAGAAAGCAAGCCAGCCGCTCCAAAATCATGGAGTATGTTCTTCCGGTAAATCGAGGGAAGCTCCCGCGGGGTGACTGGATGAAATGGCGTCATGTGTACATTGTGCCGGATGAAGTGATCGACTATGACGAGAAGCGGGGAGGGATGGTAAAGGGATGCAAGAGTGGAAAGAGTTCAGGTTGAATGATCCCGGGATGGGACCATATCATCGGGCAGGGCTTGCCGGATTGACCGCCAGTCTGGTCATGCTGGGAAAATGGAATGCACTTCCCGCGGCTTTGGATTCATTTGAATATGACGAACAGAAACTTTCAATGTCCGGTTTTCAGCCTACAGCAGAATCGCTGCATAGTCTGCTCCAGGCTGTGTACCGCTTGAATGATGATGGCCTGTTTGACTTTCCTGTTCTGGAAAGTTGGGGCCCTTTTCAGAAAGCGGAACTGCAGAAGTTGTATCTGGGCAGTTTTTTGCAGCATCCCAGTGCGCGGAAGGCAGAGGGGAAACAAAAAGAAAAGAATAGTCCGCTAGACGAGAAAAAACTGGAGTACAGCTATTTGCCATTAAGAGACTTTATCCATCGCGACCAGGCGACGTGTCAGAGAATTGCGGAGGCAGTTGCCAAACAAAAAAGCATGGATATAGCGGGCTGGGCACTTCCCGGCGGAATCGTCAAGCATAACGCCGTGCAAGAAACCGGTTTAAAGGAAAGTCCCGAAAAGTTTTTTCTTCTGCTGTTTGCGCCTCTGGGTTGTCTCTTTTTCCAAGGGCACGCCGGATTGTCCAATGGAGAGCGGGACAAGCGGACACAGACATTGGTAGCGGTGCCACGGCCTCGCCAGTTACGCTCGTTTGTTGACTTGCTCCTCAGATTTTATGAGCGGACAGGCAGCGAGAGAGCATCCGGGAAGGTTCCGCTTATTCGCGTCCAGGGAGTAAAAGAGGCAGCGCTGCAGGCGGCCATGCTGCTTCATTTGCAAAATACCCCAAAGCTCAGACGATTGTCTTGTGATTTTACGGTAGTACGGTTTGGTACCGTTAGCTGGTCAGCCCAGCAAAAAACACGGACAGCATTGTTTTCCAGCACATGCCTGTCTGAGGAAACCGTACAAAAATATCAAATTGCCCATGACAAGCTGCATCGAGCGGGAAAGGGCACACATTTCGTCTACTGCCCGTTTTTGGGCCAAATCGCCGACAATCTGGTGCTTGGAAACGATGAATGGTACCGGGGAATTTCTGCGTATATGACGGATGAACGGCGAAAAAGCATGATCTATTGGCAAAGGAGGCTGGGAGAATTGGTACAGGAAAAAATGATCTGGAAAGAACAGAGCAGAAGAGAATTTGTCGGCTTGATGCATTCTGCGATCCGCAACCGTTTTGGAAAGGTGAGTAACGAAGCCAAGCATGCGGGCGGTGACCTAAGTACGTTTTTTAAACGAGAATACGAGCGAATGCGCCAACTGTTTGTCAACTGCCGTACCCAGGAGAAGTTTCGGGAAAATTTGATGGATTTTGTTACAAGAACGAGACCGAGTGTCCCCGCGGATAGCACGAGGAGCGAAAACGAATTGCTGTTGCTTGCCTGCGAAGCGGATTGGCGGGAAGGAAAGGACCTATGCTTGCTGGCATTGGCCTCGTATCGTGGCAAGGAAACCGAAAAATATTTGGACCAAGGGGAGGAATAAAGCATGACTAAACATCTGCATGCGACATTTGTCACTCATATCGGAATCGCGGCAAACAATCGGGGAGAGACGGAGGGCAACATCACAACCCTGCAAAAGATTATGTGGAAAAACGATTTGTACACAACGGTGTCAGCAGAGGCGATTCGTTTTGCGCTCCGATACTACTGGCAGCAGCAATACGAACGGACAGGCGATGAAGCATACCTCGTCAACCGGGTCTATGATGGACAAACCTATCAATGGAAAGATGAATCTTTTGCCGATGAAGGCGAGTTGTACATTGATGACGATGTGCTGGGCTATATGGATGCCAAGGCTCCGAAATCAGACAGCAGTGAGGATTCCAAAGGGAAGAAAAAAGGGGCTGCTAAAGTGCGCCGGGGGGCACTGGAAGTATCGCGCGCTGTTTCCCTGCTGCCCTTCCTGGGAGAAACCAGCTTTAATTCAAAAGGGGGCGTAAAGACGAATACCTCATTATATGGTACAGAAATGCACGCAACCAGCTACCAGTACAGCATTTCCCTGACACCCCGACAACTAAAAAGAAAAGAGCGGATCGCGCTGGTTGTCGAAGCGCTGGCCTCCTTGCATTACGTAGGGGGAAATCAGTCCCGGTTCTTGTTCGACTTCAGTCCGCAGCTTGCCGTTTTCCGGATTACACATGACCCTGCGCCGCGTATCCTGTTTGTCGCAGAGCCCGAGGGAGACTTGTACTCTGTCCAAACCTTGATCAAAAGAGTGGAATCAGGCGATATTGCTGCGGATGAACTGGTGATCGGAGGAGAAATGGCTGCAGGCGAAAGAGAGCAATTGCAGCAGCTCGGAGTGAAGGTGCACAAAGGAGTACTGGAAGCCGCAAACGTCGTAAAGGCGATGGATTGGACATGAGTCAAGCAAATACGTTATGGCTCAAGGTATCGGTTCCGATTGCTTCTTTTACGGTTCCGCAGGCGAGGGAGTTTCTGGAGAGCTATCCGTTTCCTCCACCTACCACTGTCTATGGCATGCTCCTCTCGTTTATCGGCGAAACGGATCCCAACGCATTTAAGGGAACGGGTCTGGCCATTTTGGTCGAGGGTCTGCCAGCTTCTTCGGTTGTCCTGCGCAAAATGAGACGGTTTAAAGATCGCAAAATGGCCAGCGATAAGAACAGCAAGCCGGATTTTCAAGAAGTTTTGACCGGACTGGTCTTTTATGCCGGGATTCAAAGCAGCGGGCAGGGAGAGCAGCGTTCATTGGCGCAGGAGCTGTCAAATGCGCTGCAAAATCCGGAAGCCATCCAGCGTTTCGGAGGGCTTTCCTGCGGCGAATCTCATAATCTGATCGACCAGATTCATATCGTACAGCACCCGCTCGCAGCTCAACAGAAAACGGATACAACTATTTGGGGACTGCTCCCGTCAGAGGAGGGAGACTGGAGCGTGGCGGTCTGGGCCGATCACGTCAATTTGTCAAACACGAGCTGGGCGCAAGCAGAGTTTGTCCCGATAGAAGAAACGGTCCCGGAGCAATACTTTTTTACGATCGGAGCATAAGTACGAGGGTGAGCGGTTTGAATAATTCCATCAGTGCCCATACTGGAAATGATAGTAAAATTCTGAACCAGGAGGGTGTTGAGGATGTCGGCAGCAGCGGATCAACCGCTCACCCGCATCATGGCCTTGCATGCGCTGGAGTATTGTGAGCGACTGTTTTTTCTGGAAGAGGTAGAGGAAATCCGATTCGCGGATCAGGCAGTATACGACGGCAGAAGACTTCATGAGGAAATGCCTGAGTACATAGAATTGACCAATTTTACACTGGAGAGTCCCACTTTAGGCATACGAGGGAAAGTGGATTGCATCAGGTCTGTAGATGGCAATTGGATCCCGTACGAATACAAAAAAGGACACGCCAAAAAGTCAAGTTCCAGGGGTATTTATGAGGCTTGGCCGTCCGATGAAATTCAAGTTGCGGCCTATGCGATGCTTCTGGAAGAACACTTCGGTCAACGCATTCCGGAAGGCAAGGTCTACTACGCTTCAGATCATCGGACAGTGAGTGTCCCTGTGGATGAGCAGATGCGCAGCAGAGTCAGACAAGCGATCAGCCGGGCAGAAGCATTGAGAGCCTCAACGGAGAGGCCTCATATTACAACAAATGAACGTCTGTGTGCCAGATGTTCTCTGGCGCCGGTCTGCCTCCCGGAAGAAGAACGCCTACTGGATTCACCGAAACGGGAAGTCATCCGTCTGTTCCCGGAAGACCGAGAAAAGTTGGATCTTCATGTGGCAAGTCACGGGGCATATATTCGTCGCTCCGGTTTGTCTCTCGTAGTGGAGCAAAGGGACGGGGAGAAAGAGGTATTTCCGAGCGAGCAGATAAACTCGTTGTCGATCCATGGACAAAGCGTTCAATTATCCACCCAGGCTCTGATGTTATGTGCGGAGAAAGGAATCGCTGTCCATTGGTTAACTGGCGGAGGGAATTATATCGGGAGCGTAACAAAGGCGGCTGGAGGTGTCCAAAGACGGCTTAGACAATATAAGGCATTAACGGATGATGCAGTAAAGCTGGCTTTGGCAAAAAAATTGGTTTTAGCGAAAATGGAGTCCCAGCTTCGTTATGTTTTGCGGTGTACCCGTGGAAAACCGCGTTCCAATACGGTAGTGACTGCTGTTGAAGCCATACGGCATGCAGTATCTCACAGCCAAAAAGTGAAAACGACAGAGGAACTCCTCGGATGGGAAGGCAGTGCGGCCAAAGCGTATTTCGCTTGTTTTGCGGAATTTACAGCAGATGAGCTGGAAGCTGGAATGGCTTTTTCCCATCGCAATCGCCGCCCTCCGAAAGACCCGGCGAATGCCCTCCTCTCTTTTTACTATGGCATGCTGTACAAGGATTGTGTGGAGGCCATCACCGTAGTGGGGCTTGACCCGACGATCGGTTTTTATCATCAGCCGAGATCACAGGCGTATCCACTTGCACTGGACCTAATGGAAATTTTCCGCGTTTCCTTGTGTGACATAACCGCGATGGGAACTATACACCGTAAGCAATGGGATGTGGAAGAGGACTTCACAAAAGCCGGAGATCAGGTATGGCTGAGCGAAGCAGGCAAGAAAAAGGCGATCGCCGCTTACGAAAGACGAAAGCAGGACACCTGGAAACACCCGGTGATTGGCTATTCGCTTTCGTATGATCGCGCCATCGAGCTGGAAGTTCGGCTGTTGGAAAAAGAATGGTCAGGCAGGCCCGGTTTGTTTGCGCAAAGCAGGTTGAGGTAACGAGAATGAGCGGAAAAATGAAATATTACCTTGTCTGTTACGATATTCGTGAGCCCAAGCGGTGGAAGAAGTGTTTTCGACTCATGAAGGGTTACGGAGAGAGAATCCAGTACTCGGTTTTTCAATGCTATTTATCTGAACGTGCCATGGCTCAGCTTCGTTGGGAGTTGGCCAAAATCCTGTCAAAGGAAGACAGCTTGTTGATTGCCCCGATTTATGCTCCTGACCAGAATAAAATCATACAGTGGAACATGAGCGCCGAATGGAGTCCGGATCGGGAGCGGTTCAAAACGTTGTAAGTCGTTTCAAGCACCAGGATCATTTTTAAGACTGAACCCGAAAAAAGGTTGATGAAGGCCGTTCATGACAGGGTTTGGGCCAATATCCTGTTTAAGCAGGTGCTTGAAAATCGGGAGGAATACTGGTAAATCAATAGGTATGGGGATTGTATTCCTGTGGAAGAAAGGGGCCTTTTGTAAAAAGTGAACTGCTTTGCCAGAGGTGCTTGAAATGAAGGGCGTCTTTCCCATGTGTATCAAGGGTTATTTGCGGAGGCTCTGAAAGTAGCTGTGATGCTGAAAAGCGTTTAGCACGTGGGACGTTATCGGTAGCCTTGACGGTCTTAGGGAGCTGAAAGTAGCTGTGATGCTGAAAAGCGTTTAGCACTAGAGTCGAGTGGTGCCGATCTGAACGACCTGAGGCTTCCTGAAAGTAGCTGTGATGCTGAAAAGCGTTTAGCACAGTTTTGGAGGGTGGGAATAATGCCTTATTTCGCACCTCTGAAAGTAGCTGTGATGCTGAAAAGCGTTTAGCACAGCAAACAACTACTAGAAAAATTAGAAAGATATGAACAAGCTGAAAGTAGCTGTGATGCTGAAAAGCGTTTAGCACTCGATGATTTGCACACCTATATTAGCGGTTATCTCCTGAAAGTAGCTGTGATGCTGAAAAGCGTTTAGCACATCATGCAACTGCTTTCCACGGGTAAAATTTCAATCGCTCTGAAAGTAGCTGTGATGCTGAAAAGCGTTTAGCACATC
>k87-112494_pt1 | contig 11778 bp, 13 predicted proteins | sample MGYA00084031_6733416 | MGnify analysis MGYA00084031
GCTGTTGCATATTAGCTAAAACTGGCGATTCTGGCTGACACACTTCAATCTTCATTGGCTATTTTCTCCAATAACATTTTTGCTGCACGACCACGGTGTGAGTAATTGACACGTTCTGACATCTGCATTTCTGCAAAAGTTTTCCCATTTTCAGACTCAAAAAGTGTATCAAAACCGACTGAATATGCCCCACGTTCAGATTGCGCCAGTGTTACACCACCACGTCCGATACTATGATAAACGCTCCCATCAGGCATGACTAAGACGAATAGCGCTTCTAAATAAGCATGTCGATCCATATTATCATGGTACAAACTTAATAAATATGCATCTTCTTCACGGATTGTTTTTAACCCTAGCGACTTTAGTTCTCGGGCAATCGTCAAACCAAATCTATTTGGAAAAGCCTTAAAATAAGCAGCTGTATCATCTGCTAAAATGGCAGAATCTGGTAAGAACTGACGAATAAATTGTGCCTTTGCAAGCGCATTTTGGTATTGATCCGTTGCTGTTTCAGTCGGAAAAATTTTTTCCGAAATTAACTCACGATAGTTTATCACTTGAATACCAAATTCAGCAAAAACACGCTGAATTTCTCTTGTTTTTGCTGAATTATTTGACGCAACAACCATTTTTTTAAGCATAGTGTTCCCCCACTGAACGTAATGTATAAAATGACCCAGTAATCATAATATACTGATTTTTTCCTTGCTTTTGTTGTGCTAGAGCTAACGCTTCTTGGCTTGCCACTGGCGTAACAGTCATATTCGGCGCTAATTTTTTTATGGTATCAGCTAAATCTTCTGCTGCTAGTGCACGCGGATTATCAGGAGTAACTGCTATTATCTCAGAGAAAACTGGTAACAAATATGCTAACATATCATCATAGTTTTTATCAGACAGTACACCCAGTATCAAAATTGGGTGTGTTGATAATTGCCATACCTTAACAGTTTCAAGCAGGGCACGAACGGCGTCAATATTATGTGCCCCATCCCAAACTAGTCGGTTAATCGTATCGACTTGCATGCGACCGACCATAAAAGAATTTGCTAATCCTTTTTGTCTAGCTGCAATATTAAACGAAACCTGATAACGTAATTCTAGTGCCGATAAAACTTGCCAAACGACAGCGGCATTTCGTCGCTGAAATGCCCCATTTAATCCGAGTTGATATCGTTGCTGGTTAATCACAAGACATAGGCCATTGACTGTCTCAGATTGGATGCTAATCGTATCATGTTGTTCAAACCAATGTGCCCCTTCACGTTTAGCCGTTCGTTTTAATATTTTGGTGACTGCTGACACCTGTTCTAAATCACTCACAACTAACGTGCCGCCTGTGATTAAATCAGCTTTATTCTGTGCAATTGATTCAATGTTATGACCAAGGATATTTTGATGATCCAATCCAATTTCAGTATAAGCAACAATATCCCCGTATGAAATCATGTGCGTTGCATCATCTCTGCCACCCAAGCCCGCTTCGATAATGGCATAAGTCACCTTATTTTGTCGAAAAATTAGTAAAGCAACGATGGTCCACACTTCAAAATAAGACAAATTTGCAATCGTCAAATTATGTTGCGTTAATTGATGATTAAGGTCTTCATAAGCTGTTACCCACGCTTCTTGAGAAACAAAATTCCCATTCAACCAGATTTGTTCACAATCATTAAAAACAGCTGGACTAGTAAAATGACCGACTGTTTCACCGCTAGCTAAAATAATTTCGCGTAGCATCGCACCAGTCGATCCTTTGCCGTTAGTTCCAGCAATCTGGATGATGCGTATATCCTTATCAGGATGTGATAACCAAGTCATCACTTCACATAAGAAATTAATTCGTTCTGAATCAAAAAGCCGCCAACTTTTATCTAGTTGCTGTTGTATTATCTCGTATGACATGATTAATGCCCACGCACTCGACGAGAAAAGCTATCTTTCAAAAAGGTATCTGTTTGAAGTAAGCCACGATGAATTGTCGTGTTTGTTTGCGTCCCTGGTCGATTAATACCACGCATTTCCATACACATGTGTCGCGCAGTCACATTTACCGCTAAACCCTTAGGGTGGACAATACGCTGCATTTGATCTGCAATCAAAGCCGTTAAATTTTCTTGCACACTTGGACGTCGACTAGCCCAATCAACCAAGCGAGGTATCTTACTCAGTCCGATAACCTCACCATCTGGGACATACGCAACATCAATTGTACCAAAAAAAGGTAATAGATGATGTTCACACATCGCATAGAACGGTATATCTTCAACAATTACCATGTCTGCATCATCTGTTGTGTCAAACAGCTTATAATCCTTAAATGTTGTTTCACCGGTATGCGCATAAATCTCAGCATGTGCTTTGATAACACGTTCTGGTGTTTCCAGCAAACCCGTACGCTCTGGATCATCGCCAACTGCTGTTAATAAATATTTGACGCCCTGCACGAGGGTTTCAGTTTGTTCTTGATTAAATGTTTTCATTTTCTACCTTCGCACCAGTCACAACACGCACCCAATTTGTGTCTGTTGTGCTAGCTAATAAACGTTCAACTTCTTGCCGTCGATTATTTGTGACCACATCTAATAGTGGCTCTAAAACAAAACGACGGTTTGCCATTTCACGGTGCGGTATGGTTAATATGTCATTTGACCATACTTCATTACCAAATACTAAAATATCGAGATCAATTGTGCGTGGTCCCCAGTGCACATGACGCACCCGCTTCAGACTTTGTTCAATATCATGTAACTTATCTAATAAAAGCAAAGCTGATTGCGCTGTTTGGATGCGTAAAGCGACATTATAAAAATCATCTTGTGGTACACCACCGACGGGCTGTGTTTCATAAACTTGTGATACAGCACAAATTGTCGTCCCTGCCGTCTGACTTAACAAATCAACTGCCGTCTGTATATTGCTTAGACGATTACCGATATTTGAACCAAGACTTAAATAGGCTTCTGTCATTGATCACACCACTTAGCTAAGTCAGCAGGTGTGCCACTGACGCTTATAATAAATGGATCATAAATGCCAGCTAACGGAATATAATCTTTGCTGATTGCGACATCGATGCCTTCTACCTGGTGCCACTGCTTTAATAATTCCATTAAAATCGCATTTGCCAAACTTTCCATTAAATTAAAAGACTGCTGAGTTGTAACATCTTTGACAAGCTCATAAATATCAACATAAGAAATCGTTGTGTTCAAATCATCATCTCTCACTGCTGTTTCTATCGGATAGTGAATGACGACATCCACTGAAATCTGCTGGCCAAGCTTTTTTTCTTCATCAAATACACCGTTATACGTATAAAACCGCATATTTGGTAGTTTAATCATCCCCATTGTTCGCCTCCGTAACAAGTACTTTGTTTATTTTACCACGCAATGCCATTATCGCCAATAATGTTTTTATGCAATAAAAAAACTATCCCTAGATAGTTTTTTTAACAAATCGGCGCTTTGCTCGCCAAATAGGATATGCCACAGCGCTATTCACAATATAGTATAAATACTTGCCAACATTAGCAAAGTTACCTTGCGTTACAGCTTTTGCCAGTTGAACAAAATTATAGACAATCCAAAATAGCCATTGATCTTCAATTTTGAATACGTTTAATAGGTTTGGAATTAACGATAAACTAAACACTGCACTGGCTAACCAAAACAATGGGCCGGTATTTTGAAAAGCTAAATAGTTTAACGTGACACTTAATAGTATGGCCATTAAGATAATCAACGGCAACCATTTCTTAAAATCTTTTGCACGATTAACTTGATTATCACCATAATAATGCCAGCCACGAACTGCTGCAGCATTGATAATAAAGGATACTGGGTAAGTTAGTATGGCACCATTGTTACCAAGCAAAAAATCTATTATGCCTGAAAGCACTGTATTAAAAGTTCCCAATATATTTCCAAACTTATTTAACCGTGCGGTCAAACGAGTTGATAAAATTGAAAAACTAGATGATATGACGGATATCATACCAAAAGGTATATATCTGGCCCAGGCATGTAGCCTAAACAATGGTACCTGTTGTAAATTTGAAAACAAGTAACCCGAGAAATAAGCTGCAATAAGCACAATGACAACACCAAGTGCATCAAATAACCAAGATTGGTTGAGTCTTTTTAATATATGAAACATGATTTTCTCCGTTTGTTTTTGAACACCGAAACGGCAACGTGTTCAGTTAAAATATCCAATAATTGTCTTGTTAAAAAAGTCATTTGGTATAACTTGCCAGTCGTAAGTTATGCCAAATGACTTTTTTGTACTGTCATCATTTAAACGGTCATACGTTTTAATATTTTGGGCGTTCGAAGCATTATTTAGAAAAAATGCAAACTATAAGTGCCATTAAAGGTATCCCCTGCAGCCAAAACATTCACACCAAACTTCTCTTTAAAATTACCCGTTGAATCAACTGTGTCAGCAATTCCCCACCATGGTTCTAGGGCGATAAAAGGCGCTTCTTTCCCAGCTGGTGTCCAAATGCCAAGGAATTGCGCATTGTCAACCGTCATTCGTAAACCATGCTGATTGGCTAAACGTGCTAACAAAAAGGATGTTTTTTGACGATCCAACTTTAGTATAATCGCATCATCATGATAATCTTCTTGACGCAGACGCAACGGAATATTAGCATTAAATGGTGTTGGTGTATTAGGATTAGAATAGGGTCCAGTCAAACGAATACGATCATAAATTTTTTCCGGCTCAATTGAAACATAATAGTCCGAAAACTTACCACCATCCATTGGTAAATTAAATGCTGGATGACCTCCAACACTAAAGAACAATGATTCTTCAGTATCTGTATTCGTCACAATGTAAGCTATTTTGAGTTCATTATCACTTGTTAGCTCGTAACTAATATCTAGTTGGAACTTAAAGGGATACACGCGATGCGTTGAGTCGGTATCATGTATGCGGAATATTGCGTGATTATCACTTTGTTCTATCACGTCAAAGGTTGTGTTCCGAGCAAAACCATGTTGATTCATAAAATAAGTTTCGCCAGCTACCTTGAACTGATCGCCTCTTAAACGACCAACGATTGGGAATAAATTGGAGGCGTGACGACCCCAATACTTCGGATCCCCGACCCAAATATACTCAAGCTCGGCTTGCTTATGCCAAACACTAGTTAATTCAGCACCATCTTCGTTAATTTTAACTTTTAAATCATTGTTTTCTAGTATAATCATAATATCTTTATTCTACCAAATTTTTTTCCAAAAGTGTGATTATTGTTAAGCGTTTACTGCTTACTTTTTTGCCCGAGGGAAAAAACTTTGATAATTTTTTTGTAAGCTTTCCCGAGTAACGTGTGTGTACATTTGCGTTGTGGATAGATTAACATGCCCCAAAAGTTCTTGTACTGTTCTCATATCAGCGCCATTATTCAGTAAGTGGGTTGCAAAAGTATGTCGCAACATATGTGGATGAATCTTTCCCGTAAGTGTTGAGCGATTCATAAGGGTATTCAAAATATAGGTAATGCCTGCTGCTGTAATTGGCTGGCCTCGATGATTAACAAAAACAACTGTGTTTTCTGGACAGTTTGCGACCAATTCTGGTCGCAACTGAGCAATGTATTGTTGCATGGCTTTTTGCGCGTAATGACCAAAAGGCACATATCGATCCTTATTGCCTTTACCGTGTATTAGAATGAGTCTTTGCTGAAAGTCTATTTGCGATAATGTTAATGTTGCGATTTCAGCGACACGTGCCCCCGTGGCATAAAGACATTCTAGTAAAGCTGCATTACGTTGCCATAATGGGTCTTTTTGGTCATAGGCTATTTCGAATAGCACTTGCATCTCAGTTTCATAGAAGAATTCTGGCAAATGATTTTGGTGTTTACGCAGAGCAACATTTTCAAAAGGGTTATCCATAGCAAAATGATTAGCAATCAAAAATTGATAAAACATACGTAAACTACTAATTTTCCGAGCGATTGATGTTCTAGCCAAATGACGTTCATACAAATCATTTAAATAAACACGAACATCTAAAGTCTGGACAGTTTTAAATGTTTGAAAACCACCATTACGTTCTAAAAAAGCGACAAATTCATCAATGTCAGATAAATATGCTTTTAAAGTTAACGCTGAATATTGTCTTTCTGATTGTAAATAATCACGATATAATTTTTCTTCCGTAGTTACCATAATTATCATTATACGCGCCTATTGCTAAATTAAATAATTAAGAAGCTGTTAATTTGTTTATAATCAGTCAAACATTGTCACAAGCCAACATTTTTCAGATAATATTGTATTAGAGATATTTTTATCATTTTATCGATTAAAGGAGCAGCACTATGAAAATTCCTGTACAATCACCCTTACAACACGTTGCAAATCATTTGCAACACGCACAACATATTATTCACCAAACGCTCATTAACTTTGGTAAAAATGTCATTACTAATCGCGATATTAAAAACAAAGCTGCTACTTTAAAAGTTTCACAAGCAAGGGAAATTGCTGTTGTACCCTATGAATCTTCTCCAAGAGTTGTTGATGCCGATAGTTTTGCCTATGCGTTGTCATCAGCAATTACCGAAAGTCAAGATCAACATGATAGCAAGAAATCTCTGCTCACTTCAATGAAGCTATTCTTTTATCACCCTATCCGTGTTTTAGCAGCAACAATTATCATTATTCTTGCAGCATATATCGGTTTTATGGCACATCAAATCAACTCAAATACACAGCAGCACATTGATGCCCCAGTGCATTCTTCTAAGACAATCAATCACTAAAAAAAGCAATCTTATAACTTAAGATTGCTTTTTTAGTTTTTAAATGAATGAATTGGTGCTGGAATATGGCCACCACGATTGATAAAGTCGGCACTTGACTTTGGTACAACAGGCATCACAGGGGCTGTACCCAATAACCCACCGTAATCAACCATATCACCTACTTTAGTGCCATTTGTTGGTAAAATACGCACAGCTGTGGTTTTATTATTTTGTACGCCAATAGCCGCTTCATCAGCGATCATTGCCGAGATAGTTGTTGCCTCAGTATCACCTGGCACTGCAATCATATCTAGACCTACTGAGCAAACTGAAGTCATAGCTTCTAATTTTGCTAATGACAAAATACCAGCCTCAACAGCATCAATCATACCTGCGTCTTCTGAAACAGGTATGAAAGCACCCGATAAACCGCCCACACGTTGCGATGCCATGACACCGCCCTTTTTAACGGCGTCATTAAGCAACATCAAAGCAGCCGTTGTGCCATGAGTGCCGACCATTTCAAGGCCAATTTCCTCTAGCACTTCAGCCACAGAATCACCTCGTGCAGGTGTGGGTGCGAGACTTAAATCAACGATCCCAAACTCAACGCCTAAACGTTCAGCGGCTAACGCCCCAACCATTTGACCTACACGTGTAATCTTGAATGCAGTCTTTTTAACTGTTTCAGCAACAATTTGGATTGGTTCACCTTTCACTTTTTCAAGGGCCCGCTTAACAACACCTGGTCCTGAAACACCCACGTTAATGACAACATCTGCTTCAGTAACACCGTGAAAAGCACCAGCCATGAAAGGATTATCTTCGACTGCATTAGCAAAGACAACTAACTTTGCATTGGCCGTGTCTGATTTATCTGTGATTGCTTTGATGGTTTCACCCATTAACTTAACTGCGTCTAAGTTAATACCAGCTTTTGAAGAGCCGATATTCACGCTAGACATGACAAGATCTGTTTCTGTTAATGCTCGTGGCATTGACTTAATTAAAGCTAAGTCACCATTAGCAAAACCTTTTTGTACTAATGCTGAGTAACCACCAATAAAATCAACACCCACAGCCTTAGCTGCATCATCTAAAGCATGGGCATAATATAACATGTCATCTGGCGTAGCTTTGCCCGCAATTAACGCAATAGGGGTTACACTAATTCGCTTATTTGTAATGGGAATACCGAATTCACGTTCGATTTGTTGCGCCACAGCAACAAGATTTTTCGCATAGGTTGTAATCTTATGATAGATATTTTTAGCAGTTTCTTGTGGTGTGCCTGCCACTGTATCTAACAATGAGATACCCATCGTTACCGTACGAATATCTAAGTGTTCTTCCGAGACCATATTAATGGTTTCAGTAATTTGAGAGGTTTCCATCATATCTCCTTATTTTCATGCACGAGAATATGACAGTATAATATCACCTACTATACTGTCATTTAACCACATTATAATTACAGTCGTTACTTACACACGGCTCATTGCATTAAAAATTTCTTCACGCTGCATATGTATTTCAACGTTTAACTGCTTACCCAAGCCGTTTAAATCATCTTGTAATTTGTTGTATTCTTCATCGAGCTTTTCTAAGTTGATTAACATACTCATCGTAAAAATATCAGACATAATCGTCTGTGAAACGTCTAAAATGTTAATATGGTGCTCAGCCAAAGTGTTTGAAACACCGGCAATAATGCCTGGCTTATCTTTTCCAATTACTGTTACTACTGCTTTTGCCACGTTATTTCCTCTTTAAAAGTTATTTTAATATTATACAATAAATTATTTTTACACGCTATATTTTTTCTAATTGCGGTTACTGATAGATACGCTGTCCATCTCGCCAACCCCAAAATTGTACTGTTTTACGTGCGCTATTCGCTGCTGTTTGTGATTCACCATACGAGTGATGCAGTTGTGCGTTAAACATTGTTTCATACTCCGCAACTGTCACTTCATGGCGCTGTGCCAGCATTGTTTTGGTTTCATCAGCTGGTACATACTGATGAAAATCTTTTTGTAGGGTGACCGAGTATAATTCAGCTTCGGCACCAGAACCGTAGCTAAATATCGCTAGTTGCTCGCCAGGTAATAAATCAGAACTATTACTAATTAAGGATAATAGACTCAAATAAACAGATCCTGTATAAAGGTTGCCAACCTCTCGACTAAATAATTGACTTGCCTCTAAATTGGCCAGTAAACGTTGCCTTTGTCCATCTTGAGCCTCGTCTATAATTTGATCTAAGGCTTTCTTGCCCATTTTAGTATATGGTAAATGAAAAGCAAATCCAGCAAAATCATTCAGCGTTTTGTTCGTATTTTGCTTGTAGCGTTGCCAAAGCGTGAGAAACATTTCTTTATATATGTCGGTCGACAAGTGGCCATCGACAATCGCTTCTGTTCGGTCTAGTGGTCGCCAAAAATCTGCAACATCTTGAGACATATATACGGAATCATCGTTAAAAGCCAATAATTTTGGATCTTGTGACACAATCATAGCTATGGCACCACCACCCTGGGTGACTTCTCCAGGTGTCGCAATGCCATAGCGTGCTATATCGGATGCTATAACCAAAACACGTTTGTCAGGATGTGCTTTAACATAATCGTTTGCTTGCATCAAACCATAAGTGCCAGCATAGCAAGCTTGTTTCAGTTCAATTGTTCGTGAAAACGATGATAGGCCCAACAAACGTTGAGCATAAATGGCAGCTGATTTTGAATTATCAATCCCTGATTCAGTGGCAAATATAACCATATCGATTTGTTCACGGTCTGCTACGGTTAAAATTTTTCTTGCCGCATTGACCCCCATTGTCACAACATCTTCAAAGTTAGGTATAACCGCTTGCTTATTTTGGCCAATACCGATTGTATACTTTTCAGGTTCATCACCGCGCGCAAGCGCTAATGTCGTTAGGTCTAAAGCAAACTCTGGTGTATAACTTGCCATTTTGTCGATACCAATTATCATAACGCGTAAACTCCTTTGACATCTATTATAACATGCAAAAAAGCGCCATTAGACGCTTTAAATGAGATACTAAAATTAGTATAATGCCTTAACTTTTTCTTGAATGCTCTCTGTCGCGATAAATTCGTCATAGGTTGTATCGACACGGTCAACAAGACCTTTGCTTGACACTTCAATAACATGATTAGCAGTTGTTGCTAAAAACTCATGATCGTGAGATGTCATGATGATACCACCCTTGAAATTAACAACAGCATCGTTGAGTGATTGAATTGATTCCAAGTCCAAATGATTAGTAGGGTCATCCATCAGCAAAACATTGGCCTTTAAGAGCATCATTTTAGCTAATGTAATGCGAACTTTTTCACCACCGGACAAAACTTTAATTTCTTTCAAAGAGTCATCGCCACGGAATAACATTTGACCAAGCATACCCCGTAAGCTTGTATTATCCTTTTGTTCTTCTTCAGCAAAATCACGTAACCAATCTAAAATTGTTTTATCTTGGTCGTCAAAGTTATCATTTAAGTCTTTTGCGATATAAGATTGTGACGTTGTGACACCCCATGTTACAGTGCCCGTATCTGGTGCCATCGTGCCAGCAATAATCTGCATTAAGGTTGTGGTTGCTAAATCAGAACGTGACAAAATAGCAATCTTATCCCCCGGACGCCCAATAAATGAAATATTATCTAACACTTTTTCGCCATCAATTGTTTTAGAGACATTTTCGACTCTGACCATATCGTTCCCCATTTCGCGACCAATTGGGAAATTGATGAATGGATATTTACGAGAAGATGGCTTAATATCATCCAAGGTGATTTTATCTAATTGCTTTTTACGCGCAGTTGCTTGCTTTGATTTTGATGCATTAGCAGAAAATCGTGCTACGAATTCCTGCAGTTGCTTAATTTGTTCTTCTTTTTTGGCATTTTGCTGTGAAGCTAATCGTTGTGCTAGCTCAGAAGACTCACGCCAAAAATCATAATTACCAACAAAGGGTGTAATTTTGCCAAAGTCAACATCCAAAATATTCGTCGACACAGCATTAAGGAAGTGACGATCATGCGAGACAACGATAACAAGATTTGGAAAATCTGCTAAAAAGTCTTCTAACCAATTGATTGTTTGCACATCAAGTCCGTTCGTTGGTTCATCTAAGACTAAGATATCGGGATTACCAAACAATGCTTGGGCTAACAGAACTTTAACTTTATCATTTTCTGTTAACTCACCCATTAACGTATATTGCATGTCATCTGGGATACCTAACTTACTTAATAGCTGACCTGCCTCGACCTCTGCATTCCAGCCGTCGAGCTCTTCAAATTCAGCACCCAAGTCAGCCACGCGCACACCATCTTCATCATTGAAATCTGGCTTCGCATAGATAGCATCCATTTCAGTTTTAACTTCGTATAGTCTTTTATGCCCTTGAATAACAGTATCTAATACCGTAAATTCATCAAAAGCGAAATGGTCTTGTTGCAACGAAGACATACGCTCACCATCACCAATAGAAATAACGCCTTCTGTTGGCTGTAATTCGCCTTGCAACAACTTCAAAAAAGTTGATTTTCCAGCACCGTTGGCACCAATAATGCCGTACGTGTTGCCGGGGGTTAACTTTAAATTAACATCTTGATAAAGCTTTGGGCCTGAAAAGCTAAAGCTCATGTCTGATACTGTGATCAATTAAATTTCCTCCACATAGTGTGCAATTGTTCAACAAATAAGCTAAACATATTGCAATATCAGTAAAAATACCTATTTTAACTATAACAGAAAAAGCACGAAAGGTCGTGCTTTTCAAAAGAATTTCTCCTAATAAAATAACCGCAAACTACGATTTGAAACCACCATCAACTGGTACAGAGATTTTTTCATCATCGTCATCCGAATGCAAACCATAGAAACCGTTCTCAACTGGAATTAAGTTTTCGTCTGGGTCATCTCGTGTATCACCAAAAAACGTAAATAAACTTAACACAAAATAGAATAGTGCCAAA
>k87-985583_pt1 | contig 11766 bp, 14 predicted proteins | sample MGYA00084031_6733416 | MGnify analysis MGYA00084031
AGATCGGCCTGCCCCGGGACACCGCGTGGGCCGAGGCGGTGGCGGCTGTCGACCGCGGTCTGGCGCTTGCCGTGGACTACGGGCACCTGCGGGGGAGCCGTCCGCCGGGCGGCACCCTGACCGGGTTCCGCGCCGGGCGCGAAGTGCCCCCGGTGCCCGACGGCTCCTGCGACATCACCGCCCACGTCGCGGTGGACTCGGCGGCGGCGGCCGGATCGGCGGTGGCCGGACGCCCGTACACGCTGCTGACGCAGCGGGAGGCGCTGCGGGGGCTCGGCGTGTCCGGGAGGCGGCCGCCGCTCGCGGTCGCCTCGACCGACCCGGCCGGCTACGTGCGGGCGCTGGCCGCCGCCTCGGTGGCGGCCGAGCTCACCGACCCGGCGGGCCTCGGCGGCCATTGGTGGCTGCTGCAGCCGGTCGGGATTGAGCTGGCCGCCGACGACCTTCGCCGAGCATCCGCCGGGATGGCACGATGGGCTGCGTGAGCCTGACGACGAACGCGCTGCGCGAGGTCACCGCCGGAACCGGCGCCGGCCTGGAACCGGACGACATGGTGCTGAACCTGGGTCCGCAGCATCCGTCCGCGCACGGCGCGCTCCGGCTCAGGCTCGTGCTCGACGGTGAGCGGGTGGTCTCCTGCGAGCCGATCGTCGGCTACATGCACCGGGGCGCGGAGAAGCTGTTCGAGGTACGCGACTACCGGCAGATCATCATGCTGGCCAACCGGCACGACTGGCTGTCGGCGTTCGCCAACGAGCTGGGCGTGGTGCTGGCCGTCGAGCGGCTGATGGGGCTGGAGGTGCCGGAACGGGCCGTCTGGCTGCGCACCGCGCTCGCCGAACTCAACCGGGTGCTCAACCACCTGATGTTCCTCGGGTCGTACCCGGTGGAGGTGAGCGAGACTTCCCTCGCGTTCAACGTCTTCCGCGAGCGCGAGACGCTGCAGGCGGTGATGGAGGAGGTTTCCGGCGGACGGATCCACTACATGTTCAACCGCGTCGGCGGCCTCAAGGAGGAGGTGCCGGCCGGGTGGACCCGCCGGGCGCGGTCGGCGATCGGCTCGGTACGCCGCCGGCTGCCCGACCTGGAGAGGCTGATCCGGCACGACGAGACCTTCCTCTCCCGGACCGTCGGCATCGGCGTGCTCTCCGCCGCTGACGCCGCGGCCTTCGGCGTGTCCGGGCCGGTGGCCCGCGCCTCCGGCCTCGACATCGACCTGCGGCGCGACGAGCCCTACCTGGCGTACGGGTCGCTCTCGGTGCCGGTGATCACCCGGACCGCCGGTGACTGCCACGCCCGGTTCGAGGTGCTCCTCGACCAGGTGCACGTCTCGCTCGACCTCGCCGAGCAGTGCCTCGACCGGGTCGATCGGATCCAAGGGCCGGTCAACGTGCGCCTGCCGAAGGTGGTCAGGGCCCCCGAGGGGCACACGTACGCCTGGACCGAGAACCCGCTCGGGATCAACGGCTACTACCTGGTGTCCCGCGGCGACAAGACGCCGTGGCGGCTGAAGCTGCGCACCGCCTCCTACGCCAACGTGCAGGCGCTGTCCAGGATCGTCCCGGGCTGCCGGGTGTCCGACCTCGTCGCCATCCTGGGCTCGATGTTCTTCGTCGTCGGCGACATCGACAAGTAGCGGTCAAAGACGGCTGTCCGGCGGTCAGCGCCACCGCTCGTCCGAGGGTCCGAAGTCGACCTGAGGCGCGTACCGGGAAGCTTTCGGCCGGCGTCCGTGGCCGTCCGCGTCGTCACGCCGGACCCGCTCCAGCTCGTCCCACTGTCCGGCGGACCCCCACTGCGCCACACCGCGATCCTCACGCCACCGGTCTTCGCCCCAGTTGTCGCCGCCCCGTGGCGCCCCGCCCCACCGGTCGCGCCACTGGTCCCCGGCGGTCCGGTCCCGCACCGCCGCCCAGCGATCCTCGATCCGCAGCTCAGCGCCGTTCTCGTCGGCCCGCAGCGCCGCCCGACGCTCGCCGATACGGAACTCCCGGCCCTGCTCATCCACCCCGACCCACCGCTGAGCGGCCCAGCCGTCGCCCACCGCGGCGTCGAGCCGGCCGCCGGCCGGTTGGTAGTAGGCCGCGGCGCCGTAGATCATCCCGGAACCCGACGTCTCATCAGCCGTGTTGACGATCGTCTGCCGGGTGGTCACGTGCACGGTCTCGGTATGGCGCACGATGCCGCCGCGGGAGACCGTGCCGACGGCCCGCCCGTCGATTCCGTCGAAGCGCTCCCGAGGATGTCCCGGTGCCTCCTGCGGCCACTGCCCGCGGAGGGTCAGTGGCTGACCGGGCGACCGAGGCACGCCTTCCCGCTGCACCGGCGGGTCGGGCCGGAGGAGTTGGCCGGACGAGTCGGTCCGGGCGGCGAGGCCGGCGCCGGTCGCGTCAAGCTGCTCACGGAGCACGTCGACCTGGCTCTGCACCGCCTGCAACTTCTCCCCGAACGCCCGGTGTGTGGCGCGGGCAGCGGTTTCGATGTCCTTGCGTAGGTCCTTGTGGAGCCTCTCGATCTCGTCGAAAAGGGTCTCCTCCACTTCGTCCCGGACCGACCCGCTACGCAACGTCATCGACAGTCCGATGAAGACGACGGAGAGCAGCGCGAGGACGGCGGCGATGCGCAGCAGCCGGCTGCTGTCCGCAAGCAGCAGCAACGCAGCAGCTACCGGCGAGAGTCCCACCCCCAGCCAGAACAGCGCTGCGGGCAGCGGACGACTGCCTCGGCCGGTAGGGGGATCCGGGGCCGACATGGCAGTGGAGCTTACCGAGAGTTAGGCCCGCGGCAAATAGCACGGCGAGACCCGGGAGCGCGGCTGGCCGTCGGAGCGGTCAGCCGACAGCCAGCTCGGCGTCGGAGGAGAAGATTAGGCCCACGCTGATCTCACCGGTTCGCAGCGCGGTCTTGGTCTGCGGGCCGCCCGCGTCCAGCGTGCTGAACGAGCCGGCCCGGAAACCGTAGACGTCGATCAGCCCCGCCTGGCACTTCGGCCGCTGCGGGCACTCCGGCGGCCCGCCGAGCACGGTCGCCGTCCCCGAGCACTTGGCCGCCAGGTCCGACAGAGTCGTCACACCGTACCGGTCGGAAAACTCCCGTGTCACCGCGAACGCGTTCTGGTTCTGCGCCGCCGAGGGCTGGCCGAAGGTGATGCCGACCCGCTCTCCGACCGCGCGCAGGGCCGAGACCGTCTGCTCCAGCTCGGGCGAGGAGATTGGCTCGGCGTCGGCCCCGTTCACCTTCTTGTTGAGGAACTCGGCCATCGTCGCGGCGTACTCGGGCACCACATCGATGTTGCCCTTCTCCAGCTCCGGCTCGTACAGCTCGCGGTTGCCGATCTGCTGCACCCTCGCCTCGTACCCGGCGGCGGCGAGGACGATCCGGTAGAGCTCGCCCAACGTCTGGCTCTCGCTGAAGTTGGCCGCGCCGATCACCACCGGTCCCCCCGAGCCCTTCGCGACCCCGTCGGTCAACCCGACCCGTGCGGCGAACTCCTCCGCCGCGGCCTTCGGCGTCTTGCGGTCGACGTCGACGGCCCGGTTGAGCTCGATCAGTCTGGCTGTGTCGAGCGCGGCGGAGACCCGGTCCAGCGCCGCAATCATCTCGGGCTCCGCCGCGTCGGCGTTGACCGCCGGAATGATGTTGTCGGTGTTCTGCAGGCGCTTGTCGTCGACGAGCACGACGAGTTCGTTGCCGGCGACGGGGGCACAGCCGGCGCCGGAGGCGCCCGTGGCAGGAGGCGGCTGGGTCCCGGACGACCCAGCCTCGCCGCAGCCGCCGAGGATGCCAGCCACGAGGACACCCACGGTGCCGAGGATCAGAGGTGATCTGGTGTGCATGCGTCCACCCTTCCGTCGTGCGGGCACGGCCCGTGGGCCGCTGGGGTCATCAGCCACCATCCTTGCCGTCGCCTGTGACAATCCGGCGGTCGAACGGAGACCCGGGGCTGGCAACTGGTCAACGTGGAGATTTCCGCATACGTCGCCTGTCTACGCCGCGTCCGGCAGCGCTGAACGCTCCGCCGACTCGCTGGCGGCTGTGACGCAGGGTCCGCGGCGTGACGGCCCGTTCGACCACGGCCAGACCCCCCTCGACGAGGAGGGCGAGCAGCGCGACGAGCAGCGCCCCGGCCAGCACCTGTCCGCCGCCGGCCGCCATGCCCAGCCCGAACCCGGCTCCGATGATCTGCCCGAGCCCGCCGCCGTTGACGAACGTGGCCAGCGTGGCGGTGGCCACGACCTGAACGGCGGCGGTGCGCAGTCCCGCCGCCAGGTAGGGCAGCGCGAGCGGCAGCTCGACCCGGCACAGCAGTTGCCGGGAGGACAGCCCCATCCCGCGGGCGGCGGCACGAACTTGCGGGTCAACCTGCCGCACGCCCGTGTAGGCGTTCGCGAGCAGCGGTGGCGCCGCCAAAGCCGCGAGCGCGGCGACCACGGACGGTCGACCGAACCCGAGGAAGGTCAACGGAAAGATGGTCAGCAACGCGAGCGTCGGGATCGCCAGCGTCACATTGGAGACCAGGACGACGAGGCCGCCGCCCCGGCCGACGTGCCCGAGCCAGAGCCCTGTAGGCCACGCGATCAACGCCGCGAGGACGACCGCCGCCGCCGAGATCACGACGTGCTCGGTCAGCCGGTCGAGGATGCCGCCAGGGTTGGTCCAGTTGAGCGGGTCGTTCAGCCAGATGATCGCCTGCCGGATCGGCCCGCCGTCCGAACTCATGACGCGCCCCTGCGGGTCCACGGAGTGAGCAGGCGACCGAGACCGGCCAGGAGCAGGTCCAGCAGCAGGGCGAGCCCCACGGACAGCACCGTTCCAGTGAGGATCTGTGCCTTGTAGAAGTTGTTCCGGAAGCCGGCGAGGATGAGGTCGCCCAGACCGCCGTACCCGATGAGGGCGCCGACCGTCACCAGCGCCACCGTGGAGACGGTGGCCAGGCGGAGCCCGGTGAGGATGCCCGGCGTGGCCAGCGGCAGTTCCACCCGGAGCAGCCGGCTGATCCTCCCGTAGCCCATGCCCTCAGCCGCCTCCCGTACGTCCGCCGGCACCTGGGTGAGACCGGCGAGCGTGTTGCGGACCACCACCAGCAGGGCGTAGAGGACGAGCGCGATCAGCACCGAGCTCGGGTTGGTCGTGCCGACGTAGGGGGCCACAAAGGCCAGCAACGCCAGGGAAGGGATCGTGTAGAGCACTCCGGAGAGTGCGAGAATCGGCCCGGTGAGGGGCCGGAACCAGTACGCCAGCACGGCGAGGGGAATGGCGACCAGCGCCGCGAGGAGCACAGCCTGCGCGGTCAGGACGGCGTGCTCGCACAACGCGTCGAGGATCGTTTCCGCGTTGTCCCGCACGTACTGCCAGGAGAACCACGGATTGCTCGGCTCTTCCCGATAGGCCAGCCGGAGGGACACACGTGGACGTTACCGCGAAGGCACCGGCTTCCGCTGCCGCAGGCGGCCGCCGCGCGCCGGGCGCGGCAGGGTTCGGGGGGGATGCCGCACCGATCGTGCTCGAGGGCGTCAGCAAGCGGTATCCCGACGGGACGGTCGCCGTCGACAACCTGAGCCTGCAGGTCCGCGCTGGCGAGCTGCTCGTCCTCATCGGACCCTCCGGATGCGGCAAGTCCACCGTCCTGCGGATGATCAACCGACTCGTCGAGCCCACGGCCGGCAGGATCCTGTTGGACGGCGAGGACATCGCCAGGATCGATCCGGTCCGGCTTCGTCGCCGCATCGGCTACGTCATCCAGGACGTCGGCCTCTTCCCACATCAGACGGTCCGGGCCAACGTCGGCACGGTGCCGCGCCTGCTCGGATGGCCGAAGGAGCAGATCCGTGCCCGGACGGACGAGCTGCTCGAACTGGTCGGCCTCGATCCGGACCGGATCGGAAAACGCTATCCGCACGAGTTGTCCGGTGGCCAGCGGCAGCGGGTCGGCGTGGCCCGGGCGCTGGCGGCCAACCCGGTCGTGATGCTGATGGACGAGCCGTTCTCGGCGGTCGACCCGATCGTACGGTCCCGGTTGCAAGAAGAGTTCCTGCGGTTGCAGGCGGAGGTGCGCAAGACCGTCGTGCTGGTCACGCACGATCTGGACGAGGCGGTGCGGCTGGGGGACCGCATCGCGGTGCTGTCGCAGGGCGGCAGGTTGGAGCAGCACGGCTCGCCGAGGATCTCCGCCGGCGTCAGCGTTCGTGCGGGAGTTCGTCGGAGCCGACCGCGGCATCCGCCGCCTCGCCGTCATCCCGGTCGGCCGTGACCTGCTGGAGCCGCTCTCCGGCCGGGACGACGACCACCTGCCCACCGTCGCCCTCGGCTCGACGCGCTACGACGCGCTCGCCGCGATGCTCACCTCCGACGCAGCGCGGGCGCGAGTCGTGGACGGGACAGGCACGCCGGTCGGCCAGCTGCGCCGGGACCGGCTCTTCGAGCCTCCCAAACCGCCCGGGGCGTGAACGGCGTCGGCCAGCGGCGGGCCTACGCGTGCTTGCACAGGTAGTCAATGAAGGCGGCGCGTATCAGCGGCTCCAACTCCCCGTACTCGTGTCCGGTCAGCTCCCGCCACAGCGCCACCGCTTCGTCGATGGTCGGCCCGATCGTATTGGGCGCCCCGTCGAGCATCGCCGCCTCGTCGGCGTCCGGCAGGTGCTGCAGCAGCGACCAGAAGAACCCGACGTCGCGGCGCTCCCGGGCCACCGCGAAGGCCCGCTCACGCAGCTCCTCCGTGGACAGCCGGTCAAGCTCGGCGAAGGTGGTACGGCGGGGCGATTCGGTCATAACGCCGAGGGTAGCCACGACCGTCGCGATGAGTGACAGCTTCAGCGGGTGCCCGGTGAGTGAGGCTTCAGCGACCGACGGGGTCAGCGGTCACCTCGTCGCCGGTCGCCTGCGGGCTGCGCGGGGAGGGCGAAGGACCAGAGCTCCCGTGGATCCGACCAGGCGTTCCCTGAGCCCGCGCCCGGCCTCGTCCAGTCCTCCGGCTCCTCGTCCTCCGGCGACCCCGGTCGCCCGAGGGATTCGACCAACCGGGTCGCCACCAGCCCGACAACGATCGCGGCCGCGGCGATGGTGCCCGCGGAAACCTCCCAACCCCGCAGCTCGACGTACGCCGTGCCGAGCGTGAGCAGGCTGACGGCGAAGACCGTGCCGAAGATCCCGCCGCGCCGACCGAACGCGCTGGTGCCACCCAGCAGCGCGGCGCCCAGGGCGAGCCCGCTCCATTCAAGGCCCGAGGCCGGCGGCCGGTCGGGACCAGCACCCATGAGCACACCAGCCAGCGTGGCCAGCACCATCGACACGACCAGGGCTCCCGCGGACACCGTCGCGGCCGCCACGCCGCGCCGCTCGGCCGGATCGGCCACCGGCCGGAAGCGCCCGACCAACCGACGGATCGCCTTGACCGCGCCGAACAGGCCGGCGAGCGCCGCGAGGGCAGCGAATCCACCGAAGAGCTGGAACGAGTAGTCGGCCGGATCCCACGCGGCCGTCGCCGCCGCGAAACCGGTCCGCTCCTCGACGAGCACGGCGACGGCGAAGGCGACGGCGAGACTGGCCGCCCAGGCCGGCACGTGCAGGCCCGTGACGAACACCGCCAGCGCCAGGCCGAGCGCCACCGCCGCGAGGACGGCCGGACCGATCGCGTCGCTCACGCTGCCGTACCCGGCGACGTGCTGGGCCGACGCCAACGCGACCGGACCGAGCGCGAGATTCGGCACGCCGGCTCGCAGCGTCAGCCCGGCGGCCATCGCGAGCAGCCCCAGGACCGTGCCGGCGACCAGCAGGTCGTTGAGCGCGGCGCCGCGCAGTGCATCAGGATGGTCGCGGTGGATCAGGAACGCCAGGCACGCCACACCCAGCAGCAGGAGGACCTCCCAGCCCACATGGACCGCCAGACGGTCCCGGCCCGGCTCGCCGTCGGCCGGGTCGTCGAACACGTCGTCGGTCGCTGGCATGGCCTCGGTCGCATCCGAGCCATCCGCGTTCGCGGCGTCCGTCGGATCATGGGTGTGCCGACGAGACTCGTCGTACGCCATGTCGCGGCCTTCCTGGTCGTGCGGCGCCGCCAGTCCGGGCGCACCGGGACCGGCCTGATGGTCGGTCCGGGGACGTCACCGGACCAGTCGTTCGCACCGTACCGTCCTGGATGTCCGGCCGTCACCCCTCAACGCCGGACGGCTCCTACTCGGGCCGCTCCTCGACTTTCCGGTCCCCGTCCGGGCGCTCCGGCACTCGGCACGACCGTTCCAGCCACAGCGCCGCGGCGACGAGCGCCAGCGAAGCGATCAGACTCGCGGTGGCGGCGGGAATGTCGTCCACGGCCGCCCGTGTGCGTTCCAGCAGCAGCCAGGCGAGCAGCCCCGCGGAGAAGCCGCCGAATATGGCACCGGCCAGCGACGAGGCCTTGGCCAGGACGACGAACCAGGCCACGGTGAGCGGGTCGACCGGATCGCGGCCGGGACGCCGCTCGATACGTGCCCGGGTGTTCACCGCCGCGTAGCCCTCCAGTACCGCCAACGCCGCGATAGTCACCGCGGGCAGCCACGGGAGGTTCGGGAAGTCGCCGTAGAACCTGCTGATCAGCAACCAGGCGACGGCCGCTCCCGCGAGCGCGGACACGAACAGAGTGGCAGGCCGGGTCGGACCGATCCGGGGCCGGCCAGCCGTCGGTCCGGGAGGTGGGGACTGCGCGTCGGTCATCGGGTCGACTCTAACCGCAGATCGGGGCGCGGACGCATATGCCGCGCATCCGTCGCCACCGGCTCTTTGTTCAGCAGATCGGTGAGCCAGCCGTGGCCCGGCAGCCGGCCGTACGGCTCGATGTCGATCCACGGCCGTAAGACGAACGCCCGCAGGTGCGCGCGGGGATGGGGCAGCGTCAGCTCGGGATCGTCGCTGCGCACCGGCTCACCGTCCTCGCCCCACACCGAGATCACGTCCACGTCGAGCGTGCGCGGCCCGTACCGGCGGCCCGGGTCACGCACCCGCCCGGCCGCGTTCTCGACCGCCCGCGCGCGCTCGAGCCAGTCCATCGGCGTCGCGCCGGGAGCGCGCACGAGCAGGACCGCGTTGAGGTACGGCGGCTGGTCGGGGTCACCCCAGGGCGGCGTCTCGTAGACCCCGGAGGCGGCCAGCAGGACGTCCCGGAACGCCGCCACGGCGCCGCGCAGGTGGGCGAGCCGGTCACCGAGATTGCTGCCCAGCGACAGCACCGCCCGCGTCACGGGCCTTCCCTCCTCCGCTCGACGGTGACCGCGACGTCCGCGAAGTCGTGCGGGATGGGCGCCTGCGGCTTGTGCACGGTCACCGTCGCGGCGGCGACCCGGTTGTCGGCGAGACAGGCGGCGGCCAGGCGCTCGGCGAGGGTCTCGATCAGGTTGACCGGCTCACCGCCGACGATGGCGACGAGCCGCTCGGCGAGCTCGCTGTAGTCGACGGTGTCCCGCACGTCGTCGGAGCGCGCCGCCGGACGCAGGTCGAGCTCCAGAACCACGTCCACCACGAACTCCTGCCCGTTGGCGCGCTCGAAGTCGTAGACCCCGTGCCGGCCGCGCGCCCGCAACCCGGTCAGGACGATCCGGTCGGTCATGCCGGCGCTCCACCCGGCGTGATCCGCGGCCGTCCGCTGGCGCGCCAGACCGCCAGCGCGTCCACGGTCCCGCGCACGTCATGCACCCGTACGCCCCAGACCCCAGCCGCCACCGCCAGGACGCTGGTGGCGATGGTCGCCGCGTCCCGTTCCAGCGGCGGACGCGGCGTGCCATCCGGGCCCGCCAGCAACGACCCCAGGTAGGACTTGCGGCTGGCTCCGAAGAGCACCGGGAAGCCGAGGTCGAGCAGCTCGTGCAACCGCAAGGTGATCTGCCAGTTGTGGGCGGCCGTCTTGGCGAAGCCGAGACCCGGGTCGATCACGATCCGGTCGGGAGCGACCCCGGCGGCGAGCGCCTCGTCGACCCGCTGGCTCAGCTCCGCCCGCACGTCGGCCACCACGTCGTCGTACCGGGCCAGCTCCTGCATCCGCCGGCTGTGCCCGCGCCAGTGCATCAGCACCCACGGGCAGCCGGCGTCGGCGACGACCTTCGCCATGTCCGGGTCGGCGAGGCCGCCCGAGACGTCGTTGACCACCGCCACGCCGGCTTCGAGCGCGGCGGCGGCGACGCAGGCCCGCGTGGTGTCGATGCTCATCGGCACGCCGAGGGCCGCGAGCTCCCGGATGACCGGGAGCACCCGCGCGATCTCGGTCTCCGCGTCCACGCGCTCGGCGCCGGGGCGGGTGGACTCGCCTCCGACGTCGACCAACTGCGCGCCGTCCCGGTGCATCTGCACTCCGTGGCGAACGGCGGCGTCGAGATCGGTGTAGCGCCCGCCGTCGGAGAACGAGTCGGGTGTGACGTTGAGGATGCCCATGACGACCGGCTCGTCCGAGCGCAGCAGGTCGTCTGGCGACGTAGGCCGCACGGTGCCCGCGTCCTGGTCCAACTGGTTCACGACTAGACGTTACCGGCTGTCCCCGCTGGTCGCCGCGGGGTGCCCGCGAGCCTGCCCAGGGACCACGGCAACTCCTCCCAAGCGGGCATCACCTGGGCGGATGTTCGTAGCTTGTTCGAGGAAGGGACGGGCCGTACGCTTTCCATTGCGGAGCATTGAACGGGTCAAACACGAGGGAGATGGGCCAAAGGCAGAAAAGCACCCAGGAAGCGGCGTCACCCGTCTCCGGCGCCAGGACACGCGGTGAGCAGCTTCGCTCCTGACTCCGAGTTTCCGAAGGGCTCGACAGACTGCGGCGCGACGGCCACGCCGTCATGCCCGGGGAGGATGTCCAATGGTCGCCTTTGAGCTGGTGGAGGGGGCGTGGGACAGTGTCGGGCAGGCGCTCCACTCGCTCGCTCTCGTATCCGCCGAGGAGCCCAAAGGGATCAACACCGAGGGTGTGGTCACCTTCGTCGCCAGCAAGATCGCGCCCATCCTGCTCGCCGTGCTCGGTGTGATCTTCATCGGCCGGGCCAGCAAAGGGGAGATCTCCAAGGTGCTGACCAGCTCGGCGATCGCGATCGTGGGCCTGGCCTTCATCGCCGGCGCCGCGACGCTCTTCTTCGTCGGCGAGTACCTGATCGACCTGATCTTCATGTAGACCGCGGGACGACGACATGCGGCTACGCCCCGACGACGACATCTACCGGGCCCGCCTGGTCTATCTCGGGCCGCCCGGCTACACCCTCCCGGTGCACCTGCCGTACGCCCAGTACGGCCTGTTCCTGGCGCTCGTCCCGTTCTACATGTTCATCCACTGGCTGTTCACCTTCGACATCGAGCTGTTCCCGGCCTGGGAGATCGCCCTCGCGATCGTCACGACCTCCGTCGTCTTCCGCTACGTCGATCCCGACCGGCCGGCCCGGATGGTCATCCGCACCGCGCTCACGGACTGGCGCGCCTCCCGGGAGCCCAGCAGGGAGATGCGCGACCCCCGGCTGGTCGCCCGTCACATCCGGGTCGGTGAGCTCGCATGAGCCGTCCCGCCCCGCCCGACCCGTCCCCCGACCGGGCGACCAACGCCGCAGGCGACGACGCCCGGCGGTCCAGGCGCCCTGAACGGAACGATGACCCCCTCGCCGGCGATGGGCTGGTCACCGACCCGCGGCACGGGGCGGTGGCGGTCTTCCGGCCGCCACGCGCGCGGCCGTCCCCTGGCCCGTCCGGCGACCCGACCGACGTCGTCCCCCAGCACGCTGACATCGACTCACCGTTCCTCGACCTGTTCGCGCCGGCACGGCCCCTGCC
>k87-690509_pt1 | contig 11765 bp, 11 predicted proteins | sample MGYA00084031_6733416 | MGnify analysis MGYA00084031
CCAGAGAAGCCGGTAGATGACAAACAGCGCCGCGATCCACAGCGCGCTGGCCCAAAGCCCCGCCCGGACCGCCGCCCCGTCCAGCGCCCCGATGCCCACTTCGATGGGAAAGCCGACTCCGTAGTAATACGGGAGGGCGCGGCTGATGGACTGGAGCGCCGGGGGGATGAGCGCCACCGGTGCGATCCCGCCGCCCACCATGTACCCCAGGGCGTCGGCGAACTCGTAGAACGCCGAGGCCCTCACCGTCCAAAAGGCGATCATGGCAAAGCATTGGTTCCAGAGGAAGAGCAAGACCGACGCCAGCAACAGCGCCAGCAGGAAGGTGAGGACGCTTCCCACCCCCAGCGGGAGTTCGGGGCGGAAATAGAGGTACATGCCCGTCCAGATGGGGATGAGCCAGACCAGGTTCATCAGCTTGAAGGCGACATTGCTGGCCACCAGGTGGTGCGAGGGGTCAAAGGGCTTGACCAGCCGCGCCGAGAGCCTGCCGGTGCGGATGAGGTAGCTGAAATCCCACACCTGCCAGGCGCCGGTGAAGTGGTACACCACCGACTGCACCACGAAGTAGGCGACGATGGCGCCCCGGTCGTAGCCGGCCAGCGCGCCTTCGGCCGCGACGATGGAGCTCCACACCGACAGGTGGATGATCGGGCCCGCCAGCGACCAGAGCGTCCAGATGAACACTGCGGCGCGGTACTGGAGCATCTCGCTCCACGTCAAGTGGAGAAGTGCCTTGTACCCCCGCCATAGGCCGGCGACGGCCCGGAGCGCCCCGGCGATCATACTTCGACCCCCTGCTCAAAAACCTGCTCGATCACGTCCTCGATGGGCGGGTCTTCCACCGAGAGGTCGAGGACCGGAAGCTCGGCCAAGAGCCGGGAGGTCACCTCCGGGGTGCGGTCCTTGGGCACCTTGAGGGCGAGCTTGCCCTCGTCCAGGGCCAGCACCTCTCCCATGCCGTCGAGATCCTCCGGGGAGACGGCCCGGTCCAGCGCCACGTGGAGCACCTTGAAGGGGGCGATGGATCCGACAAGCCGGGAGAGCTCGCCGTCGAACATCACCCGCCCGTGGTGGATGATGATCACCCGGCGGCACAGCGCGGCGATGTCCGCCATGTAGTGGCTGGTGAGCAGCACCGTCGCCCCGTAGCGCTGGTTGTACACCCGGATGAACTCCCGGATCCGGTTTTGCATGGTGACGTCCAAGCCCAGCGTCGGCTCGTCGAGAAAGAGAATGCGGGGCTTGTGGAGGAGCGCCGCGACCAGCTCGCACTTCATGCGCTCGCCCAGGGACAGGTTGCGCACGGGCTTTTGGAGCAGCCCTTCCAGCCCGAGAAGCTCCGTGAACTCCGCCAGGGTCTCACGGAACTCCCGCTCGGGGATGCCGTAAATGGCCTGGTTCACCAGGAACGTGTCCATGGCCGGGACGTCCCAGACCAGCTGGTTTTTCTGGCCCATCACCAGCGTCATCCGCCGCAGGAAGCCGGCCTCCCGCTTCCAGGGGACGTGGCCGAGTACCTGCGCCTCGCCCGAGGTGGGATGGAGCAGCCCCGAGAGCATCTTCAGCGTGGTGGTCTTGCCCGCTCCGTTGGGCCCCAAGAAGCCCACGATCTCCCCCCTGGCGATGTCGAAGCTGACGCCCTTTACCGCCTCCACGATCCGGTACTTCCGCCGGAACAGGCTGGCGACGGAGGCGCGGAATCCCCCTTCCCGCACGGGCACCTTGTAGTGCTTGGTCAGCTCTCGCACGCGGATATCGATTTCGCGGCTCATGCCCGCCATCACCAACCGCCTACATTCTCCCGAGTGGAAATGCGTCCCTCCAATGGAAGGATTAGCTCCTAAGATACGGTACTAATACATACTTCCAATTGGAGGACGAATCGGGTGACGCTCTTGTGACAGCCATCCCATCGGCCACGTCGCTGGACGATCTCAAGCGCCTTGCGGCCGTCGCCGCGCACGAGATGGGGAACTCCCTGGCCGCCATCATCGCGACGGCCCAGCTCCTGCGCGCGTCCGCCCACGACCCCGCGGTGATCGCGCGGCTGGCCGACCGCATCGAGACCATCGCCCGGCAGATGGTGGATGCCATCAGCGACCTGAAGGTGCTGGGCGCGACGCCCCGGAGAGAGCACGGGGTCTGCCTCAACGAGCTGGTCCGCGAGGCGGCCGAGCGGGTGCTGCCCATCGCGCAGAAAGACGGCCTCCGCCTGGAACTGGACCTGGATCCTGCCCTCCCCACCCTGGCCTGCGACCGCCGCGGCGTGACGCGGGTGCTGATCAACCTGATCAAGAACGCGTTGGAAGCTGCGCGGGGAGCCACCACGGAACCCGTGGTAGTAAGGAGCCGGCGCAGGGGACCCTTCGCCTCGATCACCGTCTACAACCTGGGAAAGCCCATCCCACCTGGAGTTCGGGAGCAGATCTTCAAACCCTTCTTCTCGACCAAACCCCACGGAAGCGGGCTGGGACTCTTTATCTCACGAGAAATAGTTGTCGATGGACATAATGGGGCCATTTCATTTCATTCCGGCCCCAGGCTGGGGACCGCGTTCTGCGTGAAACTGCCTCTTGAGGGCTAAGTTGGGGCATTTGTCCATTGGCGGCGCCCGACATGTTACTCTAGGCGGCCCCGGAACGGAACGACGAGAATCGTGGATGTATGGCTCGTACCACCGACGGACTCGAGGTGCTGCTCCGTGAGGTTCCAGCTGGACGCGTTCACGCTCTTCCAGTACCTGCCCGACCGGGTGACCGTCACCGACCGCGACGGGGTGATCCTCTACGTCAACCCGGCGTTCGAAGAGATGACGGGGTACAGCGCCGCAGAGGCCGTCGGCAGCAAGCCGTCCATCGTGAAATCGGGCTATCACCCCCCGCAGTTTTACCAAGAGCTCTGGGAGACGATCCTGGCGGGACGCCCCTTCCGGGCCGAGGTGATGAACCGGAAAAAGTCCGGCGAGCTCTACTACGAAGACCAGCTCATCGTACCCATCTTGGACGAGCAGGAACGGCCCGTCCTGTTCATCTCCTTCTCCCGGGACATCACCCAGCGCAAAGCGCTGGATGCGCGGGTCCGCTTCCTGGTGGACCACGATCCCCTCACCGGCCAGCTCAACCGGCGGGGACTCCTGTCGTGGAGCGAGAGGGTGTTCCGGGAAGCGAGGGCCGCGGGCCGGCCGGTCTCCGTCCTCTTCATCGATTTTGACAACTTCCGGACCATCAACGAAGGGTACGGGCACCAGCTGGGCGACCGGGTCCTCATCACCGCCAGCCAGCGCATCCAGGCGTGCATCGGCCAGGACGACGCCTGCGGCCGCTGGGGCGGCGACGAGTTCGTCGTGGTGCTGCCGGGGACCAGCCCCGGGGGCGCCGAGGTCACGGCCCGCACCATCCAGTCCCGCCTCGAGGAGCCGGCCGAGGTGCATCCCGCCGTGCCCACCGTCTACCTGCGGGCCAGCATCGGCGTGGCCGCGTTTCCCGACGACGGGCAGAGCGTCGAAGAGGTGATCCGCCTCGCGGAGCGGGCCATGTTCGCGGCCAAAGAGCGGGCGCAGGGCGTGCGCCGCGTCGACCGCCCCTCCACGCTGGAGCGGACGCGGCTCTTGGTGGACCTTCCCAACGCGCTGCAGCAGGGGCAGATCGAGCTCCACTACCAGCCCACGCTCGATCTCAGGAGCCGGCGGGTCATCCGCTACGAGGCGCTGATGCGCTGGCGCCACCCGCAGTTCGGAATGATCCTGCCCGGCGAGTTCATCGCGCTGGCCGAAGAGACCCGGGACATCATCGCCATCGACCACTGGGTTCTCCAGAAGGCCGTGGACGACATCCTCTCCTTGATCGAAAACCACCTCGCCTACGACATCGCCGTCAACCTCTCCGCCCGGACGCTGGGTGAAGGCTCGATTGTGGGCCTGGTGGAGGAGATCGCCGCCGCGTCGCCGGAGGCGCTCACCCGGCTGGTGGTGGAAGTGACGGAAAGCTCGCTGGTGCGCATGGACGCGGCCCGCCACAGCCTGGAAAGCCTGCGGCGCCTGGGGGTGCGGGTGGCCTTGGACGACTTCGGCACCGGGTACTCGTCTATGGCCTACCTGGAGGAGATTCCCGCCGACATCATCAAGATCGACCGGCGGTTCACCTCCGGGATCGGCGTCCGGCGCGGCAGCGAGGCCATCATCCGGGCCATCATCGCCCTGTGCCGGGAGTTCGGTTGCCGGGCGCTGGCGGAAGGCATCGAGACCCAGGATCAGCTGGAGTGGCTCACCGCCGCGGGCTGCCACGAAGGCCAGGGATACTGGATCGGAATGCCTTCCTCCAAGAAAGACCTGGGCTGGGCGTCCGGTTCCCGCGAAAAGGAACGGGGCAGGAAGGCGCCGCTTCCTGCCCCGAAACGGACGGTCCTTTGAAGGGACGGTTCACGCCCTCTTGTAGTGGGCTTTCATGTCCTCCAGGGTGATAGGCGTGTAGTCCCTGGCGTGCCCTGCGCTGCCGAAGTCCTTCATCCGCTGGGCCACCAGCCGGTAGACGGCCTCGCGCGCCGGGCCCAGGTAGTCCCGGGGGTCAAACTTCTCCGGCGCCTCAAAAAGCGTCTTGCGGACCGCCCCCGTCATCGCGAGGCGGATGTCGGTGTCCACGTTGATCTTGCGCACGCCGTACCGGATGGCCTCTTTGATGCTCTCCACGGGCACGCCCGAGCTCTGCTCGATGCTCCCGCCGTAGGCGTTGACCGCATCCACCAGCTCTTTGGGGACGGACGACGCCCCGTGCAGCACCAAGGGGATTTGGACTCGCCGGGAGATCTCCTGCACCAGGTCCAGCGCCAGCTTGGGCTCGCCTTTGAACTTGTACGCCCCGTGGGAGGTGCCGATGGCCACCGCCAGTGAGTCGCAGCCCACCCGGGCGACGAACTCCTCCGCCTGGTCGGGGTCGGTGAGCTGGACCGTGCCGGCCACGTCCTCTTCGATCCCGCCCAGCGTCCCCAGCTCCGCCTCGACGGAGACGCCGAACTCGTGGGCGTACTCCACCACCTCCCGGGAGATGCGGACGTTGGTCTCAAAGTCGTGGTGCGAGGCGTCGATCATCACGCTGGTAAAGCCCAGGCGGATCGCGGTCTTCACCGTTTCCAGCGAATCCCCGTGATCGAGGTGGAGGACGACGGGGATCTCCGGATTGGCCTCCACCGCCGCCTGGACCAGGTATTTCAGGTACGTCAGGTCGGTGTACTTGAGCGCGCCGCGGCTGGCCTGGAGGATCACGGGCGACTCCAGCTCCCGCGCGGCCTTCATGATCCCCTGGATCTGCTCCATGTTGTTGACGTTGAAGGCGCCGACCCCGTACCCCCCTTTCTCGGCTTCCTTCAGGCATTGGTACATGGGAATGAGTGGCACGGAACCAAGTCCCTCCTGGGTGAATCCGGTCTGTCACATTCCAAGGTTTTGCCTTCGCCCGCCCGATACCTTTCGCCGGGTGCCGGGGGCGCCGGGCGATGGTATACTTATCTTGTAGGAAACACCACGGCAGCGGAGGTGAAGCCCCGGCGCCGGCCGGCGTCCGGCGCCCAGAGGCCTTGCGATGAGCGATACAAACGATATCTTTGAGCTCAAGACCATCCTCGACGAACACGTCGATTGCGACTACACCAAGCGGGTCCCCAGCGGGCTCGAGTCCCTCGACCCGGAGGGGATCCGGCGGGTGATCGCAGAGGCCCGCCGCCCGGTGGTGATCAAGTTCGGCAAGGATTTCTGCGGCTGGACCAAAAAGCTCAACCGGGCCCTGGCGGAGATCGTCCCGCACTACCGGGACCGGGCCGACTTCTATGAGGCCAATCTCCCCACCTACCCGGAGCTTTACGACGAGTGGAGCATCGAGACGTCCCCGACCATGATCCTGTTCAAGGACGGGAAAGAGGTGGACCGGAGCGACGCCGCCGAGGCGTGGGAGGTGCCCCCCGTCTTTGAGAAGTGGTTCGGCCCGCCGGCGAAGGAGCCGGTGCCGGCGGCGGGCCAGTAGGGCGGAATGGCGGGCGGGCCGCGCCGCCCGCTGCGAAGGCCGGGGACGGGAGCCGGCGCTCCCGCGGCCCCGGCCTCGTCCCGCCCCGGCCTCACTCGACGACCACCACGGGGTTGACCAGCTCCCCGAGGCCGTCGATCGCCACCGAGATCACGTCCCCCTCTTGGAGGGTGAAGTCGTCGCCGGGCACGATCCCCGTGCCGGTGAGGAGGACCACCCCGTGGGGAAACTCGTTGGCCCGCCCCAGGTAGGCGACGAGTTCCTCCAGCGTGCGGTTCATCATGCGGGTGCTGGTCTCCCCTTGAAAGACCGTCTTTCCGTCCCGCTGGATCGTGAGCCGGATCCCCAGAGCCCTGGGGTCCAGCTCCCCCGCGAGCACGATCCCCGGCCCCAGGGCGCAGGCCCGCCGGTACACCTTGGCTTGCGGGAGGTAGAGCGGGTTCTCCCCTTCGATGTCCCGCGAGCTCATGTCGTTGCCGATGGTGAACCCGACGATCTCCAGCCGGCGGTTGAGCACCACGCCCAGCTCGGGCTCGGGCACGTTCCACTGGGCGTCAAAGCGGATGCCGACCGCGTCGTGGCTGCCCACCGTGCGGTGGGGCGTGGCCTTGAAAAACAGCTCGGGCCGGGGAGCTTCGTACACCTTGGCGTAAAACGCCGCGGCCCCTTCCGACTCCGCTTTGCGCGCCTCTTCGCTGCGCTTGTACGTGACGCCGCTGGCCCACACTTCCTGCACGTCGATGGGAGCCAGCAGGCGGATGTCCTCACCGCCCGCTTCGATCCTTCCTTTCTCGATCAGGGCCCGGCCGTCGAAGGTCTCCTTTGCCCGGGCCGTCCACCCGCCGATGATCTCCCGGATCTCGCCGGGGCTCAAGCCCGAGGACAAGAGGGCGCCCACCGAAGCGAAGCGGGGATCGCCCATGGCCTCCAGCTCGTACGCCCGGCCGTCCACCACCGCCCCGACTTTTTCTGCGCCTTTTCGGGAGTAGCGGATGATCTGCACGGTCAGCACCCTCCTGCCGGCGCGATGGTCACGGTCTTCACTTGGGTGAAGAACTCGATGGCCGCCCGGCCCTGCTCCCTCGAGTACGAGCTGGACGCCTTGTAGCCGCCGAACGGCGCCTGGAACTCGACGCCCGCGGTCTCGGCGTTCACCCGGACCATGCCCACCTCGATGTCGCGGATGTACTGCATCGCCCGGGTGAGGTCATTGGTGAACAGCGAAGCGCTGAGGCCGTATTTCACGCCATTGGCGATTTCGATGGCCTGCTCGGGCGAGTCGGCCGGGATCAGGGAGAGCACCGGGCCAAAGATCTCCTCCTGCGCGATCCTGGCGTCGGGCCGCACGTCCACGAAGACCGTGGGCTCCACGAAGAAGCCCCGGGCGTAGAGGTCGCCCTCGGGAATGCCGCCGCCCGCCGCCAGCTTCCCCTCGCCCGCTTTGCCGAGCTCGATGTACTCCAGGACCTTCTGCCGCTGGGCCTCATTGACCACCGGGCCCAAGTAGGCCTCCTCGTCCGTCGCCGGGCGCACGGCGATGCGGCGGGCCCGCTCCACTACCTTTTCGGTAAAGGCGTCGAGCACCCCCCGCTCGACGATGGCCCGGCTGGTGGCGGTGCACTTCTGCCCGGCGAACCGCATGGCGCCGCTGATGACCACGTCCGCGGCGTGGTCCAGGTCGGCGTCGGCCAGCACGATGGCGGCGTTCTTGCCGCCCATCTCCAGCTGGTACTTGATGCCCCGCGCCGCCGCCTGCCGGGCGATGTGGGCTCCCACTGCGTTGGAACCGGTGAACGTGACCGCCTTCACTGCCTCGTGCTGGATCAGCGCGTCGCCCAGCTGGGATCCGGGACCCGTCACCACGTTGAAGACCCCGGGCGGCATCCCCGCCTCCTCGAAGACGGAGGCGATGGCCAGCGCGGTCAAGGGCGCGTCGGCCGCCGGCTTTAGGACCACCGTGTTGCCGAAAATCAGAGCGGGGCACGACTTCCACAAGGGGATGGCCACGGGGAAGTTCCAGGGCGTGATGACGCCGACGACTCCCAAGGGCTCCCGCACGGTGAACATCAGCGCCCCGGGCGCGGCCGAGGGAATGACGTGGCCCAGGCTGCGCCAGCCCTCGCCGGCGTAGTAGTGCAGCAGGTCGACGCCCCGCTGCACCTCGCCGCGGGCTTCACCGATGGGCTTTCCCTGCTCCCGGGAGAGAAGCCTGGCCACCTCCTCCAGTCGGCCCGCCAGGATGTCGGCGGCTTTGGACAGGATCCGGGCCCGCGAGGGAGCCGGCATGTTCTTCCAAGACCGGAAGGCCTTCTCGGCGCTCTCCACGGCCGCCGCCACGTCCGCGGGCGTCGACCATGCGACGACGCCGACCACCTCGTCCACGTTGGACGGGTTGCGCACCTCCCGGACCTCGCCGCTCGAGGACGGCCTCCACGCGCCGCCAATCCAGTTGCCCTTCGCTTCCAACGTCGACATCCTTTCTCGCGTCGCTTATCCCGTCACCAACCGGTCAGACCAGCTGGATTCCGATCCACATCAGCACCGCCGCGGCGGCGAAGGCGCCCATGGCCAGGTTCCGCCCGGTCTCCGGCGCCTTTCTCACCTTGCCGGCCAGCATGTGCGCGGCCGCGACCACGGCGGTCATCAGCAAGGGATGGGCCAAGCTGGGCCTTGCCCCCGCGGGGTACGCGAAGTACGTGATCACGCCCAAAAGCCACTGCACGGAGAGGAGAATCACCCAGATCCTCAGGGCGATCAGGGAGGCCCGGTGCATCCCGCCGCCGGACTCTTTCAGGAAGAGAGTGATCAAGAGCCCGACGATCGAGAGCGTGATGAGCGACTCACCCAGAAACTGGTGGACAGGAGAGACGAACATGCGACGACCACCTCCGCCTTACGGTTTTCCTGCCGTGGGGCGCGTTCCCCTTCCAAACTGCGGGGCGCCGCGAACGAGAAAAGCCGGGGGCAGTGGAGGTGCCCCCGGCTGCGGGCCGCCCGCGGCCGCCTCGGAAGCCGCTGGGGATCACGACGTCATAGGCACCTGCGGCAAGATCCGTCCTTCGATGCGCTCAAAGATGTCGTCCAGGCTCCGGCCGGTGATGGTGAGGCCGTGGTTCTTGAGGCCGACCACCGCCCGGGTGGGATCGGGCGCTTCCCGCACCTTCTCGGCTACCGCCTTCGCCAGCTCGTAGGTGCCGCACGGGTAGTTGATCTCCGTCTGCGGCACGCCGTCCATCCACGCGTGCACGTGGATGATGGCGCCGACGCCCGGATTCTCCGTGTAGATCATCCAGTGCTCGATGGCGTCCACCGACACCCGGCGCGGCTCAATCCCCGGCGGGACGCTGAGCACCATCGCGTTCCGCACGGGGTCGTACTCTTTGACCATCAAAATGTCCCGGCCCACGTGCACCAGATTGGCCTTGTCCACCCCGCTCGCGCTCATCCAGAAGCGCTTCTGGTCCTTGCGGGCGCTCAAGTTGCCGTAGCTGAGCCCGCCCATGCTGTAAAGCCGCTGCAGGTGCAGGATCTCCCGGGGCGGGAGGTACTTCTCCAGCGGAAACGGCGCGGGCAGCAGGTTGAGCGCATCCAGCTTCTTGCCGGCTTCGCCCAGCGCGCGGGTCAGTTCATCGCCTTCCCAGAGCTCTTCTTCCAAGTCCTCTTCAAAGATGTTGTCGATCACCAGCCGCGACTTGGCGATGGGCGCGACCCGTTGGTAGACGCTCTCGAAGAAGCCGGCGTCGTCGCCCGGCGTGTACGGCAGCGTGTAGCACCCTTGCTCCGGGGTGACGAAGCCTACAGCCCTCGGCCTTGGCGCCCCCTCTTCCCCCGGGATGAGGTAGATCAAGAGGTTTGAGAGAGAGCGGACCAGCTGCGGGTAGGCCCGCTGCAGCAGGTTTTCATACCCGTCTTGGATGGGCTCGCCGTCCAAGATGCCGACGACGAACGTGGCCTGGCCTTTGCGCCGGAAGGGCTTGGGGCTCTGGGGGTTCAGGAGGTTGAGCACGAGCTTGACGTCGGCGCCGCCCTCGTTCACCCGGACCTCGCCTTTGGCCTCCAGCACGCGCGTCAATCCTGCGCAGAACCACTCCACCGAAGGGCTCGTCGCTTGTTCGTGGACGTAGAACTTCACGTCGCGACCTCCTATCGCAGCGCGGGGCCTCAAAGGGCAGGCCTCCAGATTCTTCCTTCCTCGCGGTGAGGTGATTCGTCCCGGCCGCCCTTTCACCTTCCCGCCAGCGTCGCCCCGACGGGCGCTCCGGTCCGTCCCAGCCGGCTGCCCAGCGCGCGCAGGGCGACTGCGAAATCCCTGGGACTGTCCAGGTCAAAGCCGAGGCCGCCGTGCTCCACGGGCAGCACGCGCACATCCACCCCGGAGCGCGCCCGGACGCGGGCCTCGAGCTCGGCGAGGCTCATCCGCCCTACACCCAGCTTCACCAACGCGTCCCACCCCAGCAGCGCGCCCAGCGTCCACGGGTCCTTCCGCCAGCGGTGCGCCCGCTCCAGCAGAGCATACGCCCGGCTGGAAAGCTCCCGGCGGAGCAGCGCCGCGTTCCCCGCGGCGAACACGCCCTCGCGGGCCACCAGGCACCTCTTGGGGGCGCCGGGCGCCACCGCGGCCACGGCCCGCCGCCGCACCAGCGGGTAGACCACTTCGCCCTCGGTTCGCAGCGCAGCCCGGACGAAATCGTCCACGGCCTCCGGCGTCACGAGGGGCAGATCGCAGGCGGTCACCAGCACCGGACCGCGAGGGCCCATGGCCTTGAGGCCCGCCTCGAGGCTCTGGGCCATGCTGGCGCCGCCCGGGACCCAGCGGACCGCCCGCTTCATGGCGGAACCTAAAGAGACCAGATCGGGCGCCCCCGCGACGGTGACGTCCTCCACTTCCTCGGCCGCCAGCAGCGCCTCCAGCACGTACTCGATGAGCGGCCGCCCGTAGAGCCGGATCGCCGCCTTGACCCGGCTTTGCGAGAGCTCCACCAGGGACTTGCGGCTGCGCGCCCCTGCCAGCACCAGCGCCCGCACCACGATCACCCACGCTCCTTCCCCGCCTGTGATCTCCAGGAGCGCAAAACCGTGCCATGTTGCATAGGATGCGATACGAGGTGGTCGACCATGCGGCTTGCCGTCCGGAGTGCATGGATCGCGGACAACATGAGGCGCCTTGGAAGCGGAGCGTTCTACCACTTGGCCTACGCCGCCTACCAGGTGGAACCGGAGGTCCTCCGCATGCTGCGCTCAGGAGCGCCTGTCCAAGGCCGGATCGACGTCTACTACGTCACGGACGGCAAGGGTGTTCACATCGCCGACGGCGAGATCGTCGCGGTCCACTGGTTTCCAGAGTTTATTAGGATTCACTTTATGATCGGAAAACTCTACATCGACGAAATGGGCGAGATGATCGACTGGCCCGAGAGCCAGTACCTGGTCCTGGGCGGCAACCCGGCCCCGCGGGAGCCGGGGGCGTAACAGGTCCCTCCCCTCGCGCCGGCCCGCGGATGCGTACAAAAAATCGCCGGGATGCCATCCCCCGGCGACTCTGGTGTTGGTAGCGGTGGCTGGATTCGAACCAGCGACGCCGCGGGTATGAACCGCGTGCTCTAACCAGCTGAGCTACACCGCCGTGCAAGCAGGCGGCGGCAGCCGGCTTCATGCCGGCTGCCGGCCGCTTTCTTGGTTGCGGGGGCAGGATTTGAACCTGCGCCCTTCGGGTTATGAGCCCGACGAGCTACCTGACTGCTCCACCCCGCG
>k87-144121_pt1 | contig 11755 bp, 11 predicted proteins | sample MGYA00084031_6733416 | MGnify analysis MGYA00084031
AAAACGGAGTGGGATGGCCTTGTTCCTGCATTAACCTCCGGCAAAATCGATGCGATCATTGCAGGGATGTCTCCAACTGCAGAGCGCAAACAAACGATCGATTTCTCGGACAACTACTATAAATCCAATTTGGTCATGGTCGTGAAAAAAGGCGGAAAATACGAGAACGCTACTTCCATCCAGGATTTCAAAGGGGCAAAAGTGACTGCCCAATTGAATACATTCCACTATTCCGTGATCAATCAAATCGAGGGCGTCGTTCAGGAGCCTGCGATGGACAACTTCCCGGCGATGCGCGTAGCGCTTGAATCCGGAATGATTGACGGTTACGTCTCTGAGCGTCCGGAAGCCGTCAGTGCCTCCACGGCCAACCCGAACTTTGCCATGGTCGAGTTTACGGATGGATTTACGACCTCGGAAGATGATACGGCCATCGCTGTCGGCGTGAAAAAAGACAGTGAATGGACGAAAAAAATCAATGAGATTTTATCCGGCATTTCGGAGGAAGAGCGTACCAGGATCATGGATACAGCCATCAAAAATCAACCAGCAGCACAATAATCGCTTGCGAACCGGCTGCATCTCCATGCAGTCGGTTTTATGCGCATAGGGCAGGGGAGCTTCCCTGCATGAACGGAGGAGAACGATGAGCTTCGAGTGGATTGTAAAAATCATTTCCGAAAACTGGCCCATGTTCCTTCGCGGAGCGGGAATGACCCTATTCATCGCTTTGCTCGGAACGATTTTGGGAGCCATCATTGGCCTATTGATCGGGCTTATCCGGACGATCCCCGTTCCGGAGCGGGGAGCCAAAAGGGCGATTTTGAAAGCAGTCAATGCCATTCTAGCTACGTATATCGAATTTTTCCGGGGAACACCGATGATTGTGCAGGCGATGGTCATCTACTACGGTTCCGCCTTGGCGTTCGGGGTTGATATGGACCGGATTCTGGCCGCCGTTTTCGTCGTGTCGATTAATACGGGAGCGTACATGGCCGAGATTGTTCGCGGCGGGATTATTTCGATTGACAAGGGACAGTTTGAAGCAGCCCATGCGATTGGGATGAATCACGTGCAAACGATGATGAATGTCGTGCTGCCGCAAGTGATTCGCAATATCCTGCCGGCAACGGGGAACCAGTTTGTCATCAATATCAAGGATACTTCCGTACTCAATGTCATTTCGGTCACCGAATTGTATTTCACGACCAAATCGATTGCCGGGAATAACTTCAGATATTTCGAGTCCTTTTTTGTTGCGTGTGTGATGTATTTCATCATGACCCTGATCGTCACGAAAATTTTGCGCTATTTCGAAAGAAAGCTGGAAGGCCCGGACAATTACGCCGTAATGGCGAATCCCGTGCAGGCAGAAGGCAAGAAATAATCGAGGAAGGAGGCGAGCATATGGAGGCCATCATAGAAATTAAACACGTCAACAAATACTTTGGCAGTCACGAGGTATTAAAGGACATCGATTTTTCGGTCAAAAAAGGAGAAGTCGTTACGATTATCGGTTCCTCCGGATCGGGCAAATCAACGCTGCTTCGATGCATCAATCTATTGGAAAAGCCGAGCGGCGGGGAAATTATGTATAAGGGTGAAAACATTTTAGACGAGAAGCACGACATTTTCACCTACCGCCGAAAGCTGGGCATGGTATTCCAGCAGTTTAACCTGTTCAATAATCACAATGTGCTGAGCAATTGCGTGGTCGGGCAAGTAAAGGTGTTAAAGCGATCCAAGGATGAAGCTGAAAAAGTCGCGATGAAGTATCTCAAAATTGTCGGGATGGACAAGTATGTGAACGCCAGGCCGAATCAATTGTCGGGCGGGCAAAAGCAGCGCGTGGCCATTGCGCGGGCTCTTTCCATGGAGCCGGATGTGATGCTGTTCGATGAACCGACATCGGCGCTTGACCCGGAAATGGTGGGCGAGGTGCTGAAGGTGATGAAGCAGCTTGCCGAATCCGGTCTGACGATGTTGATCGTCACGCATGAAATGGAGTTCGCAAAGGAAGTCTCCGATCGCGTGGTCTTTATGGACAAGGGAGTCATCGCAGAGGAAGGAAGTCCCGAGCAAATTTTCAACCATCCGACTCAAGAGCGGACGAGAGAATTCTTGAAGCGGACGTTGCGCAGCTCCTGAGTGTCCGATACGTTTCGGAATGTTGATACGTTCCAGAGTGTCTGATACGTTGCTGAGCGGTGAGCGTCTCCTGCACGCGCATCATTATAAAAAGAACGCAGTGAAGGCAGTTTTTACGCCAAAAGCCAGGTTCCTCCGGTGAGGGAGCCTGGCTTTTCGTATTTGTTATCACATTTGGCAAGTTCATGTAAAGAAAACACTTATCGCGCCCGTTCTCCGGGGACATTGATTACGCACAAGACCAGGAGGCAAGTTTACAGCGACTCGGCCATCTTCTTTAGCCCATCAATGGGGGCGTTCGCTTTCAGGCTATACACAACGCCGTCTTTTTCCCATACCAATACCGGGAGCTGTTTTAATTCAGGATGCATAAAGCTTGTCAGGGGTGCCGTTCCGACGAAGGCAGTTCCTTGGCCAAGTTGAACAGGCTTCATGTCTGCGGTATCCTCTTTCGAGAGAGCTCTCTTTTCGTGCACCAGAGAGAAGTAGCTTCCTGTGATCCCTGCTGCCCCGTCGTAAATCGTGATGGTCGAGCTGCCTTTGTAGATGTTGGCGCTAATTTTGACGTTCTCTTTTTTCACGTTGCCGGGTAGATAGGCCGGCAATTTGACAGCCGCGCCAAACAATTCCGAGGCTTTGGCGGTATCAAGCTCATGTACCAGTACTTGCTCCTCGTCCGAATCCTCAATGACGTTTACTTTGTTGCCTTTTTCCACAGACTCGGCAATTTTGACCAATTCCTCGGGCGAAAGCCTGCTGGTCAAACGATAAAGAATGCCGTTTTCCTCTTCCCAGATCAACACATGTACATCGCCGTGCGCTTCCTTTTGCACTCCCTGGTAGGCTGGCCCCTTCTTGGTTGCAATCCTGGTCAAGCCTTTGCTTTCTGCGGCGATATCGCCTTTCCACATTTCCAGGTAGAACGGCAATTCTGTTTGACTGAAAAAAGAACCTGCGACATGTTTGGTTTTCTCCGAGAAACGCAGAGTAACGGATGTCCTGTCTCCCGGAATGTAGCTGGGAAAGTGCAGCTCGAATCCGGCTTGCCTGGAAATGACGGTAGCCTTGTCTTCCGCTTTGGAAGAGGCAGGTTGTTTCGGCAACTGCGTTTGGTTTAGGGATGGTGCTGAAGATGGCGGGAGCGGTGATTTTGCATCACTCGCCGCACTTGCCGGAGAAATCGACACGATCAACATCGCTCCAAGTGCATACGCAGAAATTTGTTTTTTGAGATTCGTTTTCTTTTCCATTTCAGAATTCCTCCTGTTTTTTACATGATTTGGCATACACTCCTCATTACTGAATTGCGCTTGTGAATCTTACAGTAAAAATGATTGATTGGCTCATTCGACGGTTTTGTGGAAAAAAGGTGTAAGTTTTTGTTTGGTTTTTCAGTATTGGTTGGGTAGGGAGTGTGAAAAGGAGGAACATCGATGGATGAAGACCGGAACTGGGTCCTTCAGGTGTTGGACGGCAACAAACAGGCGTATGCGCATCTCATTACCAAATATAAAGACAGAATATACAACGTCCTGTACCGCATGGTTCACTCAAGAGAAGAGGCAAAAGACCTGACGCAGGAATGCTTTATAAAAGCGTTTCAAAAGCTCGCCAGCTATGATCTGAACAGAAAGTTTTACCCGTGGCTCTGTAGGATCGCGATCAACCATTGCATTGATATGCAGAAAAGTCAAAGGCTTCAGACTGTAGATTTTCATGAGATCGATCAGCTTTCGATGGCGAATGAACAAACGCCGGAAAGCGCCTATATTCAAAAGGAGTTTGCTTCCGAAATGCGGGAAATGCTAGACGCGTTGCCAGAGAGCTATCGGCTTGTCTTGCTTCTCCGCTATAGCAATGACCTTTCTTACCAGGAAATCAGCGACATCCTTGGCATCCCCGTCAGTACAATCCAGGTAAAGCTGTATCGCGCCAAACAAAAATTACGAGCGAATACCATGCGCTGCTCGCCAAAGGGGTGGTCCGTATGAAATGTCAGGAATGCCAAGCGCTTTTGCCCACCTATGCAGACCGGGAAACAAACGCTGCCGATGCTCTTCGGGTGCAGGCTCACTTGCGCCATTGCAGGAAATGCCAGGCTGTCTATGCGAGGGTGAATGAAGAGGTTGAATTGATCCGGGACGGATGGATGATGGAGATGCTCCCTGACGATTTTGCAAACGAGGTGATGCAGCAAATCCAAGACGAAGGAATAGAAGTAGAAAAATCTGATCCAGTGCTGAAGAAGGGCGGGGGGCCAGCCAAAAGGAGAGGACTGCTAGTCTCATCTGTTGTCGCCGCGGCTGTGCTGGTTATGGCGATCGGTACCCAGGTTTCTCCTGCGTTTGCTGCTTTTCTGTCTTCCTTTTTCCAGACGATCACAGGCGAGGCAGGCTTGAGACAAGCGGCAAAACAAGGCTTCTCCACCGAGCTGAATCAAGCGGTGTCGGACAACGGAATAACGCTGCGGGTAAAGGAAGTCATAGCCGATCCCACCAGGATTGTGCTGTCGTATGTCCTGGAGGATGCGCAAGGACGGATACTCCCGGACCAGTTTTTTCCTGCCTATGGAGCAAACAACGTATATGTTGTGGACGCAAATGACAAGGTAATCCGGCGAAGCCCGCTGTTTCGTAGGACAGATAAGTATGCAGACCTGGTGTTTCCTCTCGAAAATCCCCCTGAGCAGGTCACAGTCCATCTGGAGATTAAGGGCATCGGTTCCAAGGAGCTGCATAAGACCCATCTGAATATGGAGATTCCTGTTGATTTGCGCAAAGGTATTGCTGCAACCAAAAAGCTGAAGGTTGAAGAGCAGTACACAAGCCCAAAGGGAATGACCGTCAAGTTGGGACAAATCACATATGCGCCAAGTGCGACCGCATTGGAAGTAGAGACGGAGTGGACCTTGGAAGCAAGGGAGAAAATAGTGCGGCAAGTGGAAGAGTTGAAAGCAAAGGGCGCAAGGGAAGAGGTGGCCACTCGACTGCTCTCATCCCATCACCCGGAATTTACGATCCGTGATAAAGAAGGCAACATACTCGCAGATTCCCGCCAAAACAGCAATTATCAATTCGAGTCGGGGTTGATTTATACACTTCCCGGCTCAAACGAGCAGCAAGCGGGCAGCAACAAAATGACCTATTACTTCGCACCGTTTGAAGAACCGGCAGAAGACGTGTTTTTCCATTTGGAAGACGTCTTCATTACCGAAAGGGCAGATTTCTCGCTGGTTGTTCCTCTTCATGGCGAAGGCTTACGGGGAGGGGAATACGAAGGGAATCACTACGAGGTACTAGACGTTCGGGAAGAAAAAGCAACGGAGTCTGCCTTCTCTACCTACAGGATTACGGTTGATTCTATCCAGAAATCTATTGGCAACGATCCTCCAGAATGGCTGGTCACGGATAAAGAGGGAAACGTGTATAAAGCGGAGTTTGATGTAGAGAAAACAAGAAGCTATTCGGATCAGAAGGGAAGTCATACGGTGACGACCCTGATCGTCAAAGAAGTGCCCAAAGAGGCAAAAGAAGTAACGCTATCGCTTGTCCTTGTAGAAAGGCAGCTTCCCGGTGGAGAGTGGAAGATAAAGCTGCCTGATAAAAATGCACATTTTCTTTGGCAGATCAGGCAATAATCGGTATAGCCAAAAGTAATCCGCATACGCCCAAAGGGGGAATCCAATATGAATGTGTTAGTGGTAGGTTCGCACGGAAAAATAGGAAAGCAGGTCGTGTCTTTGCTTGGCCAAAAAGGCTTCCATCCCGTAGCGATGATTCGCGATAAAAATCAAACAGAAGAAATGGAAGCGTTGGGTGGCGAAGTGGTCGTCGCCGATCTAGAAGAAGATTTCAGCCATGCACTGGAAAATGTCGATGCTATTGTCTTTACAGCCGGTTCGGGAGGGCATACGGGCAGCGATAAAACGGAGCTCGTCGATCGCCTGGGAGCAATCAAAAAATGATTGAAGCGGCGGAGCGGAAAGGCATTACCCGATTCATCATGGTAAGCTCGATGAACGCCGATACGCCCGAAAAGGGGCCGGAATCGATGAGACATTACTATCAGGCAAAAGGAGACGCCGATGAAAAGCTGGCATCAACCAGGCTCAACTATACAATCATCCGGCCTGGCAGGCTGCTGGACGTTCCGGGAACGGGGAAAATCCAAGCGGCCGAGCGGATAACGGGAGATCGAACGGTCGGCATCCCCCGTGCTGATGTGGCCCAAGCAATAGTTGCAGTCATCAATGCGGAAAACACATACCGTAAAACCTTTGAACTTCTGTCGGGAGAAACACCTGTTGAAGAGGCTGTTGGTTCCTTGTAAAGCGCGTGGCGGGAGTAGGGGAGTATGTGCGGGCTGTTTGCTTGCCTGGGCAAGGAAAACGAACGGGGTACAGGTTGGGCAGGAAAAGGCTCATCCGCCATTTTTCAGGTAAGGGGGATGAGCCTTTGGTTGCAACAAAACGGTTGACTGAACGGTTTTGCGTCATTTTCTCAGCAACAGGTAAATAAAGTACGGCGCTCCGATCAGAGCAACCATGATCCCTGCCGGAATGCCTTCGGGGTCCACGAGATTGTGCCCGATGGTATCTGCGAATAACAGCAGCCATCCGCCGATCAGAATCGCGATGGGGAGCGACAGCTGGTGTCTCGGGCCGATGAGAGCCTTCGCGATGTGGGGGGCCATCAGTCCGATAAACGCGATCCCTCCCGTAATTGAAACAGCCGCAGCAGCCAGCGCGACAGCCGTCACCAGCAACACGAGACGTTCTTTTTCAATCTCCAGCCCGACGCCGATCACCACAGGCTCGTTTAACGAAAGGAGATTCAATCGCTGGCTTTTGTAGAACGCAAACGGAACCAGGATCACCAGCCACGGGAGAATGGCCCAAATGAAAGGCCAGTCCGAGCCCCAAATATTCCCCGCCAGCCATTTGGCGATAAAATCCACCTTCTCGCGTTCGGCAGATGAGATGAGCACGATCATGACGCCTGACAATGCCATCGAAAAGCCAACCCCGGTCAGCACGAGCCGCACGGACTGCAGACCGGATTTTTTGCTGTAGGAAAACAGGTAGATCAGGCAGGCCGTGACGATAGCCCCGGCAAACGCGACCAGCGGAAGCAAATAGACAAAAGCGCCGGCCTTCACCGGGAAAAACAAAAAGAAAACGGCCAGGGCGACGCCTGCTCCCGAGTTGATGCCGATGACTCCGGGATCGGCCAGGTCATTTCGGGCGATGCCCTGCAAAATGGAGCCCGACAACGCGAGCGCCATCCCCGCAAGCAGGGTGACGATCATGCGGGGCAAACGGATGGAAAACAACACGAATTCCTCTTTGAACGTGCCTTGGCCGAGAAGCGTCGGGATCAGCCGGTCATAAGACAGGGAGGAGTACCCGATACCCATGGCGATGGCAAAGGTCGCGATAATCAGAGCGAGCAGAACAGCCAGCACGACGCGCTGTTTTCGGAGCAAAGCGGGATGAATCATGAGAATGCTTTCCCTCCCTTGCGCACGACGAACAGGAAAAACGGAAGCCCCATCATCGCAACGATAGCCGCCACTGGCGTTTCATACGGGGCGTTCATGGTCCGTCCGAGCATATCGGCAAACAGCATGAATGAGCCCCCGGCTATCGCCGACATCGGAATGATAAAGCGGTAATCCGTTCCTACAATGGCCCGGACGATATGGGGAACCATCAGTCCGATGAAGGTCATGTTTCCGACCAGGGCCACAGATGCGCCTGTAAGCAGAATGATGACAACAAACAGAACCGTCTTGATCTGCATCGTCTTTTGACCCAATCCGACGGCCACTTCTTCGCTCAGGCTGAGAATCGTCAGCTGCCGGGAAAGGAAAACCGCAAGAAGAATGCCGAGTACAATAAACGGAACAATGATTTCGAGCTGGCTCCACGACGTGCCGATCAATCCGCCAGCGGTCCACATGGAAACGTCTTTGGAAATTTTAAAGTAAATGCCGACACCTTCCGCGACTGCGTACAGGAACGCGGACACGGCAGCACCGGCCAGGACGATGCGCAGTGGAGAAAAGCCGCCTTTTTTCATCGCACCCATCCCGAAAACCAGTATCGCTCCGATCGCTGCGCCAATAAAGCAGGCGATCATCAGATGAAAGGAATTGGCGGACGGGAGCAGGGCAATCGCGACGGCCAGAGCCGCGTTGGCGCCAGCCGTCAAACCGAGCAGACCCGGGTCAGCGAGCGGGTTTTTCGTCATCCCTTGCATGATGGCACCGGCCACCGCCAGTGCAGAGCCGACGAAAATGGCGCCAATCTCGCGCGGAAGACGAATTTCCCGAATCATCGAGAGCGTATCGCCAGTCGCATCGGAAGCAATGGCCAGCCATACGTCGCCGATAGTCGTGTCAGCGGCCCCGAATACCATGGCGATCACAAACATGGCGGCAAATGAAAGCAAGCCCGCGATCAATTTGTATCCAAATGGGATCGAGCGTTGGTTTTCTTTCGTCATCTGTCTACCATCTTTTCTTTGTTTTGGATTAAAGGGGGGCCTGACAGGAGACAGGCGATCAGGGAAAACCCCCTTGATAGGAACCTTCAGCACGATAAGCAGGATCAATCAGCGGCCAAGAAAGCTTTTTGTAAAAAACTCCAGTTGATACTCCAGTGTTAGAGGATCGTTAAAATAAAATTCCATCATAGGCGCTTCAAAAACGCGATTGTTTTTAACCGCCGGAATGTTTTTATACGTTTCGGTCTCCTGGAATGAATTATCTGTATCCTTGTTCTTGCTGAGAATCAGGTAATCGCCGACGAACTCGGGGAGAACTTCCAATGAAACCGCGTAGTAGCCGCTTTTGAGAGCTGTTTCCTTGATCTTTTCGGGCATGTTCAGCTTCATTTCCTGATAAAGAATCTCTGTGCCGCGGCCCCAGTTGTTGCCGTATACATATAGCTGCTTGTCGAATTTTTCAAGCACGGAAACGGTTTTGTCCTCACCGATTTTCGCTCTGATCTCGGCTCCGACCTTTTGGGTCCGCTGCTTGAAGTCATCGATCCACGCTTGCGCCTCTTTTTCCTTGTTCAACAGCTTGCCGATCTCCAGGAACTGCGTCAGGTAATCCACCTTTCCGTACGTGTAGATAACCGTAGGCGCGATTTTGTTCAGTTTGTCCACGTTATTGACGTTTGACAGGCCAATGATCAGATCGGGCTGCAGCTCAATAATTTTTTCCAGCGTCTCATCGGACACTTCTTGAGCGTCTTTCAGTTTTTCCGCAAAACGAGGGTTTTTTAACGACCATGAATCGGTGCCTACGACGTTCACCCCAAGAGACAGCACGTGTCCGGTGAAGTTGGACAGCACAATCACCCGCTGGGGGTGGGCAGGCACCTGAACAGGCCCGTTTTCCGACTGGTAGGTAATCGTTTCCGAAGCGGTTTCCGCGGGGGATGCGGCTCCCTTTTGCTCAGTCGGCTGCCCGCTGCAGGCACTGACGATGAGGGAGAGCAGCAGAAAGAAGGGGAACAAAAACTTTTTCATCGCGTTAATCTCCTTTGATCAGGTTGTAGGTGACGCAAACCGGTTTGTTCGTACGCGGGTCGCGCCCGATTTCCGCATCGATGCGAAACACTTTTTTAAGGACCTCGGGTGTCATCACTTCTTCGCAATCTCCCGCCTTCACGACTTCCCCGTCCTTCAAGGCGATGATGAAGTCGGCAAAGCGGGCGGCCTGGTTCAAATCATGCAGTACCATCACAATCGTGCGCTCCTGTTCCGCATTCAGTCTCTGCAGCAGCTCCAGAACCTCCAGCTGGTGGGCCATATCCAGATAGGTTGTCGGCTCATCGAGAAAAATAATTTCCGTTTCCTGTGCGAGGGCCATGGCGATCCACACCCTTTGGCGCTGGCCGCCTGACAAGGCGTCGACAGGACGGAACTTGAACTCTTTTGTTCCAGTCACCTCGAGTGCCCAGTCAATAACTTCATAATCTCTTTTGCTCAAGCGCCCAAAGCCTTTTTGATAGGGAAAGCGGCCATAGGAGACCAGTTCGCCGACCGTAAGTCCGCTGGCGCTCTCCGGCGTTTGCGGAAGAATGGCCATTTTTTTCGCCAACAGCTTGGTGTTTTCTTTGGCGATGCTTTCTCCGTCCAGAATGACTGCGCCGGACTGATGTGAAATAATGCGCGTGATTGCTTTTAGCAGCGTAGATTTTCCACAGCCGTTTGAACCGATGATGGTGGTGATTTTTTTGTCGGGAATCTGAACGCTGAGGTTTTTCACAATCAAGCGCTCTCCGTAGCCAATGCTTACATTATCCGTATACAGCCGAACCATGTGTCACACCCCGTTTACAGGAATATGGAAATAGGTGATAATGATTATCAGTATCGCTTTCAAAAATAATATAGTATCCGTCTTTTTTGTTGTCAATAGCTGCACTGTATTGTAAAAACAAAGAAATGCGTGTATACTTCGTTGATAATGATAATCAATTGCATGTTATTGGTCAAGGAGTGAATCGGACATGGAGCGTCAGGAACTATTCGATGTGACAGTGATAGGCGGGGGACCGGCAGGGCTTTACTCCACTTTTTACAGCGGGCTGCGGGAGATGAAAACAAAGCTGATCGAATACCAGCCGCATTTGGGCGGCAAAATTCACGTCTATCCGGAAAAAATGATTTGGGACGTGGGAGGGCTGACTCCGATAACCGGAGAGAAATTGATCGAGCAGTTGGTCAAGCAAGGATTGACGTTTCATCCGGAGGTTGTGTTGAACGAGAAAATAGAGTCAATCACCCGAGACGAGGAAGGGATTTTTGTCCTGCATGCGGCCTCTGGCCGAAAGCACTACTCAAAAACAGTGATCGTCGCTGTCGGAAGCGGGATATTGACTCCGCAAAAGCTGGAGATCGAAGGTGCCGAGAGATTTGAGGTAGCCAACTTGCACTACACGGTAAAGTCTTTGAAGTATTTCCGGGATAAGACCGTCATCATTTCCGGCGGAGGGAATTCTGCGATCGATTGGGCCAACGAATTGGAGCCGATCGCGAAAAAAGTGTACCTGACGTACCGAAAGGACGCGCTAAAGGGCCATGAAGCGCAGGTCACGCAGCTTTTGAACAGCTCTGCTGTCTGCTTTTTTCATACGTCGATTACGAAGCTGGTCGCATCGGCGAATCACGAAGAAATCGAGAGTGTTGAGCTGACGAACCATGAAACGGGAGAGGTTTCGTATTTGCCCGTCGATGAAGTCATTATCAATCACGGCTATGAACGAGATTCGGGCCTATTGAAAAACAGCACACTGAACATCGACTTGGTCGATGACTTCTATGTCTCCGGCAATGCCAACTCCGAATCCTCGGTAGCCGGACTTTACGCTGCCGGAGATATTTTGCACTACGACGGGAAGCTGCACTTGATCGCGGGGGCTTTCCAGGATGCTGCGAACGCTGTAAACAAAGCAAAGCAATTTATCCAGCCGGATGCCGGCAAAAGCGCAATGGTCTCCTCCCACAATGAGGTGTTTAAACAGCGCAATCGTGAATTGGTGAGACAAATGATGAGATCGTAAAACGAAAACATACGCAGCCTGGCTGTACGT
>k87-880622_pt1 | contig 11749 bp, 9 predicted proteins | sample MGYA00084031_6733416 | MGnify analysis MGYA00084031
AGGAGGTTCATCGTGGGGTTTACTGACAACGCGAGGAGCTTCGCAGGGACGACCGCGCGCGAGCGCATCCATTCGTCCCCCCGAAAGACTGGTATCGGCGCCCGCCGCGAGCACGTAGCGTGAAGACATGGGCGTGCTCATCTACGACAACGCGGATCCGCCGATCTCCATCGACGATCGCGCCCTCTGGCACCTGAAAACCCTGATTCTCACGAAGCTCCGCCGCGGCGAGAGCTTCAGCGTGTCGTGGGAGCATGCGAACCCGGGGGACCCCGGCTACACGACCATCTGGCTGCACCCGTCGATCCCGCTGCGTTTCGTGTTCGACAGCCCCGAGCGCCCGGCGCTGAACCGGCTCTGGCTCGTCGAGCTGAACGACTCGGCGATCGACCATGGCGGCATCGTGCTCACGCCCGAGCAGATCCACCCCGGCGCGGGCAACGGCACGGACGAGTCTCAGTCGAGCCCGAGTTCCTTGCGCAGCCGCGCGACGTGACCGGTCGCCTTGACGTTGTACATCGCCTTCTGGATCGTGCCCTGGTCGTCGATGACGAAGGTCGAGCGGATCACGCCCTCGATGACCTTGCCGTAGTTCTTCTTCTCGCCCCAGACGCCGTATGCCTCGTGCACGGCCTTGTCGGGGTCGCTCAACAGGCGGAACGGCAGCGCGTCGCGCTCGGCGAACTCCTTGAGCTTCGCGGGCTCGTCGCGCGAGACGCCGAGCACCGTGTAGCCCGCGCCCGACAGCGACGCGATCGAGTCGCGGAAGTCGCACGCCTGCGTCGTGCAGCCCGGCGTCATGGCGGCGGGGTAGAAGTACAGCACGACCTTCTGCCCTCGCAGGTCGGCCAGCGAGACGGGCGATCCGTCCTGATCCGGCAGAGTGAAGTCGGGAGCGGGGGTTCCGGGTTCGAGGCGCGTGGTCACGCCTTCCAGCCTAGTTCGGCTGCGGTGGTCGCTTCATCTCCGCTGCCTGCGGCCGCTGTGTTCAGCAACCGATCGGGGGACCTGTCGGTTGCTGAGCGGAGGCCGCGGAGAGGCCGGAGATGAAGCGACCACGGCTACCCCGCGTCACCAGTCCTGCTTGTCCTTGAACGTCTCAAGCAGGCGCTGCAGGGAGTCGAGGCGGCCGGCCGGCAGCGTGCCGGCCGCGACGGCCTCGTTGAGGGCGCAGTCGGGTGCGTCCGGCAGGTGCGTGCAGCCGCGGGGGCAGTCCTCGGCGACGGCGAGCAGGTCGGGGTAGGCGCGGAGGATGTTGTCGGGGTCCACGTGCCCGAGGCCGAACGAGCGCACGCCGGGGGTGTCGATCACCCAGCCCGATCCGGCCGCGCCCTCGTAGCGCAGCGACACGGTGGACGACGACGTGTGTCGGCCCCGGCCGGTCACCTCGTTGACGTGGCCGGTGGCGCGGCCCGCCGAGGGGACGAGCGCGTTGACGAGCGTGGACTTGCCGACGCCCGAGTGCCCGACGAAGACGGTCGTGTGCCCCGCGAGCGCCGCGCCGATCTCGTCGAGGGGCGCGGCATCGCGCGAGGAGCGGAAGACGCGCAGCTCGTCGAGGCCGGCGAAGTGCTCGAGGAACGGCTCGGGATCGGCCAGATCCGTCTTCGTCACCACCATGAGCGGCCGGATCCCGGCGTCGAGCGCCGCCACGAGGTAGCGATCCACGAGCCGGGGGCGCGGCTCCGGATCCGCGGCCGCGACGACGACGAGCATCTGGTCGGCGTTCGCCACGATGACTCGCTCGACCTGGTCGGTGTCATCGGCGCTGCGGCGCAGGAGCGACGTGCGCTCCTCGATCCCGACGATCCGCCCGAGCGTGCCCTCGCGGCCCGACGTGTCGCCGACGACCCGGGCCCGGTCGCCCGTGACGATCGGGACGCGCCGCAGCTCACGCGCTCGCGCGGCGGTCACCTCGCGCTCGTCCGGCAGCCCCTCGTGCACGAGCACGGTGTACCGGCCGCGATCGACCCCGAGCACGCGCGCGATCTCCGCGTCCTCGTGCGCGGGGCGGCGCTTCGTGCGGGGGCGGTTGGCCTTCGGGTTCGGGCGCACGCGCACGTGGCTCTCGTCGAGCTCCTCCTCGTCGTCGAGGTCGTCGAGATCGCCCAGCCAGCTCACCGGCGTGCGCCCTCCCGGGCGTCGAGCATCCCCTGCCAGAGCTCCACGAACTGGGGGAGCGTCTTCGCCGTCGCCCCGATCTCGTCGACGACGACGCCCGGCGTCTGCAGGCCCACGAGCGCGCCGGTGGTCGCCATCCGGTGATCGTGGAACGCGCGCCACGTGCCGCCGCGCAGCGGCGTCGGCAGAATCCGGATGCCGTCGGGCAGCTCCTCGGCGTGTCCGCCGAGCGCGGCGACGTTCTGCGCGAGCGCCGCGATCCGATCCGTCTCGTGCCCGCGGATGTGCGCGATGCCGCGGAACGTCGACGGGCCGTCCGCGTAGAGCGCGATGCCCACCAGCGTGGGCGTGAGCTCGCTCACGGCCGACAGGTCGAGGTCGACGCCATGGATGCCGCGGCCGCCCGCGACCGTGAGGGCGCCGCCACGTCGCGTCACGCGGGCGCCCATGCGCGACAGGATGTCGCTGAGGTGCGCGCCGGGCTGCGTGGAGTGCGGCGGCCAGTCGGTGATCGTGACGGAGCCGCCCGTGATCATCGCCGCGGCCAGGAACGGCGCCGCGTTCGACAGGTCGGGCTCGACGTGCACGTCCTTCGCGCGCGGCGGAGCCGGCGGCACGATCCACTCGCCCGGGCGGGGCCGCTCGACCCGCACGCCGCGGCGCGCGAGCGCCTCGACGGTCATCTCGATGTGCGGCAGGCTCGGCAGGCGCGGGCCGGTGTGGCGCAGGTGCAGGCCGACGTCGAAGCGCGGCGCGGCCAGCAGCAGCCCGGAGACGAACTGGCTCGATGCCGACGCGTCGATCTCGACCTCGCCACCGCGGATGTGGCCGTGGCCGCGCACGCGGAACGGCAGCGACCAGCGGCCCTCGTCATCGACGTCGACGCCGAGGTCACGCAGCGCGCGGATCATCTCCGCCATCGGTCGGTGCAGGGCGCTCTCGTGCGCCGTCAGCAGCACCTCGCCGTCGGCGAGCCCCGCCAGCGGTGCGACGAAGCGCATCACGGTGCCCGCCTGGCCGCAGTCCACGGCGCCGCCGCGGATCACGCCCGGCGTGACGACGAAGTCCGGTCCGAACTGCCCGCCGTCGTCCGCCGGTTCGATCCCGACGCCGAGCGCCGTGAGCGCGTCGACCATGCGTGCGGAGTCGTCGGAGTGCAGCGGTGCGACGATCCGGCTCGGTCCCTCGGCGATCGACGCGAGCACGAGCTCGCGGTTGGTGATCGACTTGGAACCGGGGATGGTCAGGGTCGCGTGCACCTCGCCCTCTGCCGTGGGCGCGGCGTATTCGCCCCGCGCCGGGGCCGCAGCGTCGTCGCCGGGGGAATACGCTTCCGCACTCATCGGTTTCCACCTTAGTCAACCCCTGCGACGGGGAGCCGAGCCGAGAGAGGGGACGGATGACGATCGCACTCGAGGAGCCCACGGTCGGCGTGCAGCCGCGGAGCCTAGACTGGCGCGTGATGGACGACCAGGACGCCGCGGCGCCGGCGGATGCACGGGCGCAGTTCGAGGAGCAGGCCCTGCCCTTCATGGACCAGCTCTATGGCGCCGCCATGCGCATGACGCGCAATCCGAGCGATGCGGCTGACCTCGTGCAGGAGACCTTCGTGAAGGCCTTCGCGTCGTGGTCGTCGTTCACGCAGGGCACGAACCTGAAGGCGTGGCTGTACCGCATCCTCACGAACACGTACATCAACACCTACCGCAAGAAGCAGCGCGAGCCCTACCAGGGCACGATCGACGAGCTGGAGGACTGGCAGCTCGGCGGCGCGGAGTCGACCACCGCGACGCGCGGGCGTTCCGCCGAGGCGGAGGCGATCGATCGCATGCCCGCTTCGATCGTGAAGGACGCCCTGCAGTCCATTCCCGATGATTTCCGGATGGCGGTGTACCTCGCCGACGTCGAGGGCTTCGCCTATCAGGAGATCGCCGACATCATGAAGACCCCCATCGGCACGGTCATGAGTCGCCTGCATCGCGGCCGGCGGCTGCTGCGCGACCTGCTGAGGGACTACGCGGCCGAGCGAGGAATCCAGGCCGCCACGACAGGAGCGAAGAAATGACCGACTGCGGCTGCGAGAAGGCGCGGCAGGATCTCGAGGAGTACCTGCGCAACGAGATGTGCCGGACGGAGCACTCGGACATCCGCGAGCACCTCGAAAAGTGCCCGAGCTGCCAGGACGAGGCGCTCGTCGCGCGCACGCTGACCGAGGCCGTGCAGCGGGCGTGCCGCGAGACGGCGCCCGAGCAGGTGCGCATGCAGGTCGTCGCGCGGCTGCGCGAGGTCCAGGCGAGCCACTGACCCATCTCCGGCTGCACCGGCCCGGCGGCGAAGCGACTGGCCGAGCACGAGGCCGGCGGGTTGTGGTGCGTCACCGGCCCGCAGACACGGCATCCGGGGGCGTCAGAGACCAGAAGGCCTGGCCGCTAGTCCGACAGCCGGCCGAGCGTGCGGGGCCGGACGATGAACCACAGCGCGACGATGCCGATGGTCGCGCAGCCGATCATCACGACCGCCATCGACCCGGGCGTGATGCCCCCGGCGGACACGAGCCCCACGATGGGCGAGACGAGTCCCGCCACACCGTTGTTCGAGGCGCCGAGCACCGACGCCGCCGTCCCGGCCGCATCGGGGTGACGGTCGAGCGCGAGCACCTGCGCGCATGGGAACGTGAAGCCGCACGCCGTCATGAACAGGAACAGCGGCACGATCACGCCCCAGGCGTTCGGCACGAGCGCGGCACCGATCGGGATCGCGACGGCGGTGACGAGCAGCGCCGCCGTCGAGCCCGCGAGCACCCACTGCGGCCCGTACCGGGCCGCCAGGCGAGCCGCGATCTGGTTGCCAAGGATCAGGCCCACCGAGTTCGTGGCGAACACCATGCCGTACTGCAGCGGTGTCAGCCCGTATCCCTCCTGGAACAGGAACGATGACGAGCTCAGGTAGGAGAACAGCCCGGAGAACGTCATGGCACCGATCAGCAGGACTCCGAGGTACACCCGATCGGTCAGGACGACGCGATACCGGTGCCGGACCGAGACCGTGTCGGCGGTGATCCGGTCGGCCCTGGGGCGGGTCTCCGGCAGGGCGAACAGCGCGCAGACGAGGATGACCGCGCCGTAGCAGGCGAGCACCACGAAGATGCCGCGCCACGGCAGCACCTCGAGCAGCGCCGAGCCGATCAGGGGTGCGATCACGGGTGCGACCCCCGAGACGAGCGCGAGCCGCGAGAGCATGATGACCAGGCGGCGGCCGCTGAAGAGGTCGCGCACCATCGCCATCGCCACGACGCTTCCGCCCGCGGCGCCGATGCCCATGAGCACGCGTGCAGCGCCGAGCAGCTCGAGGGTCGGTGCGAACACCGCCGCCGTGCTGGCCAGCAGGTGCAGCGTCGTCGCGACGAGCAGCGGCACGCGCCGGCCCACCTTGTCGCTGAGGGGACCGACGACGAGCTGGCCGACGGCGAAGCCCACCATGGTGCCGGTGAGGGTGAGCTGGATCGCCGCGGACGTTGTGGCGAAGTCGGCCTCGAGCAGCGGGAAGGCGGGGAGGTACAGGTCGACCGTGAAAGGGCCGAGCGCCGTGAGCGCGCCGAGCAGGAGCACGTACGCGAAGCGCCGCGCGGCCGAGAGGCGATCGCCCGGGTGGACGTGCGCGCGCTCGCCGCCGCCCGACCGGACCCGCTCCGGCACCTCGATGGAGCCGGTGGGGATCGGGATCATGCCGGTCGAGAGCGGGATCATGCCCGTCCTCGGGTGCGCGGGGTCGCGTCGCTCGGCACCGGCGTCCGGAGTCTGCGGGTCCAGGGAGTCGTCGCGCTCGCGGTCGGTCATCAGACGATTCTCCCACCGCCGCGGTCGCGTCGCTGCCGACGCCGCGGCATCAGGCGTGCGCGCCGGCGGGCGACTCGCCGCCCTCGGTGAAGCTCGGCTGCTTGCCGATGAGCTTGCCGATCAGCAGCACGACACCGACGATGACGAGGCCGATGATCAGGCCCGCGACGGCCGACAGCAGCGTTCCGCCGACCCAGACGACGATGCCTCCGGCGGGCTCGAGGAGGTGCTCGAAGCCGTGCAGCAGATCGGCGGGCAGGTGCCAGCCGACCTCGCCGAGGTTGACGAGCACGAGGTGGCCCCCCACCCACAGCATCGCCACGGTACCGACGACGCTGATCACGCGGAACACCGCGGGCATCGAGCGCACGATGCGCGTGCCGGTGTGCCGGACCTGGCGCGAGTCGTTCTTCGCCATCTTCAGGCCGATGTCGTCGATCTTCACCAGCAGCGCGACGGCGCCGTACACGAGGCCGGTCATCAGCAGCGCGATCACGGCGAGGACGACCAGCGTCATCCAGAAGCCCATGTCGGCGGCGAGGTTCGACAGCGAGATGAGCATGATCTCGGTCGAGAGGATCAGGTCGGTGCGGATCGCGCCCCAGACGAGCTTGTTCTCGTTGCGCGCGCCCTCGTCCGCATGCCCGTGATGGAAGCCGAACCACTCGAGCACCTTCTCGGCGCCCTCGAAGCAGAGGTACGTGCCGCCGATGACGAGCAGGTACGGCAGCACCCACGGTGCGAACTGCGTGAGCAGCAGCGCGAGCGGGATGATGATCAGGTACTTGTTCCCGAGCGATCCGAGCGCGATCTTGCCCACGACCGGCAGCTCGCGCGCCGGCGTGAGTCCGTGCACGAACTGGGGGGTGACGGCGGCGTCGTCGATCACGACGCCGGCGGCCTTGGACGAGGCCTTGAGCGCCGCGCTCAGGATGTCGTCGACGACCGCGAGCAGACCAACCGACATGCGTCCCCCCGATCGATGATGTGGCGAAGCCAATCTACCGGTCGGCGGCTGACCGTAGGCTCGGATCATGCAGCGTGACGCCCGGAATGTGCCCATCGACGAGATCTCCCGCGAGCGGCTCGCAGAGCGCGGCCTCGACTACCGGACCGTGCCGACCGACGGCGACGGGTTCGCCCCGTTCCAGCAGGCCAGCGCCCGCGGCTTCCTTGAGGGCGAGGCGACAGCCGAGCTGATCGAGGCGATGCGCCGCTGGTGGCACGAGCGCCGGACGCGCTCGATCGCGGTCTACGACGCAGGCTCGACGGAGACGACGACACCGGCGGCGACTGTCGCCTCGTGGGTGACGCCGCTGACCGTGCCCGGCGGGGAGCTGGACATGTGGGCGATCAGCGATGTGACGGTCGCCGGCACGCACCGGCGACGGGGCATCGCGCGCGCAATGCTGGAGGGCGAGCTGCGCGCAGCCGCGGATGCCGGGCTCGCGATCGCCGGGCTGACGGTGTCGGAGGCGACCATCTACGGCCGCTACGGGTTCGGGCCGGCGATCCCCGTGGCGGGCGTCCGCGTGGACACGCGGCGGGCGGGCTGGATCGGCGGTGCGCCGGCGCTGCGACCGGAGTACGTCGAGCGCGCCGACCTGGCCGATGCGCTCGCGGAGGTGCACGAACGCTCGCGCGCGGAGCGGGTGGGCGACATCGCCGGCTTCTCCAGCCGATGGGAGCGGATAGCCGGCATTGGCCCGGGGCAGCCGGACGGCACGAAGACACGCGGCATCGTGGTCCGCGATGAGACGGGGGCGATCCGCGGCGCGATGGCGTTCACCCTGACGCCCGACGAGACAGACTTCACGAAGCACACCCTCGCAATCGGCCACCTCGTCGGCGACGGGGCCGACGCCCGCGCCGCCCTGTGGCGCTTCGCCCTGCAGCACGACCTCGTCAGCACCGTGACCGCGCAGCTCCAGCCCGTCGACGACGCCCTGCCATGGCTCGTCGCCGACCAGCGCGCCGTCATCCGCACTGTGCACGATCACGGCTGGCTGCGCATCCTCGACCTGCCCGCCGCGTTCGGCGCGCGCACGTATGCGGCCGACGCCGACGTCACCATCCGCGTGCGCGATCCGCTCGGCTTCGCGGACGGCACGTGGCGTCTGCGCACCGGCCGCGCGATCGCTGAGCCGTCGGCCGCCGATCCCGACATCGAGCTGGGCGTCGCGGAGCTGGCGACCGTGTTCCTCGGCGGCGCACCGCTTGCGGCGCTCGCCGATGCCGGCCGCGCCTCCGGCGACGCAGCGGCGATCCGCGCGCTCGATGCGGCACTGCGTCCGGCGCGGGCGCCGCACCTGTCGATCTGGTACTGACGCGACCGGCGCCAGACGCGAGCGTGCCCGGTCTCCCAGAAAGGGGAGCCGGGCGCACGCTCGGACCGCCGCCCGACAGCGGTCGGTGAACGCGAGAACGCCCGCACCCCGAGTGGGGGAGCGGGCGTTCTCGAGCGGCTCGGATCAGCCGAGCGCGCGTGCCATCAGGTCGGCGTGCTCGACCGCGTGGATCTTCGAGGATCCCGTCGCGGGCGAGGCCGAGGCCGCGCGGCACACGACGCGCATCTCGCGGCCGAGGCGGCCGGCGACCTCGAGCGCCATGAACGGCCAGGCACCCTGGTTCTCGGGCTCATCCTGGACCCACACGAGTTCCGCGTTCGGGTACTTCGCGAGCGTCGCCTTCAGCTCCTCGATCGGGGCCGGGTAGAACTGCTCCACCCGCACGAGCGCGATCTCGGGGTTCGGCTTCTTCTCGAGCTCACCGCGCAGATCCCAGTGGATCTTGCCGGAGTGCAGCAGCACGCGCTTCACGGCCGAGCGGTCGACGCCCCGGTCGTCGTCGAGGACAGGCTCGAACCGGCCAGACGTGAAGTCGGCCACCTCGCTCGTCGCGCCGCGAAGGCGCAGCATCGCCTTCGGGGTGAAGACGACGAGCGGCCGGCGCGGGCGCGCGTACGCCTGGCGGCGGAGCAGATGGAAGTACGACGCCGGCGTCGAAGGACGCGCGACGGTCATGTTGTCCTGCGCGCACAGCTGCAGGAAGCGCTCGATGCGCGCCGACGAGTGGTCCGGACCCTGTCCCTCGTAGCCGTGGGGGAGGGCGAGTACCACGCTCGACTGCTGCCCCCACTTCTGGTCGGCCGAGGAGATGAACTCGTCGATGACCGACTGGGCGCCGTTGACGAAGTCGCCGAACTGCGCCTCCCACATGACGAGCGCGTCGGCGTTCTCGACCGAGTAGCCGTACTCGAACGCGAGCGCCGCGTACTCGCTCAGCAGTGAGTCGTAGACCCAGAAGCGGCCCTGGCCGTCTCCGAGGTTCGTGAGCGGGATCCACTCCTTGCCGTTGGCGCGGTCGTGGAAGACCGCGTGGCGCTGGGCGAACGTGCCGCGGCGGGAGTCCTGGCCGGCAAGGCGCACAGGTGTGCCCTCGAGCAGCAGCGAGCCGAACGCGAGCAGCTCGCCGAAGCCCCAGTCGATCTTGCCCTCGCGGCTCATCTTCACGCGCTTGTCGAGGAGCTGCTGGAGCTTGGCGTGCACGGTGAAGCCCTCGGGCTTGTTTGCGTGGGCGTCGCCGATCTGGGCGATCACCTCGGCCGGCACGCCGGTCGTCTCGGGCTCGCCGACCGCGACCTCCGTCGGACCGGTGTTGCTGACGACCGGCGTGGAACCGGTCTCGGCAGCGAGGGTTTCGGCGAAGGCGACCTCGAGTCGGTTCTGGAAGTCGGCCTTGGCCTGCTCGTACTCCTCCTCGGTGATGTCGCCGCGGCCGACGAGGGCCTCGGTGTACAGGCGGCGCGTCGAGCGCTTCGCCTCGATGAGGTTCGTCATGAGCGGCTGCGTCATCGACGGGTCGTCGCCCTCGTTGTGCCCGCGGCGGCGATAGCAGACGAGGTCGATCACGATGTCGCGGTGGAAGCGCTCGCGGTACTCGAAAGCGAGCTCGGCGGCGCGCACGACGGCCTCGGGGTCGTCGCCGTTCACGTGCAGCACCGGCGCCTGGATCGTCTTGGCGACATCCGTCGCGTAGATCGAGGAGCGGGCGTCGACCGGCAGGGTCGTGAAGCCGACCTGGTTGTTCACGACCACGTGGATCGTGCCGCCCGTGCGATAGCCGCGCAGCTGCGACATCTGCAGGGTCTCGACCACGACGCCCTGGCCCGCGAAGGCCGCGTCGCCGTGCACGAGGATGGGCAGCCACGAGTAGGTCCCGGGCGCCTGGCGGTCCTGCTTGGCCCGCACGATGCCCTCGAGCACACCGTCGACCGTCTCGAGGTGCGACGGGTTCGCCGCGAGGTAGACATCGAGCTCCTCGCCGTTCTCGCCGACGAACGTGCCCTGCGTGCCGAGGTGATACTTCACGTCACCCGAGCCGCGCTTGTTGCCGGGCAGCGCGCCCTCGAACTCCTGGAACACCTGGCCGTACGTCTTGCCGGCAATGTTCGTCAGCACGTTCAGGCGGCCGCGGTGCGCCATGCCGATGGCGGCGCCCTCCAGGCCCTTCTCGGCCGCGCCCGCGAGGATCCGGTCGAGCAGCGGGATGAGCGACTCGCCGCCCTCGAGGGAGAAGCGCTTCTGGCCGACGTACTTCGTCTGCAGGAAGGTCTCGAACGCCTCGGCCTCGTTCAGCTTGCGCAGGATCCGCAGCTGGTCGTCGTGGTCGGCCTTCGCGTACTTCTTCTCGATCTTGTCCTGGAACCACTCGCGCTGCTCGTGGTCGGAGATGTGCATGTACTCGTAGCCGGTGGTGCGGCAGTACGAGTCGCGCAGCACGCCGAGGATGTCGCGCAGCTTCATCTGGCGCTTGCCGCCGAAGCCGTTCGTGACGAACTCGCGCTCGAGATCCCAGAAGGTGAGGCCGTGCGACTCGATTTCGAGGTCGTGGTGCACGCGCTGCGTGTACTCGAGCGGATCGATGTCGGCCATCATGTGGCCGCGGACACGGTACGCGTTGATGAGCTCCTGCACGCGGGCGGTCTTGTCGACGCGCTCGGAAATATCGACCGAGACGTCGGCGTTCCACTGGATCGGCGCGTACGGGATCCGCAGGGCCGCGAAGATGTCCTCGTAGAAGCCGTTCTTGCCGATCAGCAGCTCGTGCACGATCTTCAGGAACTCGCCCGAGCCGGCGCCCTGGATGACGCGGTGGTCGTATGTGCTCGTCAGGGTGATCGTCTTGCCGATCGCGAGCTCGTTGAGCGTCTTGGGGCTTGCGCCGGCGAACTCGGCCGGGTAGTCGAGGGCCCCGGCGCCAATGATGCAGCCCTGGCCCTTCATGAGGCGCGGCACGGAGTGGACCGTGCCGATGCCGCCCGGGTTCGTCAGCGAGATCGTCGTGCCGGCGAAGTCGGCGGCCGTGAGCTTGCCTGCCCGTGCCCGCTTCACGAGGTCCTCGTAGGCGGAGAGGTATTCGGTGAAGCTCAGCGACTCGGCGTTCTTGATGCTCGGCACCATGAGCGCGCGCGTGCCGTCGGGCTTGGGCAGGTCGATCGCGATGCCGAGGTTGATGTGCGCGGGGGCCACGACGCTCGGCTTGCCGTCGATCTCGGCGTAGAAGACGTTCTGGCTGGGGAAGACCTTCAGCGCCTGGATGAGCGCCCAGCCGATGATGTGCGTGAAGCTGACCTTGCCGCCGCGCGTGCGGGCCATGTGGTTGTTGATGACGATGCGGTTGTCGATCATCAGCTTGGCCGGGACCGTGCGCACCGACGTCGCGGTCGGAACCGAGATCGACTGGTCCATGTTCTTGGCCAGCGTCTTCGTCATGCCCTTGAGCACCGTGAC
>k87-942504_pt1 | contig 11749 bp, 7 predicted proteins | sample MGYA00084031_6733416 | MGnify analysis MGYA00084031
CTTGGAGACCCCGCGCAACGCCAGCACGGGCGTAGCGGACACGTGAACCATCTCCTTCGCCGCCTGACCCGGCGGAAGGTTGTGCAGAAGTTTGGGGGGTGGTGTTCCGTCCGGCGCCCCGTACGAGCTTGCGGGGCTTGGAAGGCGCGGGGCGCCGGAGGGAGTCTTCGGGCGCTTTTCCCCGGAGGAGTTCACGGGGGAGAACTCCTCCGAGGAAAAAGCACTTGTCTTGCTTGCCTCGGACCGGTCCTGCCGGTTACTTCAGACCGATCTTCTCGCAGGCCTTCTTGTACTGGGCCGTGCAGATCTCGTCGATGGTGTAGACGCCGTCCTTGACCACAGTGTCCTTGATGTTGTCCTGGGTCAGCGAGGTCACCGGGACCAGGACCGCGGGGATGCCCTTGTTGGTGGGGCTGTCGACCTTGTCCTTGGCGATGGAGTCCAGCGACTTGCCCTGGGCGAGCGCGACAGCCATCTCGGCGGCGGCGTTGGCCTCGGGAGCGTACGGCTTGTAGACGCTCATGTACTGCTCACCGGCGACGATGCGCTGCACACCCGCGAGTTCGGCGTCCTGGCCGGTGACCGGGACCTTGATGCCCGCGGCCTTCAGGGCGGTGATGATGCCGCCGGCCATGCCGTCGTTGGCGGAGTAGACACCGATGATGTTCTTCTTGCCGAGGGCGGAGATGGCGCCTTCCATGTTCTTGTTGGCGTTCTCCGGCTTCCACTCGTTGGTGTCGTACTCCTTGCCGATGTTCACCTTGCCGTCGAGCACCTCGTGGGCGCCCTTCTTGAACTGCGCGGCGTTCGGGTCGGTGGAGGAGCCGTTCATCATGACGATCTTGCCGGACTTGGCCTTGTCGCCCAGCGCCTCCAGCAGCGCCTCGCCCTGAGTCCGGCCGACGGTCACGTTGTCGAACGAGGTGTAGGCGTCGATCGGGCCCTGCGCCAGTCGGTCGTAGGCGACGACCGGGATGCCGGCGTCCTTGGCCTTCTGCACCGAGTTCTTGATGGCCGCGGCGTCCACCGCGTCCAGGATCAGGACGTCCACCTTGTTGGTGATCATCGTCTCGACCTGCTGGTTCTGCAGGGTGGCGTCCTGCTTGGCGTTGGCGTAGACGACCTCGCCCTTGTTGTTCGTCAGCTCCTTGATCTTCTTTTCGATCAGCGGGCGGTCGAACTTCTCGTAACGAGCGGTCTGGTTCTCCGGCAGGAGCAGGCCGACCTTGATGTTGTCGCCCTTCTTCTCGCTGCCGGACGACTTGTCGGAGCCCCCGGACTCCTTGGCGCTGCCACAAGCGGCGAGCGAGACGGCCATGGCACCAGCGGCGACAATGACAGCCGCGCGACGCATACGCGTGTTCACTTCTTCAAAACCTCCCTGACGAGGCCGCGTCGTTGCGGCCGAGGTGGCTGGAAGTCAACTCGGCCATACGTGCGACGTCAAGAAGTAAATACTTAACGAGATGGCAACGGTGCCATGCGTTCTCTACGTGAAGGCAGGCTCCGTTGACCGCAGAGTTCCGTCCAAAAGGGTCGAATCGCCCATTTCGCTGAGCGCCAGAGCGAGCGCCCCCAGAACCTCCGCACGGCTCCCGAGAGCCCCTGTGCGCACGGAGAGACGGCGGGCCGCACTGGGGATGGCGTACCGGGCGACGGATTCTCTGATCGGCCCCAGGACCAGCTCGCCGGCCTCCGCGAGATCGCCGCCGAGGACGATCCGGCTCGGATTGAGCAGGTTGCAGAGGTTGGCGACCCCGCTGCCGACATGGCGCCCGACATCGGCGATCACCCGCCGGCAGCCCGGATCCCCGTCCCGTGCCAATCGCACGACGTCCTCCAAGGTCAAGTCGGCGCCGTGGCTGGGCTGGAGCAGCGGGAGCACATACCGCGCGGCAGCGAACGTTTCCAGACAGCCCCGGTTCCCGCAGCGGCAGACCGGACCCGATTCATCAAGGGTGATATGTCCTATTTCACCCGCGGTGCCGCCGGGGCCGCGATAGATCTTGCCGTCGATCACCAGGCCGGCGCCCACACCGCTGGCGATCTTGATGTACGCCAGGTCGCGCACCCCCCGGCCGCTGCCCCAGACCAGTTCGCCCAGGGCACCGAGGTTGGCGTCGTTGTCCACGTGCACCGGCACGCCGAGGCGCCCCCGCAGCTCCTCGGCGGGCTTGACGCCCGTCCAGCCCGGCAGTATCGCCGTGGAGCCCAGGGTGCCGGACTCGACGTCGATCGGACCGGGTACGCCCACGCCCACGCCCGTGATCTTCGCGCGGTCGATGCCCGCCGTCTTGAGCAGCCGGTTGACCAGCTCCTCCGCCCGGTCGAAGCCCTGGCTGGAGGAGGCGTCCACATCCAGCGGCTCGGACTCCTCGGCGAGCACCTGGTGGGCGAGGTTGCCGATCGCGACCCGCAGATGCGCATGACCGAAGTCGATCCCGATCACGATGCCGGCGTCCCCGCTCAGCGACACGCTGCGGGCCCGGCGTCCGCCCGCGGACGTGGGCGTGACCTGGACCGTTCCCCCCTCCTTGAGCTCACGCACAATGTTGGAGACGGTCGCCGCGGACAACCCCGTGGTCCTCGCGATCTCCGCCTGCGTGAGCGATCCCGCCAACCGCACGGCACGTACGACCCGCTCCAGGTTGGCTCGATGCAGTGACGACTGCGACCCTGGAGTCTGCACGACGACCTCCCGAGCGCGGGGCCGCTTCGGTGAGGCCCCGACCATGTCCAACTAGTGAACTCTAAGCTGAGCTGTTCGGGTTGCCTTCCGTCAAGAGGTTGAACCGTTATACAGATCCTTGGACATGTCGCTGAAGACGTGGTATGGAGGCGTCCGCGTGACGCGGAGGTGCGGCCCGGGAACCGTGCCCCGCGGCTCGGGCCTGCTCACGGCCCGGAAGCGCCGCGCACGGCCCGGGGGACGCCTCGCCCGGGAGGCCCGGCGAGGCGTGCGGAAGCGAAGGAGTGAAGACGGCGTGCGCGGGGGCGTGCGGGAGCATGCAGAAGTGAAGGCGAGCGCCCGGCGCCGCCCCGGGGACCCACCGGTGCCCCCGGGGACCCACTGGCGCCGCTCCGGAAATCCGCCGATGCCGCCCCGGAGATCCGCCGGCGCCGCTTCGAAGGCCCGCCGGTGCTACGTCGAGGATCCGGCCCTCACTTCAGGGCTCCCGCCGTCAGGCCCTGCACCACCTGGCGCTGGAAGACGATGTACGCGGCCAGCACCGGCAGCATGGCCATGACCAGACCGGCGAAGAGACCGGACCAGTCGCCCTTGTAGCCCTGGTTGACGGCCAGCTGGACGAGGCCCTGGGTGAGCACATGCTTGTCCGGGTCGGTGTTCAGCACCGTCGGCAGCATGTACTGGTTCCACTGCCCGAGAAAGTTGAAGATCCCCACGCTGACCAGGCCGGGCCGGGCCATCGGCAGCATGATCTGGAAGAACGTCCGGGTGTGCGAGGCGCCGTCCACGAAGGCGGCCTCCGCCACCGTGGTCGGCAGGCTCCGGAAGAACGCGGTCAGGAAGAACACCGTGAACGGCAGCGAGTAGGCGATGTAGACCAGGATCAGCCCGTGGATGGTGTTCAGCAGCGCGATGTTGTCCACGACGTAGAACAACGGGACCAGCGCGAGCATCACCGGGAAGCCCATGCCGCCGACGAAGAGGTAGTAGATGAACCGGTTTCCCGGGAAGTCGAACCGGGCCAGCACATAGGCCGCCATCGAGCCGAGCACCAGGGTGCCGACGAGCGAGCCGCCCACCACCAGCACGGTGTTGAGGAAGTAGTCGCTCATCCGGGCGTCGGTCCAGGCCCGCGCCCAGTTCTCGAAGTGCAGTCTGTCCGGCAGCGACCAGGGCGAGCTGAAGATGGAGCGGTCGTCCTTGAAGGACGTCATCACCGCCCACACCAGCGGCATGACCACCATGATCGCCCAGGTGACCAGAATGCCGTGCGAGAAGACGTTGAGGACCCCGCCCTCCTGCTTCGTCCGTCTCGGCTCCCGCACCGCCGGCGCACCGGTTCTTCGGACGCCGGTACCGGACTCGGCCGGGACGGGGGCGGGGGTCTCGGTCGTTTTCATGATCAGTACTCCAGCCGCTCGCGCCGTCCCAGCCGCATCACGATCGCGGCGAAGGCCAGCGTGACGATGAGCAGGGCGACACCGACCGCGGTGGCATAGGCGGCCTGACCGTCACGGAACGCCTTCTGGTACACGTACAGGACCATGACGGTGGTCGAGTAGTCGGGACCGCCCGGTCCGGTTGTCATGATCTGTACGACCGCGAACGACTCCGCGCCGAGGGCGAGGATGCCCATGTAGACCCAGCCGGACTGCACGGTGTCCCACAGCAGCGGCAGGGTGATCCGGAAGAAGGTGGTGAACCGGTCGGCGCCGTCGAGGAGCGCTGCCTCGTACAGCTCCACCGGGATGGAGGCCATGCCGGCGGAGAAGAGCACCACGAAGAAGCCGACCGTGGACCAGACGATCACCGCCATCACGCACCACAGGGCGAGGTCCGGATCGCCCAGCCACAGCGGCTGGACGTCGTCGAGCCCGATCCCGCGCAGCACGGAGTTGATCGCGCCGCTGCTCGGGTTGTACGCGAAGGCGAACAGCAGGGCCACGATCGCGATGGACAGCACCTGCGGGAAGAAGTAGACGATCTTGTAGAACGAGGAGCCGCGGACACCGGAGATCACCGGTCCGCCCCGGCGCCGCCGCCCGCCCACATTGATCATGAAGGCGAGGAACAGCGCCAGGCCGATCGTCACCAGCGGCAGCAGCAGGGCGAACAGCAGGCTGTGCTGCAACGACTTCCAGAAGATCTCGTCGTCGAGCATCCTCCGGTAGTTGTCGAGGCCGACCATCACGAAGTCGGGGCTCAGGCCGGTCCAGTCCGTGAACGAGTAGTAGATGGACTGGACGAACGGCCAGATGACGAAGAGCGCGTACAGCCCCAGAGGAACCGTCAGGAATCCCACGACGAACGGGTACTTGCCGTGCTGCATTGCCACCTATCCCGATCTCCGGACGGGGGGTGCCGCCGGTGACGGACCCTCACGACGGTTTCACCGGTGCTTCACTGGTGCTTGTAGTGCTTGATCGACGGGTCCTTCGCGGTCTCGTCGGCGAAGCCCTGGATCCTCCTGATGGCCTCGGCCGGGGTGAGACGGCCGGCCATCATCTCGCCCAGGCCCGCCACACCGATCTTCTCCTTTTGCAGCTGCACATACCAGTCCTGCAGCCGCGGGTTCACCACGTTGGACCCCGCCTTCTCCAGCGCCGCGACCGCGGACTTCAGTCCGGAGGTGAGGGGGATGCCGTCGGTGCCGCCGTTGTACGCGGTCAGCGACTTCACCTTGGTGGTGAAGTTCTTCGAGGACGCCTCGCTGAGCATGATGCGCAGCTGCTCCATGCCGCCCTCGGGGTTCCTGGCCTTGGCCGGGACGATGAAGGGCTCGCCGCCGGAGGCCCAGATGGTGCCGAAGGGCATCCTGTCGGAGTCGTCCAGACCGCTGGGCGCGGAGACGGCGAGTTCGAAGTCCTTCGGGATGACATGGGAGGACTCGTTCTCCACCCAGGAGCCGTTCGGGATGAACAGCGCCTTGCCCTGGGCCCAGGCGGTCTGCGACTGGATGTGGTCCAGGCCGGGCGTGCCCTTGAGGATGTAGCCCTTCCGGTAGAGCTCGTAGTAGGCCTCGAAGCAGTCCTTGACCGCCGGGTGCTTCCAGGCGTTCGGCTCGAGGTTGTCGATGGCGTCGAGAACCTCGCGGCCGCCGACCTTGCCGATCATCGGGTAGAGCGAGAAGGGGATGTAGTACGGGTACTTGCCCGCGTACGTCCAGCCGGCCATGCCCCTCTTCCTGGCCTTCTCGCAGACCCGGAGCATCTCGTCCCAGGTCTCCGGGTACTTCTCGTCGAGCGAGTCCAGGGCCTTCTGCGAGTACCACACGCCGTACACCGTGTAGGCGTAGTACAGGATCCAGACCGGCTTGCCGTCGAACTGGCCCATCTCCACGATGCCCGGACGCAGGGTGTCGCGGACCTTCTTGCCCGGATCGTCGTACGACGGCGCGTCCAGCAGGGGGGTGAGGTCGGTGAGCTGGTTCTTGCCGACGAGGACGCCCATGTCCATCTGCTCGGCGCCGGAGTTGTCGATGAGGTCCGGCGGGGTGCCCTGGTTGAAGCGCGGCTGGAGCGTGGACTGGATCTTCTGGGTGGCGGAGAACTTCACCTCGGCCCCGGGGAAGTTCTTCTCGTAGATCTTCACGGCGTCCTCGGCGTACTCCCTGCCGAATCCGCCGTCGAACAGGACGAATTCCATCGGCGCGGTGGTATTGACGCCGAGCGGGTTCTTCGCGGTCTTCTCACCGGCCTCGGCCCTGCCCCGGCCGCCGCCGCCCCCACTGGCGCAGCCGGACAGAAAACCCACCGCGGGAACACTGATCAGACCGAGCGCGGCGGACCGCTTGATCAGATCCCGGCGACCGACTCCTGTGGGGTTCTCGGCGGACGTGGATCCCATGCTCAAGTCCTCGCTTTCTCCAGGACTCAGGCGGTGAACCGGATCCTCCCCGGCACCGCGGTCGGGTCAAGCTGGGTCGTGCAGGAATTGCTTCTGTGCGTCATCCACCGGGACCGGCGGGAATGCAAGGAGGACGGCGCGTTTCGCGCGTCGGACCACCTTTCCGGATCCTTACCATGTCCGCTCGGCGGCCATTCGGACGGTCGTCCGACGATCATTCGGACAGCCGTCCGACGACCATTCGGACGGCCTGCGGACGCCGACAGGTATAGTCCACTTCCGGTCAACCGGGCAAGATCGAATACAGGGTTCCACCAGGTCTTTTCCGAGTTGAGACCTCGTCCGAAACATGAACCCCCCGTGGCCTCGCCGAGCAGAAATATTCACGGCTTTGCACTCGAACGCCACTGTCAACACCCTTGACATTGCTGGTCAGTTGACTCCCTACTGGTCTTTGCGCACCGAGTTGACAACGTTGTCCGACGCAGCGGCACCGCAGGGAGGGGCATTGCGCATGCAGCGCAGATCACGGCACAGATGGGGTCCGGCGGTCGTCCTCACGACCGCCTTCGTCATGGCGGCCGGCTCGCAGGGGGCGGCAGTCGCCCTGCCCGCCAAACCCCCGGCCGCCGACCGGGAGTTCTCCTCCTCGTTCGAGACGGGCGAGCCGGCACCCGACTGGCTGAACACGGTCGACACCGCCAAGGACGGCAGCAAGCGCGCCTCGGGCGTGGACGGCGGCTACAGCACCGGCATACCGGGCAATGTGAACGACCATGTCGTCGACGTCAGGGCCAACGGGGAGAACACGGGCGCCGGTGAGGTGAAGGAGAACCTCGTCGACGGCGAGCCCGGCACCAAGTGGCTGGTCTTCGAGTCCACCGGCTGGGTCGAGTTCGACTTCGACAAGCCGCAGAGAATCGTCCGGTACGCCCTCACCTCGGCCAACGACTTCGACGGGCGCGACCCGAGGGACTGGACCCTGAAGGGCTCCACCGACGGCAAGGAGTGGAAGACCCTCGACACCCGCTCGGACGAGAACTTCTCCGAACGGTTCCAGACCAGGACGTACGAGCTGGCCGAGCCGGCCGAGTACCGGCACTTCCGGCTCGACATCACCCGGAACAACGGCGCCTCGAACATCCTCCAGCTGGCCGATGTGCAGTTCTCCACCGGCGACAGCGACGGCCCCGTTCCGAAGGACATGCTCTCCCTCGTCGACCGCGGTCCGAGCGGTTCCCCGACCGCCAAGTCGGGCGCCGGCTACACGGGCAAGCGGGCCCTGAGGTACGCCGGGCGCCACACGGCCAAGGGCCGGGCGTACTCGTACAACAAGATCTTCGACGTCCATGTCGAGGTCGCCCGCGACACCCGGCTGTCGTACCGCGTCTATCCGTCGATGGCCGACGGCGACCTCGACTACGCCGCCACCAACGTCGCCGTGGACCTCGTCTTCACCGACGGCACCTACCTCAGCCGGCTGGGCGCCGTCGACCAGCACGGCTTCCCCCTGAGCCCGCAGGGGCAGGGCGCGTCCAAGCGGCTGTACGTCAACCAGTGGAACAACGTCGTGTCACGGATCGGGTCGGTCGCGGCCGGCAAGACGGTCGACCGGATCCTCATCGCCTACGACTCCCCCGCCGGCCCGGCGAAGTTCCGCGGCTGGCTGGACGACGTGGTCATCGACCGGGCCGCGCCGGAGAAGCCCAAGGCGCACCTGTCGGACTACGTCCTGACCACCCGCGGCACCAACTCCAGCGGCAGCTTCTCGCGCGGCAACACCTTCCCCGCGACCGCCGTCCCGCACGGCTTCAACTTCTGGACGCCGGTGACCAACGCGTCCTCGCTGAGCTGGCTGTACGAGTACGCACGCGCGAACAACGACGACAACCTGCCGACGATCCAGGCGTTCAGCGCGAGCCACGAACCCAGCCCCTGGATGGGTGACCGGCAGACCTTCCAGGTGATGCCGTCCGCCGCGTCCGGCACCCCGGACACCGGCCGCACCGCCCGCGCCCTGGCCTTCCGGCACGAGAACGAGGTCGCGCGGCCGTACTACTACGGGGTGCGGTTCGAGAACGGCATCAAGGCGGAGATGACGCCGACCGACCACGCGGCCGTCCTGCGCTTCACCTACCCGGGCGAGGACGCGAGCGTCCTGTTCGACAACGTCACCGAGCAGGCGGGCCTGACCCTGGACAAGGAGCGCGGCGTCGTCACCGGCTACTCGGACGTGAAGTCCGGGCTGTCGACGGGGGCGACCCGGCTGTTCGTCTACGGCGTGTTCGACAAGCCGGTGAAGGAGGGCTCGTCGAGCGGCGTCAAGGGCTATCTGCGCTTCGACGCCGGCAAGGACCGCACCGTCACCCTGCGCCTGGCCACCTCCCTGATCAGCGTCGACCAGGCGAAGGACAACCTGCGCCAGGAGATCCCGGACGGCACCTCCTTCGAGACCGTCAAGAAGCGCGCCCAGCGCGCCTGGGACGAGGTGCTCGGCAGGGTCGAGGTCGAGGGCGCCGCGCCGGACCAGCTGACCACGCTCTACTCCAACCTGTACCGGCTGTACCTGTACCCCAACTCGGGCTTCGAGAAGGTGAACGGGAAGTACCGGTACGCCTCCCCGTTCTCGCCGATGCGGGGCGAGGACACCCCGACGCACACCGGCGCGAAGATCGTCGACGGCAAGGTGTACGTCAACAACGGCTTCTGGGACACCTACCGCACCACCTGGCCGGCCTACTCCCTGCTGACGCCGAAGCAGGCGGGCGAGATGGTGGACGGCTTCGTGCAGCACTACAAGGACGGCGGCTGGACCTCCCGCTGGTCCTCCCCCGGCTACGCCGACCTGATGACGGGCACCTCCTCGGACGTGGCCTTCGCGGACGCCTACCTCAAGGGCGTGCCCATGGACGCGAAGAGGGCGTACGAGGCCGCGCTGAAGAACGCGACGGTCGTGCCCCCGTCCTCGGGCGTGGGCCGCAAGGGCATGACCACCTCCCCCTTCCTCGGCTACACCAGCACGGCCACGCACGAGGGCCTGTCCTGGGCGATGGAGGGCTACATCAACGACTACGGCATCGCGAGGATGGCCGAGGCCCTCCACAGGAAGACGGGCCAGAAGCGCTACAAGGAGGAGGCGGAGTACTTCCTCGACCGGGCCCGGGACTATGTGAACCTCTTCGACGCGAAGGCCGGCTTCTTCCAGGGCCGTGACGCCAAGGGCAACTGGCGTGTGGAGTCCGAGAAGTACGACCCGCGCGTCTGGGGCCACGACTACACGGAGACCAACGGCTGGGGCTACGCCTTCACCGTCCCCCAGGACAGCCGGGGCCTGGCGAACCTGTACGGCGGCCGAAAGGGCCTCGCGGACAAGCTCGACACCTACTTCTCCACCCCGGAGACGGCCTCCCCGGAGTTCGTCGGCTCCTACGGCGGTGTCATCCACGAGATGACCGAGGCGCGGGACGTACGGATGGGCCAGTACGGCCACTCCAACCAGGTCGCGCACCACGTGCTCTACATGTACGCGGCGGCCGGACAGCCCTGGAAGGCGCAGGCGAAGATCCGTGAGGTGCTCTCCCGGCTCTACGTCGGCAGCGAGATCGGCCAGGGCTACCACGGCGACGAGGACAACGGCGAGCAGTCGGCCTGGTACCTCTTCTCCGCGCTCGGCTTCTACCCGCTGGTGATGGGCAGCGGCGAGTACACCATCGGCTCCCCGCTGTTCACCAAGGCGACGATCCACCTGGAGAACGGCCGGGACCTCGTCGTCGAGGCACCGAGGAACAGCGCGAAGAACGTCTATGTGCAGGGGGTGCGGTTCAACGGCAGGCCGTGGAACTCCACGTCCATCCCCCACTCCCTCCTCGCCAAGGGCGGGGTGCTGCACTTCGACATGGGTCCGCGGCCGTCGTCGTGGGGCACGGGCAGGAACGCGGCGCCCGTGTCGATCACGACCGACGACAAGGTGCCGGCCCCGCGGACGGACGTGCTGAAGGGTGACGGCGCGCTGTTCGACGACACCTCGTCGACGGACGCGACCGTGACGACGGTGGACCTGCCCGTGGCCGAGGCCACCAAGGCGGTCCAGTACACCCTGACCTCGTCCGCCGACCGCACCAAGGCCCCGGCCGGCTGGAGGCTGGAGGCCTCCGCCGACGGCAGGACCTGGAAGACGGTGGACCGGCGCTTTGGCGAGTCCTTCGCCTGGGACCGGCAGACCCGCCCCTTCACCATCGCCTCGCCGGGCACGTACCAGAAGTACCGCCTGGTCCTGGACGGTGCCTCGACCCTGGCGGAGGTGGAGCTGCTGGCCTCGCCCGCCCGCCGCTGAGGCGACGGGACGGCAGCACGCCGTGTCCCGCACCCTGTTCGCCCCGCCCTCCGGGCGGGGGCGCCAAGGCCGGGAGCCCTCCCCCGAGCTCCCGGCTCCGCGCGAGCGGGGTGCGTCCCGCCGCCGGTCCGTGCGACCGGCGAGTCGAGGGGCGGCGCGGGGCGGGCCGGGTCCGCCGGTCCGGTCCGCCCCGCTGGGACGACCGCACCGGGCACGGTTGCCGGTGGTGCACGCGAATCGGCGTGCACCACCGGCGTGTTTTCCGGTCCACCGGCGTGCCTTGTGGTCCTTGACGGCGTCGTGCGGGGCGCTCGGCCTCTTCGGCGTCAGGTCTTCTGCGGGGGTTCCGGGACCGCGACGGTGCCCTGTGCCACGGCGCACAGGGTCTCCACCCCGTCGTCGTCCACGGTCGACAGGTCGCAGCGGCACACGACCCGGGAACGGCCGGCCCGCACGACCTGCGCACGGGCCCGCAGCAGTGTGCCCTCGGCAGGGCGCAGATAGTCGATGGTGAACCCGGCGGTGAGCAGCCGGGCGCCGGCGACCGTGCCCGCGGCGAAGGTCAGCGCGTTGTCCGCCGCGTAGGCGAGCACACCGCCGTGCAGAAAGCCGTTCTGCTGACGCAGGTCGTCGCGGATGTCCAGCTCCAGCGTCGCCTCGCCCTTCTCGAAGGTCACCAGGCGGGCGCCGAGCAGTTCGCTGAAGGGCTGGGCCTCCAGCACCTTCCGGGCAAGGGCCGGATCAGGAACGTCCGTCACATCGCACCTCGTTCTCCGGGTCGTTCTCCAGGTCGGCAGGTTCCGTGGCGTACCGCAGGTGCCACGGCGTCTCGCCCCATGTTCCTCCGGCGGCCCCCGTCAAGCGCGGGAAGGCCGATTTCC
>k87-678500_pt1 | contig 11747 bp, 11 predicted proteins | sample MGYA00084031_6733416 | MGnify analysis MGYA00084031
GCTGCTCAGGCAGCCTGCCAACAATTGCAATTCATAAATCCGCACGGTACGCACATCCTATTTTCGTAGATGCAGACGTCATTTCCGAAGAAAGGATGAATACGAATGCGAGATTTTTCGTGGAAGTATTTTGCGATGACTGGAGATGTCGATGCTTATTTGCTGTATAAAGAAACCGACGGTGAACGGGTTCTTGCAGCTGCATCCGCAGAAGATGAGGCGGCCCAGCATGAAGAGGACGAGTAATTATTGGTTGTTCCAAGAATGGTTGGGGGATAATGCATGCTATATCGGGCGGAAGGAATTGTCATCCGCAGCATGGACTACGGTGAAGGGAACAAAATCATTACGCTTTGCACCAAAGAATCGGGCAAGGTAGGGGTGCTGGTCAGAGGAGCAAAAAAGGTCAAGAGCCGGCATGCTGCTCTGACCCAGCCTTTTACGTATGGGGAGTATGTGTTTTTTCGCAATACGGGGCTTGGAACCCTGAACGCAGGCGAGATTATAGAATCCCATCATGAACTGCGGGAGGATTTGATCAAAGCCGCCTATGCTTCCTATGCCTGCGAGCTCTTGGATCGGGTGCTGCAGGATGAGGAGACGGGGGCTTTTTGGTTCCATCAGCTGAAGGCATGCTTGACCTCCCTTCAAGAAGACAAGGATCCTCAGATTATTATCAATCTCTATGAGATGAAAATCCTGCAGGCGGCAGGGTATGGACCGGAGCTGGAGGTATGCATTTCGTGCAATCAGCCGAGAAACGACGAGGATATGCTGGTCAGCCCGCGTCTCGGAGGAGTTCTATGCCGTTATTGCAAGCATTTGGATCCGCCGGCGATGGCAGTGACGGTCCGGACCTTGAAGCTGCTGCGCCTGTTCGCCAGGCTGGATCTCAGGCGGCTCGGTAATGTGGACGTTAAGGCGGAGACGAAGGACGAGCTCAAGAAGGTAATGAGGGCGTTAATGGATATGCAGCTGGGCCTCCGGCTCAAATCCCAAAACTTCCTGGACCAGATGGACAAATACAACATTTGACGTAAGGTTCGGATTAAGGTATTATATTTATCAGTTTATGAGTTATTGCATATTGACATGCGTTGAACGGGAAAGTAGTGAATGGCCATTCGTTATAGCGAGCCGGCGGCGGTGGGAGTCCGGTACGAAGCATTCATGAACATGGCACCCGGGAGCATTCTTGAAACGATAAAGTGGGTTTAGCTACAGCGCTGCTGCACGGCAGCTGCGGGAAGGCTGGCCAAGTAGGGTGGAACCGCGGGAAGCGACAGCTCTCGTCCCTATGTCTGTACATCAGGCATGGGGCGAGAGCTTTTTTGCGTTGTACAGACTGGATTGTCGGATGTTTTATTATGAAAATGAAAGCAAAGGAGCTAAAAATCATGAATTTCCAACAGATGATTTTGACGCTGCAGCAGTTCTGGGCAGAACAGAATTGTATCATCGTGCAGCCGTATGACACGGAAAAGGGTGCAGGCACCATGAACCCGATGACCTACTTGCGCTCGATCGGTCCGGAGCCGTGGAATGTCGCTTACGTTGAGCCTTCCCGTCGTCCGGCAGACGGCCGTTACGGGGAAAACCCGAACCGGTTGTACCAGCACCATCAGTTTCAGGTCATTCTGAAGCCTTCCCCGGACAATATCCAGGAGCTGTATCTGGAGAGCCTGAAGCGTCTTGGCATTGACCCGCTCGATCACGACATCCGCTTTGTCGAAGATAACTGGGAAGCTCCGACCCTTGGCGCCTGGGGCCTCGGATGGGAAGTGTGGCTCGACGGCATGGAAATTACGCAGTTTACGTATTTCCAGCAGGTCGGGGGCATCGATGCCAATCCCGTTGCGGTTGAGATTACCTACGGCATGGAGCGGCTTGCGTCGTATATTCAAGATAAAGAGAATGTATTCGACCTCGAATGGGTGGACGGCATTACGTATGGCGACGTGTTCCATCAGCCGGAATTTGAGCATTCCAAGTACACGTTTGAAGTGTCGGATGTGAAGATGCTGTTTACGCTGTTCAACATGTATGAAGAGGAAGCCAACAAGGCGATGAATCAACATCTGGTCTTCCCGGCGTACGACTATGTGCTGAAGTGCTCCCATACGTTTAACCTTCTTGACGCCAGAGGAGCGATCAGCGTGACCGAGAGAACAGGCTACATCATGCGCGTGCGCAATCTCGCGCGCCAGGTGGCGGCTACGTATTTGGAGGAACGCGAGAAGCTTGGCTTCCCGTTGATTAAGAAAGGGGGCGCAGAACATGCCTAAGGATTTATTGTTTGAGATCGGGCTAGAGGAAGTCCCGGCAAGATTTCTGCGTGCAGCGATGGAACAGCTGGAGGACCGCCTCGTGAAATGGCTGGAAGCATCCAGAATCGGGCACGGGGAAGTAACCGCCTATGCAACGCCGCGTCGCCTTGCCGTATGGGTCAAGGATGTTGCGGATAAGCAGGAGGATGTCAGCGAGGAGGTTAAAGGACCTTCGCGGAAGATCGCGCTGGACGAGAACGGTCAGTGGAGCAAGGCGGCGCTCGGCTTCGCCCGAAGCCAAGGCGTCGATCCGGAGAGCTTCACCTTTAAGGAGCTTGGAGGCGTCGAGTATATCTACGTCACCAAGAGCAGCGTCGGCGTCGATACCCAGTCGATTCTGTCCGAGGGGCTTCACGGCATACTGACAGCGATGACGTTCCCGAAAAATATGCGCTGGGGTGCGCATGAGTTCAAGTTCGTACGTCCGATCAAATGGATCGTTGCGCTGCTGGGCAGCGAGACGATCACGCTTGAGGTTGCCGGCGTGCAGGCGGGCAATGTCACGAGAGGGCACCGCTTCCTGGGATCTGATGCCGTTATTCCGGAAGCGTCGGCATATCGGGATATCCTTCGCGAACAGCATGTCATCGTGGACGTGAATGAGCGTCAAGAAATGATCGTTTCGCAAATTCAGGCACTCGCCAAAGAGAAGGGCTGGAATATCGCAATCAAGGATGATCTGCTGGAAGAGGTATTGTTCCTTGTTGAGACGCCTACCGTGCTCTACGGAACCTTCGATTCCTCGTTCCTTCATATCCCGCAGGATGTGCTGATCACCTCGATGCGCGAGCATCAGCGCTACTTCCCGGTTTTGGACGACAAGGGGCAGCTGCTTCCTTATTTCGTGACGGTGCGCAACGGCGATTCCCGTTCGCTTGATGTTATTGCCAAAGGGAATGAAAAGGTGCTGCGGGCACGCTTGTCGGATGCGAAGTTTTTCTATGAGGAAGATCAGAAGCTCCAGATCAAGGACGCGCTGTCCAAGCTGGAAAGCATCGTCTTCCATGAGGAGCTCGGAACGATCGGGGACAAGGTGCGCCGCATCCGCCGCATTTCCGATCAGCTGGCCGTCAAGCTTGGAATCGCCGCTGATGCAGCGGATTCCGTCAGCCGCGCCGCCGATATCTGCAAATTCGATCTTGTAACCCAAATGGTGTATGAATTCCCTGAGCTTCAGGGGGTTATGGGCGAGGATTACGCGCGTAAAGCGGGAGAGAAGGAAGAGGTGGCCAAAGCGGTATTCGAGCATTACCAGCCGCGCTTTGCCGGCGATGCCGTTCCTTCGACGCAGGTCGGCTCCATCATAAGCATAGCGGACAAAATCGACACGATTACCGGCTGCTTCTCCATCGGCATCATTCCGACCGGCTCCCAGGATCCATACGCACTGCGCCGCCAGGCGCAAGGCATCGTGCAGATCATTCTGGAGCACAAGCTTCCGATTACCTTGTCCGACGTGTTCGGCATTGCGCTGGACGTTCATGAGAACATCCGGGCGCTCAAACGGTCCGCCGGTGAAATCCGGAAGGATCTCCAGGAATTCTTCGGACTTCGCGTGAAGAAGCTGCTGTCCGAGAACCAGCGGTATGACGTTGTCGATGCGGTGATTTCGGCCGGCTTCGATTCCGTGGTATCCGTTGTGAACCGGGGACAGGCGCTGATGCATGCGGTTGAGTCCGCCGAGGACTTCAAGACGACGGTGGAATCCTTGAACCGCGTCAGCAACCTTGCGGCCAAGGCAGGGAAAGCTGCGGTGAACCGGGAGCTGTTCACGGAGTCTGCGGAAGGCGAGCTTTATGAAGCCTGGCAGGCGATCCGGAGCGATTACGAAGCGGCACTGGATGCTGCGGACGGCGAACGCGCATTGTCCTTGCTCAGTGGACTGAAGGCGCCGATTACCGGCTTCTTTGACTCCGTCATGGTCATGGCCGAGGACGAATCGGTGCGGGCTAACCGCCTTGCACTGCTCTCCGGCATCGATGGGGATTTGAAGCGGTACGCCGATTTTTCAAAATTAGTGTGGTAAGCGTAGTGACATGATGATTTTGCAAATGTTATAATGGTTTGTTCAGCGAAAGCGACAGCCCGTGTCAAGGCACAGGATGGCGCTTTCGCTGTGAGTAAGAATCAATGGCCGTACAGTAAGGCAGACTGCAGCTCATTGTTTTTTGGGAAGCAGGATTTTAATCGGTTCAAGACGTATATAATAGTAAACAGCACAGGATGGTTCCAAGAGTACAGGAAAAGCCGGTGATATCAATGATTGAAGGTTCCTCCTGCCGGATCGTGGTTGACGGCGACGCCTGTCCCGTCAAGAAGGAAATCGCAGAAACTGCCCGTACATTCCATGTGCCGGTGCTGCTCGTTTCTTCCTATGATCATATGCAGCAGGCCGAGGAAGGCGTCGTGACGATTCACGTGGACCGGAGCGACCAAAGCGCTGATCTCTATATTGCGAACCATATATCGAAAGGGGATATCGTGGTCACCCAGGACTATGGTTTGGCTGCGCTGGCGTTAGCGAAATCCTGCTATGTCATCTCGTTCCGCGGCCGGATATTCCGCAATTCCGATATCGATTTCATGCTGGATTCGCGCCACCATCAAGCCAAAGCAAGAAGGCAGGGGAAGTACGGCAAAGGACCGAAAAAGCTGCTTGACGAAGACCGGGTTTTTTTTCAACATAAACTGACAAAACTTTTGCTTGAATTGCAGGAGAATGTCCACCCGTAGCGAATACTATTTACGTGCCAAATGAGATGAAGGTGGTTTGGATGAGTACCGGACAAGGCAATATTCCGGATGATGTCATTGAGGCGGTGCTGGCCAAAAGCGATATCGTGGATACGGTCAGCAAATACGTGCATCTTACGAAACAGGGGAAGTATTTAAAGGGCCTGTGCCCTTTTCATTCGGAAAAGACCCCATCCTTTACGGTTACACCGGAACGCCAAATCTTCTACTGCTATGGCTGCGGCAAGGGCGGTAACGCCATTAAATTCAGAATGGAAATCGAAGGATTTTCCTTCCCCGAAGCCGTAAGAACCATGGCCGAAGAGAACGATATCTCGTTACCGGAAGGTCAAGGGGTTCCCGTAATTCCTCGCAATCCGGAGAAAGAACGTTTACTTGAAGCTTATGAGCTGAGCGCCAAGCTGTATCATTTTCTGCTGAAGAATACGGAGCATGGCACCGAGGCGATGAAGTACTTACGGTCCCGCGGCATGAGCGACAAGATGATCGATCAGTTTCAGATCGGCTATGCGCCGGATCGCTGGGATACGCTGGTTCAATTTCTTACCAAGCGGTCATTTGACCTGAAAGAGATGGAGAAGGGCGGCTTGTTGTCCGCAAGACATGAACAGGAAGGCTATCTCGACCGGTTTCGGGGACGTATCATGTTTCCGATCCATGACCGCAGCGGCAAAGTGATTGCGTTCGCCGGAAGGATCCTCGGGGATGGTCAGCCGAAGTACTTGAATTCCCCGGAAACTCTTTTGTTTAACAAAAGCCGTACGTTGTACAACCTGCACCAGGCGAAGACATCCATACGCAAATTGCGTCAGATCCTATTATTCGAAGGTTACGGTGATGTGATCTCGTCTTGGGAGGCTGGACTTCAGAACGGCGTGGCAACGATGGGCACGTCCCTTACGGAAAATCAAGTAGCGATTATGAAATCCATGGCCGAAGAGGTTGTTGTCATCTATGACGGCGACAGGGCCGGTATGGCAGCGGCGATGAAGGTCATCCCGATGCTGGAGGGCGCCGGACTTCGGGTGAAGATTGCGCTTGTCAGCGAAGGCCTGGATCCGGATGAATACATCCGCAAATTCGGTGCCGAGCGATTCAGGCATGTAGTGGAAACAGCTGTTTCAACCACAAAATTTAAACTTATATATCTGAAGAAAAACCATATACTGCTAGAAGAAGATGGCAAGATCGCGTATACGAAAGAAGCGCTGCCGATTATCGCCGCACTTCATTCCTCAACCGAGCGGGAAGTTTATTTGAGGGAATTATCCTCGGAGCTGAACCTTTCCTACGAGAGCCTTAAGCAGGATTGCAATTTGCTCAGGCAGTCCATGCAAAAAAAGAGGGGCGATGGGGATAATAAGGAAAAAAGGTGGAATAATGGTAGGCATATTAACGGGCGTCAGCCCGCCCCGGCGCTGCTGCCTGCCTATCATGCGGCTGAACGGCGGCTGCTGTCGCTGATGCTGCAGGATGCGGAAGCCGCGCGATACGTAGGCGAACGGCTGGGAGAAGCGTTTAATATCGAAGATCATGCGGCGATAGCTGTTTATCTATATGCTTATTATGCACAAGGCAAATCTCCGGATATTAGCCGTTTCATGTCATCTCTCCATGATGATCGTCTGGAAAAGACCGTCAGCTCCATTATGATGATGGAGGCACCCGCGGAGTGGAATGTTCAAGTGCTTGACGACTGCATCCGGGAGGTACTGAAATATCCGCAGCAGCGAGAGATCGAGCAGAAGAAGGAAGAAATGATGAAAGCAGAGCGCTCGGGAGATTTTTTGCGGGCCGCACAAATTGCAAGTGAGATTATCGCCCTAGAAAGACAATGATGTCCGCACATTGCTGCTTCTAGGGAGGAGGGAGTCGAAAAATGGCGAATGATCAGCATACTGAACTAGAAACGGAATTTACGCTGGATCAAGTCAAAGATCAATTGATTGAGCAGGGTAAAAAGAGATCCGTATTAAGCTATAAAGATATTATGGAGAAACTGTCGCCATTCGATCAGGATACGGAGCAGATGGAGGAGTTCTACGAGCAGCTTGCCGACCTCGGCATCGATGTGGTGAACGAAAGCGACGATGAGGTCAGCCACCGGGCATCGGAAGATCACGAATCCCATGACAATGAGGATTTCGGCTTCGATGACGATTTGTCGCTGCCGCCGGGCATCAAAATCAACGATCCGGTGAGAATGTATTTGAAAGAAATCGGACGTGTACCGCTCTTGTCCGCGGACGACGAGATTGAGCTTGCGAACCGGATCGAGCAAGGGGATGAGGAGGCCAAGCGCCGTCTGGCCGAGGCGAATCTGCGGCTGGTTGTCAGCATCGCGAAGCGGTATGTCGGTCGCGGCATGCTGTTCTTGGATCTGATCCAGGAAGGCAATATGGGCCTTATTAAAGCGGTGGAGAAGTTCGATTACAAAAAAGGCTTTAAATTCAGTACGTATGCCACATGGTGGATCCGGCAGGCCATTACGCGCGCGATTGCCGACCAAGCCCGTACGATCCGGATTCCGGTGCATATGGTTGAGACGATCAATAAGCTGATCCGTGTATCCAGACAGCTGCTGCAGGAGCTGGGTCGCGAGCCATCGCCGGAAGAAATCGCGGCAGAGATGGAGCTTAGCGTGGAGAAGGTTCGGGAAATTATGAAGATCGCCCAGGAACCGGTGTCCTTGGAAACGCCGATCGGCGAAGAGGACGATTCCCATCTCGGCGATTTTATCGAGGATCAGGAGGCTCTCGCTCCAGCTGATGCCGCAGCATACGAGCTTCTTAAGGAACAGCTTGAAGACGTGCTCGATACGCTGACGGAGCGGGAAGAGAACGTGCTTCGTCTCCGGTTCGGCCTTGACGACGGGCGCACAAGAACGCTTGAAGAAGTAGGCAAAGTGTTCGGCGTTACGCGTGAACGGATCCGGCAGATTGAGGCCAAGGCGCTTCGGAAGCTTCGTCATCCGAGCCGCAGCAAGCGGCTGAAGGATTTTCTCGAATAGAGTGATCAAGGGACCTTCTGCATTTTCCGGCAGCAAGGTCTTTTTTTCTGAGATGAAGGTACGCTGCTTACAAGCTCTGGGCAATTGGATATTAGAGTTCCATCGCAATGCGGTCTGCCGCCGGAAGGCTTGTTTTCCTTGGTTCTGGAATTTCTGCCTGTATTTGTTGTATCGGTCTTTATTTTATCTCTTTTCCAAGATCAATGCAAATGATGGACGAGCCCTAAACCTGAGAATAGCATCACTTCCAAATGGCGATGGAATGAATGGATGGTCCCAATATCCGGAGTGGATTTGCAGTTTATCATGCGGTCTGTTACGTTAAAATGTAGTGTCGCATGCAACTATAATGGATGTAGGAGTGTCATCGTGAAATTATCAAAAAGGTTACAGCTAATCCTGGACCAAATCCCCCAAGGCAGCCGGCTGGCCGATATAGGTTCTGACCATGCGCTGCTGCCGGTTGCAGCCGTAGAATGCGGCGCAGCCGTCCAAGCGATTGCAGGCGAAGTGAATCAGGGCCCGTTCGAGGCTGCCGCAAAGCAGGTGAAGGAATCCGGGATGGAGGACTGCATTCAGGTCCGGAGAGGAGACGGTCTTGAAGTTCTGTCCGCAGGCGAAGCGGATGTCATTACGATTGCAGGCATGGGCGGGAGTCTAATCGCTGCGATTCTGGATCGGGGCATCGGCAAGCTTGAAGGGGTGCGCCGGCTCGTATTGCAGCCGAACGTCGGTGAGGATATTTTGCGCAAATGGCTGCTTGCCCATGAGTGGGTGCTGATCGACGAGTTTATTCTGGAGGAAGACGGAAAGATTTATGAGGTGCTTGTGGCCGAGCCCGAGCGACCGGGGGGCCCCGTGACGAATGAGGAAATATACTCGCAGCGAGCCATTGCCGGAAAGGTTTCCCTATCCGCCGAATGGCTGCTGCGCATGGGGCCGTGGTTAATCCGGGATGCAGGCACCGTGTTCCATGATAAATGGAAATCGGAGATCGGGAAGATGAATCAAATTCTGAAGTCGCTGTCGCGCTCGGATCTGGATACGGCTAAAGGCAAGGCGGCGGAGATTCGGGCGGATATCGAGTTTATCGAGGAGGTGCTGGCATGCTTGCCAAAGGACAAACCGTAATACAATATATGGAGCAGCTTGCTCCGAAGCATGTGGCTGAGCCGGAGGACCGGATCGGACTTCAGCTCGGTACCCTTCAGAAGGAAATCCGTACAGTGCTGGTTGCGCTGGATGTCAATGATGAAGTGGTTGACGAGGCGATTCGCCTTGGAGCCGATTTGATTATTGCCCATCACGCCATTATCTACCGGCCGCTGAAGCAGCTTCAGACCGACACGCCGATGGGCAAGGTGTACGAGAAGCTGATCAAGCATGATATTGCCGTCTACGTCAGCCATACGAATCTTGACGTAACCGAAGGCGGGATGAACGACTGGATGGCCGAAGCGCTCGGAATCGAGAATACTTCGCCGATTCATGATCTGCATAATGAGCAGCTGTCCAAGCTGGTAGTATTCGTGCCGAAGAGCCATCACGAGGAAGTGCTGAACGCCGTGCTGGACGCCGGTGCGGGCTGGATCGGAAACTACAGCCATTGCAGCTTTAACATTGAAGGATTCGGTACGTTTATCCCGAGAGAAGGAAGCAACCCGTATCAAGGCAAAGCCGGCAAGATGGAACGGGCCGAGGAAGTGCGGATCGAGACGATCGTGCCGCATACGATCCGGAACAAAGTCATCCAGGCGATGCTTAAGGCCCATCCGTACGAGGAGGTTGCCTACGATCTGTATTCCATGGATCTTAAGGGACGGTCGCTGGGACTCGGACGGGTCGGCAAGCTGAAGGAGCCGCTGACGCTGGCGGAGATGGCCGAAGTCGTCAAGGAGAAGCTGGACGTTCCGCACGTCCGGGTCGTGGGCGATCTGAACCGGACGCTCCGCAAGGCGGCGGTCATCGGAGGCTCCGGGGGGCGCTTCTATCCACAGGCGTTGTTCCGGGGCGCCGATGTGCTCGTAACGGGGGACATTGATTACCATACGGCACAGGACGCGCTTGCCGCCGGCCTAACCCTAATTGATCCAGGACATAATGCCGAGAAAATCATGAAGGGCAAGGTCGCCGAATGGATGCAGCAGAAGCTGCAGGAGAACAAGTATGATACCAAGGTCGTCGCTTCGTTGGTCAACACAGAGCCGTTTCAATTTATGTAAGCTTAGGTTTATCGGCCGTTATCAAGGTAGGCGAAGGCACAAGGCGGGCGGCTGATATTCAGGCATGATCATGACGGCTGCTCTGGTAATTTCATCATCGACTGCTAATGTTTTAAGGGTTGTGCATGGACATAAATCAAGATATAATATGTAATGTTGTCCGGAAAGTTTGACAGACAATCGCTGGCGGCGAAAAGCCGCGAGAGGAAAGTCCGGGCTCCATAGGGCAGGGTGCTGGATAACGTCCAGTCAGCGCGAGCTGAAGGATAGTGCCACAGAAATGGACCGCCGATGGCTGTGGATTCACAGCACAGGCAAGGGTGGAACCGAGGTGTAAGAGACCCCGAGGAACGCTGGTGACTTCGTTCCTGGTAAACCCCACCTGGAGCAAGACCTAATGGGACGCGAGTCTCCCTTGAGGAGACAGCCTTTGCCCGAGGCGCGTCTGGGTTGGTCGCTTGAGCCGGTTAGTAATAATCGGCCTAGATAGATGATTGTCGCTTATAGTGGCAGGGTAGTTCCCGAGATGACCACGAAGAGCACAGAACCCGGCTTACGGAAAACTTTCCAAACTGAACAACCGTTATTTTCATATGTAAACCAACCGTATAAACGCGCATAATCTTTCGCTTCCCTTCGGGACGCAGAGAGCATGCGCGTTTTTTCATGTTCGGGATATTTTTTTCGATAACATTTGCCTGTAAAGGACAGTCGTCCATACCATAATGTCCTTCTGTTAATAAGCTATAATCATCAACGGAAAGGAGATGCGAAAATTATGTCATGTCATCACCATGGACCATGTCCTGAAGTTTCGCCAATCGTATGCGACCCGATCGTCATCGTAAGAGATCATTATGTTCCGCAAATTGTCCCTGTCATCCATCCGATTAAAGTGGTGGACAAAATTCATTGCTGCCCTGTCGAGAAGCATATTTATACGTATTCGCAGGAAGTTGAGGACGGCGTTTACGGCGGCGGTGCCGGTGTCAGAAACGTTGCCGTTTCCGGCAAGTCGTCCAAGAAGCGCTCCGAACGCGCCCGCTCTCGCCGCAAGAGATAACTTAATCCCGCGCCTTGGAGAGCTGTCTAACTACTGACTGAGCAGTTCACCTGCCGTATATAAGAAATTGACCCGCAAGGAATGGCCGCTAACAGACGCTTCGACCAACCCCTGCGGGTCCTTTATATCAGGTGCAGACAGTTTATTTCTTCGTTCCGCCGAGCTTCCGAAGCTCGTCTTCGAGATGGCGGAGCGCCTGGCTCGGCCACATTTGGAGCGGGACCTCGGAATTGCCGGCTGCCTTTAGCGATTGGAAAATATCGATCTGGCCATGACCGTAATATTTGTCCTTTCCTTTATCCCCCAGATCAACGGCATGGTTGATCATGAGGTCCATGACCTCCTGGTTGGTCAGCTCGGGGTTCAGGGAA
>k87-392847_pt1 | contig 11745 bp, 10 predicted proteins | sample MGYA00084031_6733416 | MGnify analysis MGYA00084031
CCAACGCCCAGATCGAGTTCCTGCTGCGCCGTGCCCTGGCGGAGGCCGGCCGGCTGCCCGAGGGCACGGGCCCCCTGCCCCGCCGCGGCCGCCCGCCCAAGGACTCCGTTCGCGACGAACCCCCGCCGGTCTGAGGACCGCCGGGGGTTCGTGCCTCGGGGCCCGGTCCGGCGGTCCACCGGGTCCGGCCGGGCCGTCGGCGTCCCGGCCGGACCCAGGGGCCACCGAGCCGCCGGACCGCCGGGTCCAAAGCCCCGGCCACCGGTGTCCGAGGGCGTACGGCTTCCGTAACAGAACCGTGACAACCGCCTCTCACCTGCGGCATCACCCCTTCGCACCGCTCAGTAAGCACGCGGTGTATACACACGACGTATACACAGCGCGTACAGTGCTTCCCATGTCCATCGGTCACACCCTTCTGGGACTCCTGGAGTCCGGCCCGCGCCACGGCTACGACCTGAAGCGGGTCTTCGACGAGAAGTTCGGTCACGACCGGCCGCTGCACTACGGCCAGGTCTACTCGACGATGTCCCGCCTGCTGAAGAACGGGCTCGTCGTGGTCGACGGCATCGAGGCGGGCGACGGCCCCGAACGCAAGCGCTATGCGATCACCGAGGCCGGCATCACCGACGTGGAGCGGTGGCTCACCACGCCGGAGAAGCCGGAGCCGTACCTTCAGTCGACGCTCTACACCAAGGTCGTCCTCGCGCTGCTGACCCACCGCAACGCCGCCGACGTCCTCGACATCCAGCGCGCCGAGCATCTGCGCAGCATGCGGATCCTGACCGACCGCAAACGCAAGGGGGATCTCGCGGACCAGCTGATCTGCGACCACGCCCTGTTCCACCTCGAGGCCGACCTGCGCTGGCTGGAGCTGACCGCCGCGCGCCTCGACAGGCTCCGTGAGGCGGTGACCCGGTGACGGCTCCCGTGCCCGGCGCCCTGCTGACCGCCGAGAACCTGCGCAAGACCTACGGCCCGACCGTCGCCCTGGACGGCGCCGGCCTCTCCCTCCACCCCGGCGAGATCGTCGCCGTGATGGGCCCCTCCGGCTCGGGCAAGTCCACGCTGCTGCACTGCCTCGCCGGGATCGTCACCCCCGACTCGGGATCGATCACCTACGACGGCCATGAGCTGACCGCCATGAGCGACTCCCGGCGCAGTGCGCTCAGGCGCTCGGAGTTCGGGTTCGTCTTCCAGTTCGGCCAGCTGGTGCCCGAGTTGACCTGCGTGGAGAACGTGGCCCTGCCGCTGCGGCTGAACGGCACGCCCCGCAAGGAGGCCGAGCGCACCGCACTGGCGTGGATGGAACGCCTGGAGGTCGCCGACCTGCGCGGGAAGCGTCCCGGCGAGGTCTCCGGCGGTCAGGGCCAGCGCGTCGCGGTCGCCCGCGCCCTGGTCACCGGCCCCAGGGTGCTGTTCGCCGACGAGCCGACCGGCGCGCTGGACTCCCTCAACGGCGAGCGGGTGATGGAGCTGCTGACGGAGGCCGCCCGGTCCTCCAACGCCGCCGTCGTCCTGGTCACGCACGAGGCACGGGTCGCCGCCTACTCCGACCGCGAGATCGTCGTGCGCGACGGCAAGTCGCGGGACATGGAGCGGGCCGTATGAGTGCGCATTGGGAGGACCTCCCCGCTCGGGCGCAGTCCAGAGCTCGGGAGGGGGTCCGTGACCTGTTCATGGGCGTCAGATTCGCGTGCACGGGGGGCCGTGAGGGCTGGACGCGGATGCTGCTGACGGCGGTCGGCGTCGGTCTCGGCGTGGCCCTGCTGCTGCTGACGGCCGCGGTCCCCAATGTGCTCGCGGCACGGCACCAGCGGGAGGAGGCCCGTCTGAACTACACCTACTCCCAGGAAAACGTGCCGAGGGCCGACAACACCCTGGTGATCGCGGACGCCGACACCTCGTACCACGGCAAGGACATCCGCGGGCGGCTGGTGGAGCCCGAAGGGCCCCGCGCCCCGCTCGCACCGGGTCTGACGAAGTATCCGGCGCCGGGCGAGATGGTCGTCTCCCCCGCGCTGAGGGAACTGCTCGCCTCCGAGGACGGGAAGCTGCTGCGGGAGCGGCTGCCGTACCGGGTGGTCGGGACGATCGGGGAGAGCGGACTCATCGGCCCGCGCGAGCTCGCCTACTACGCGGGGGCGGAGAACCTGGCGGCCCGCATCAACGGCTGGCAGGCGGCCCGGATCACCGAGTTCGGCGATCCGGACCCCACGTCCGAGCCGAAGGACCCGGTGCTGCTGCTGCTCGTGACGGTCGTCTTCGTGGTGCTGCTGATGCCGGTCGCCGTGTTCATCGGCGCGGCCGTGCGGTTCGGCGGCGAGCAGCGCGACCGCAGGCTCGCCGCGCTGCGGCTGGTCGGCTCCGACATCTGGATGACCCGCCGGATCGCGGCCGGCGAGGCACTCGCGGGCGCCCTGCTCGGACTGGTCTTCGGCACGGTCTTCTTCCTGATCGGCCGCCAGTTCGCGGGCTCCGTCGAGGTGCTGGGCATCAGTGTCTTTCCCGGCTACCTCGATCCCTCGCCCGTGCTGGCGGCGCTGGTCGCGGTCGCGGTCCCGGCCGCCGCGGTGCTGGTCACCCTGCTGGCGCTGCGCAAAGTGGCCATCGAGCCGCTGGGCGTGGTGCGCACGGCGAAGCCCCCGCGGCGCCGGCTGTGGTGGCGGCTGCTGCTGCCGCTGGGCGGCCTGGTGCTGCTGTATCCCATGCTCGGCCAGGGCCGCACCCATGGGCCCTTCAACCAGTTCCTGGTGGTCTGCGGTGTGGCGCTGCTGCTCGTCGGCGTGACCGCGCTGCTGCCGTGGGTCGTGGAGACGGTCGTCGCCCGGCTCGGCGGGGGCGGGGTGTCCTGGCAGCTGGCGGTACGACGGCTCCAGCTGAACAGCGGTACGGCGGCACGCCTGGTGAACGGCATCGCGGTCGCGGTGGCCGGGGCGATCGCGCTGCAGATGCTCTTCACGGGGGTGGAGAGCGACTACATCAGGCACTCCGAGAACGATCTGCTGCGGGCTCAGATGCAGGTGAACGTGCCGGAGGGCGTCCCGCTCGCCGCGGCGGCCGAGAAGCTCTCCGCCACCCGGGGCGTGCGCCAGGCCATCGCGCTGTCGGGGACGGACGCCGGCGACCGTCCCTGGAACGACGAGCGGCCTCCGGACCCCCTGGTCCAGGTGACGATCGGCGACTGCGACTCCCTGCGCCAGGTGGCGCGCCTGCCCTCCTGCCGGGACGGCGACGTCTTCACGCTGAAGGGCGCGGACCACGAGTCCGCCGACGCCGACACCGCGAAGCTGGCCGAGCCCGGCCGCAGGCTCCACCTCAACGCCTCGGCCGAGGAGCCGGCCCGGCAGGCCGTGTGGACCGTCCCGGCCGGTCTGAAGTCCGCCCGCTCGGTGAAGGACCCGACGGGAGTGCGGCGCGGCGGCTTCCTGCTGACCCCGGCCGCGGCGCCCGCGAAACTCCTCTCCCAGGGCGGGGGCGCGGTCTTCCTGAGGATCGACCCGTCGGTGCCCGACGCGCCCGAGCACGTGCGCAACACCGCCGCGCGGGTGGATCCGTTGACGGTCACCACACTGTGGTCGTCCAGCGAACGGACGAAGCAGTTCGCCTCCCTGCGCACCGGTACGCTCATCGGCTCGATCTGTGTGCTGCTGCTGATCGGGGCGAGCCTGCTGGTGTCGCAGCTGGAGCAGCTGCGCGAGCGGAAGAAGCTGCTGGCGGCGCTGGTGGCCTTCGGCACCCGGCGGCGCACGCTGAGCCTGTCGGTGCTGTGGCAGACGGCGGTCCCGGTGGCACTGGGCCTGCTGCTGGCCTCGGCGGTGGGCCTCGCCCTGGGCGCGGTGCTGCTGGGGATGGCGAACACACCGGTGGCCGTGGACTGGGGGAACGTCCTGGCCATGGCCGGCATCGGCGCCGGTGTCGTCCTCGCCGTCACCCTGCTCAGTCTGCCGCCTCTTCTGCGGCTGATGCGCCCGGACGGGCTGCGCACCGAGTGACGGGACCGCGCACCGGGTGACGCCCGCGAGCGGGTCCCGCGCCGGGGCCCGCTCGTCCTTTCCCCCGCGCTCCCCCGTGCTCCGGCTCGCCCCCGTGCTCCGGCGAAGTCCCCCTCGCCTCGCCGTCACCGCGCCGGATCCGTCACCGTCCCTGCGGCAGAACCTGGCGCCGTCGCTCCGGTGGGACGACGTGTCCCCGCCGCCAGTCCCGGTCGTCCTCGTCCAGCACCCGCACCGGCAGGGACCGCAGGTCCTCGCGCAGAGCGGCGGCGAGTTCCCGGTACTCGGCGGCGCGGGCCGCGCCCGTGCGCATGGCCAGGGCTATGCGGCGGGCGGGGGCGGGATCGGCGAAGTAGCCGGTGAGGAGCCGGCTGCTGCGGGAGGTCTCGAGCCGGAGGGCGGTGCGGGGCAGCAGGGTGCAGCCGAGACCGCCGGCGACGAGCTGGACGAGGGTGGACAGTCCGGCGGCGGTCGTCGTCACCGGCGCGTCCTCGCGGCCGGCCTCGCGGCAGATCTCGAGGGCCTGGTCGCGCAGGCAGTGGCCCTCGTCGAGGAGCAGCAGATTCAGCTCCCTCAGGGCCTCGCGCGGTATGCCCTTCTGGTCGCCGAGCGGGTGGTCGAACGGGGTGACCAGGACGAAGTCCTCGTCGAAGAGGGGAAGTTCGACGATGCCGGGCACACCGAGCGGCACGGCGAGCAGCAGCAGGTCGAGCCGGCCGTCGGTCAGCCCCTCCAGCAGGTTCGCGGTCTGCTCCTCGTGGACCTGGAGGTCGAGGGCGGGGTAGCGGTCGTGGACCAGACGCAGAACGGTGGGCAGCAGGTAGGGCGCCACGGTGGGGATGACGCCGAGACGCAGGACGCCGGTGAAGGGGGCGCGGACGGCCTCCGCCTCCTCCAGCAGGGCGTTGACCTCTTCGAGGACGGCCTTGGTCCGTATGAGGAGACGTTCACCCGCCGGAGAGAGCAGCACCTTGCGTGTCGTACGCTCCACAAGGGTGACACCAAGTGTCTCCTCCAGGGCGGAGACGGCTCCGGAGAGGGCCGGCTGGCTCATGCCCATCGCCGCGGCGGCCTCCCGGAAGTGCAGATGCTCGGCGACGGCGGCGAAGGCGCGCAGCTGGGACAGGCTGGGCTGCCTGCGCGAACGGCTCATCGATAGCTACCTCCGATCAACTCGACCGAGTGTAGCTATTTCCGTAATCAATGCACCGTGTGCCAACATCAACATCGTCCAACCCCTGGGAAACACAGGCAGAGCCTGTGTTTCTTCGCTGCAAGGAGATCGTGTGCTCACCGTCGGTGACAAGTTCCCCGAGTTCGAACTGACCGCCTGCGTCTCGCTGGAGAAGGGCAAGGAGTTCGAGAAGATCAACCACAAGACCTACGAGGGCAAGTGGAAGGTGATCTTCGCGTGGCCCAAGGACTTCACCTTCATCTGTCCGACCGAGATCGCTGCCTTCGGCAAGCTGAACGACGAGTTCGCCGACCGTGACGCCCAGATCCTCGGCTTCTCCGGTGACTCGGAGTACGTCCACCACGCCTGGCGCAAGAACCACGAGGACCTGCGCGACCTGCCGTTCCCGATGATGGCCGACCCCAAGCACGAGCTGATGCGGGCTCTGGGCATCGAGGACGAGGAGGGCTTCGCCCAGCGCGCGGTCTTCATCGTGGACCCGAACAACGAGATCCAGTTCACCATGGTGACGGCGGGTTCGGTCGGCCGTAACCCGAAGGAGGTCCTGCGGGTCCTGGACGCCCTGCAGACCGACGAGCTGTGCCCGTGCAACTGGAACAAGGGCGACGAGACGCTGGACCCGGTCGCCCTGCTGGCGGGTGAGTGACGCCGTGTCCCTGGACTCCCTGAAGTCCGCCCTTCCGGACTACGCGAAGGATCTGAAGCTCAACCTGGGCTCGGTCATCGGCAACAGCGACCTGCCCGCGCAGCAGCTGTGGGGCACGGTGCTGGCGACGGCGATCGCCTCGCGCTCGCCGATCGTGCTGCGGGAGCTGGAGCCGGAGGCGAAGGCCAACCTGTCGCCGGAGGCGTACACGGCGGCGAAGGCCGCTGCCGCGGTGATGGCGATGAACAACGTCTTCTACCGGACGCGGCACCTCCTCTCCGACAAGGAGTACGGCACCCTGCGCGCCGGTCTGCGGATGAACGTCATCGGCAACCCCGGCGTCGACAAGGTCGACTTCGAGCTGTGGTCCTTCGCGGTCTCCGCCGTCAACGGCTGCGGCATGTGCCTCGACTCCCACGAGCAGGTGCTGCGCAAGGCCGGTGTCGAGCGGGAGACCATCCAGGAGGCCTTCAAGATCGCCGCGGTGATCCAGGCCGTCGCGACGACCCTGGACGCGGAGGCGGCTCTCGCCGGCTGACGCGGGCTGACGCAGCCTGACGCCGGGCGGCGCCCGCCGCGTGCGTCGACGAAACCCCGTTCACCCTCGAGGGTGAACGGGGTTTCGTGTTCTCCCGCCGGTGTCCGCCGGCTCGTCACTGAGAGGTGGGCGAGTCCGCCGCGGCGGCCTGGCGCCGGGCCTGCTCCTGCGCATACGCCCGCAGATAGACGACCACCGTATTGGCCACCGCGACCAGCGGCACCGCGACCACCGCGCCGCCGATCCCCGCGACCAGACCGCCCGAGGCCACCGCCAGCACCACCGCCAGCGGATGCACCCGGACCGCGCGCCCGAGGATGAACGGCTGGAGCACATGTCCCTCGATCTGCTGCACCGCCAGCACCACCACCAGCACCATCACCCCGGTGAAGACGCCCTGCGTCACCAGCGCGACGACCACGGCCAGCGCTCCGGAGATCACCGCACCCACCAGGGGGATGAAGGCGAACAGGAAGATGAACACGGCCAGTGGCACGGCCAGCGGCACATTCAGGAAGTAGAGCCCCAGCCCGATGAAGATCGCGTCGATCAGGGCCACGAGCACCGTGCCCCGCACATACGCCGTCAGCGTCCGCCACGCCCGCGGCCCGGCCCCGGCCACGCCCGGCCGTGCCGCCGCCGGCACCAGCCGCAGCGTCCACTCCCAGATCCGCCGGCCGTCGTAGAGCAGGAACAGCGTGGAGAAGACGGCCAGCAGGATCCCGGTCAGTGCCTCCACGACCACGGTCACGCCCTGCAGACCGGCCGACGTTATCTGCTCGGTGTTGGCCCCGATGGCCTCCCGCAGATTCTTGGCGATCTGGTTGATCTGCTTGTCGGTGACGTGGAAGGGGCTGTTCAGCAGCCACTTGCGCAGCTGGTCGATGCCGTCCTGGATCTGTTTGGAGAGCGTGTCGATGTTCTCCATGACCTGCCAGGTCACGAACCACCCGATCAGCCCCATGACGACGAAGCCGAGGATCGCGGTGAGCGCGGTGGCCGGTCCGTGCGGCAGCCCGTAGCTCCTCAGACGCGCCACCGTCGGCTGCAGCAGCGCGGTGATGAGCAGCGCGGCCGCGAACGCGAGCACCACCAGCCGGACGGCGCTGATGACCTGCATCAGCACCCAGACCGTGCCCGCGAGCACCAGCACCCGCCAGCCGACCTCCGCCGCCACCCGTACGCCCCAGGGCACGGCCTGTGCGGGATCGGGCCGGGCCTGGACGACGGTCACGTGCTCCGGCAGGGGCTGGATGTCCGTGCCCGGCTCCGGCTCGGCCCCGGCCCGTTCCTTCTCCACCTCGGCGCGGTGCTGTTCCCACCGCTCACCCATCCGGGTCAGTCCGGCACCGAGCCGGCCGATCCACCGTGGCACTCGCGACATGATCGGTCCTCTTCCCCCGTCTCTGCGCACCACTCCACTCCCTGGAGCCGTTCAGTCCGACCGTACAGCGCGACAGCCCCTTCCTTAAGACAGGAAGGGGCTGTGCGGGGGTTGAGAACGGCGGCCGATCCGGCCGGCCGGGCCCGTCCGGCTCAGTACCAGTGGTTGGCCTGCCAGAAGGACCACGCGCCACAGGGGCTGCCGTAGCGCTCGTTCATGTAGTTGAGGCCCCACTTGATCTGGGTGGCCGGGTTGGTGCGCCAGTCGGCACCCGCGGAGGCCATCTTGGAGCCGGGCAGCGCCTGGACGAGGCCGTAGGCACCGGAGGAGGGGTTGGTCGCCTGGTAGTTCCAGCTGGACTCGCGCTGCACGATGTTGCTGAAGCACTGGAACTGGTCGGCGGGCACGATCGAGCGCGCGATGGCCTGGACCTCGGCCACGGTGTACGAGCTCTTGACCGCGAAGCTGGCGACCTCGCGGGCCGCGCTGCGGCTGGCCGCCGCCTCCCGCTCGGCGCGCTCCTTGGCCTCCTTGGCCGCCCTCTCGGCTTCCGCCTTCTTGGCGATCGCCGTCCGGGCCGCCTCCTTGCGGGCGGCCTCCTCTGCCTCCTTCTTGGCGCTGACGTCCGCCGCGATGGCCTGTGCGTCGGCCTGCTGCTCGAGCGAGACGGTCTGCACCTGGGCCTGCTGCCCCACGGGTATGTCCGCGAGAAGCGTCGTCACGTCGGCTGCCGTCGCCTCGGCGTCGTTGTTCTGCGCGACGCTGCTCGAGGCAACACCGACGACACTTCCGACGGCGGTGACCGCGGTGGCGGAGGCCACTGCGAATCCCCGAACCGAGATCCGGCTCACACGGTTTCCTTCCAGCATCGCCCGCTGAGGTGACCCTGGCGGACGCGATCGTGCCCCTGTCACTGGCCTCCCAACTGAGGGGTCACGGAAGGCGCGGGCCCGGCGGGCAACTCCCGCGGGGGGAGCGCCGCGTGGTGCTCGGGCGGCATACGACGACGCTATGGAGTTGAAACGGTGTGTCTGCCGTGCCTCCCCCGGGCCCGGCGCCCGGGAGGCGCCCCAGGGGGTACGGCCGTGTCGTATGCGGGGCCTGACAGGAGTGAGACTTTGCCGTAACACAACGGCTCATGGCAATTCCGAGTTGCGTGTGAAAGCTCACACCCCGTTCGCCCCAGGAGTTTTCCCGGATCACCCGCATGCAAAGGCGCCGTCCGGCTAGGCTCGGGCCTTTGCCGGACGGCGCCAACTCCCCTTTTTCGCCCGAATGCAGGCTGATTCGATCAGATGTGCCCGTCCTCCAGCATTTCGGTCACAAGGGCCGCGATCCGGGACCTCTCGGACCGGGTCAGCGTCACGTGCGCGAAGAGCGGATGCCCCTTCAGTCTCTCCACCACGGCGACGACACCGTCGTAGCGGCCGACCCGCAGATTGTCCCTCTGCGCCACGTCATGGGTGAGAACGACCCGGGAATTGGCGCCGATTCGGGACAGGACGGTCAGCAGCACATTCCGTTCGAGTGACTGCGCCTCGTCGACGATCACGAACGCGTCGTGCAGCGACCGGCCGCGGATGTGGGTGAGCGGCAGCACCTCCAGCATCCCGCGCGCGGTGACCTCCTCGATGACCTCGCGGGACGTGACCGCCGACAGCGTGTCGAAGACCGCCTGCGCCCAGGGGCCCATCTTCTCCGCCTCGGTGCCGGGCAGATAGCCGAGCTCCTGCCCGCCGACCGCGTACAGCGGACGGAAGACCATGACCTTCTGGTGCTGACGGCGCTCCAGAACCGCCTCCAGGCCCGCGCACAGGGCCAGCGCCGACTTGCCAGTGCCGGCCCGGCCGCCCATCGAGACGATCCCGATGTCCGGGTCGAGCAGCAGGTCCAGGGCGATCCGCTGCTCAGCGCTGCGCCCCTTGATGCCGAACGCCTCCCGGTCGCCGCGCACCAGGCGGACATCGCCCTCGGGGGTGACGCGCCCCAGCGCCTTGCCGCGCTCGGACTGGATCCTCAGACCGGTGTGCACGGGCAGGTCGGCCGCCTCGGGGACATGGAGGCGCCCCTCCTCGAAGAGGATGTCCACCTGTTCGCCCGAAAGGGTGAGTTCGGACATTCCGGTCCAGCCGGAGGCGTCCGTGATGGCGAGCTCCGCACGGTACTCCTCGGCCAGCAGGCCGACGGAGGAGGCCTTGATCCGCAGCGGCAGGTCCTTGGAGACGACGGTGACGTCGTACCCCTCGGCCTGCAGATTGCGGGCGACCGCGAGGATGCGGGAGTCGTTGTCCTCCAGGCGGTAGCCGGTGGGCAGCACACTGGGGTCCGAGTGGTTGAGCTCGACCCGGATCGTCCCGCCGAGGTCCCCGATCGGTATGGGGGCGTCGAGGCGGCCGTACCGCACCCGGTAGTCGTCGAGCAGGCGCAGGGCCTGCCGGGCGAAGTAGCCGAGCTCGGGATGGTGCCGCTTGGCCTCCAGTTCCGTGACCACGACGATGGGGAGCACGACCTCGTGCTCGTCGAAGCGGGTCAGGGCGTTCGGATCCGCCAGCAGGACGCTGGTGTCGAGGACGTAGGTGCGCCGGTCCGGCTTATGGCGCTTTGTGCTGGTCACCACGGAAGGACGTACCCCCTCGGATGCGGTCGGGGAGCGACGAGGTGGGGCTGGGCCGGTCGACGGCCCCCGCACACGGCGGGCCGTGAACCGGCCCTCAGCTTCGTCTTCCGTGCTGTGACCACACGGTCGGGCTGGTGCAAAGGGCCTCCCGGGCGGACGGCGTCGGACCGTCCGCTGAGATCCGACACCCGTGGTTCGGGTGTCGACCTGTCTGACTTATGCCCTCGAACGCGCGCCGCCATGCAAATGCACGGAACGACGCACGAACGGACCCGGAAGGACAGGTGTCTCTCGGAGGGAGGCGTACGTCCGTCAGATGCCGTAACGGCGGTGGCGGGCCGCGTAGTCGCGCAGGGCGCGCAGGAAGTCGACCTTGCGGAAGGCCGGCCAGTAGGCCTCGCAGAAGTAGTACTCCGAATGCGCCGTCTGCCAGAGCATGAAGCCGGACAGCCGCTGCTCGCCGCTGGTGCGGATCACCAGGTCCGGGTCGGGCTGGGCCTTGGTGTAGAGATGGCGGCCGATCATGTCGATGTCGACGGACTCGGCCAGCTCCTCCATGGAGATGCCCTTCTCGTGGGCCTCCAGGAGCATGGAGCGCACCGCGTCGGCGATCTCCTGCCGCCCGCCGTAGCCGATGGCGACGTTGACGACTATTCCGTCGATGTGGGCGGTGGCCTCCTCGGCCTCCTTCAGAGCGGCCTGCATGCCCGGCGGCAGCAGGTCCAGGGTGCCGACGTGGTGCACACGCCAGCGTCCGTCGGCGGCCAGCGAGCGGACGACGTCCTCGATGATGCCGAGGAGCGGGACCAGCTCCTCCTGGGGGCGGTCGAGGTTGTCCGTGGAGAGCAGCCAGAGGGTGACGACCTCGACGTCCGTCTCGGCGCACCAGCCGAGGAACTCCTCGATCTTGTCCGCGCCGGCCCGGTGGCCCTGGGCGGTGGTGGAACCCGCGGCCCTCGCCCAGCGCCGGTTGCCGTCCATGATGACGCCGATGTGCTTGGGCACCTTGGCGGGGTCCAGGCGCCCCTCCACCCGGCGTGCGTACAGCCTGACCAGCAGGCCGCGCAGCTTGTCGCGCAGGTTCACGTCTACGTCAACCCCTCCGTACGGCGGTCCCAGGGGGCGAAGCCTACCGCCGGGAAACCCGGTGTCCCCCAACAGGGCACCGTCCGTCCTCCGCCGCCCGACTCGCCTCATCGCACCGCCCGGACGCGCCGCCGTCCGGCCGCTTCGGAGGTGCCCTTCCGCCGTCCAAAAGAAACGGGCCGGTCCGTGGGGGGGAGACGGACCGGCCCGAGGGGGGGTTTCCACCATAACCCTTTGTGAGTGATGCTGCGTGCATCAGCGCAACACAACTACTCTCCGAAGTC
>k87-274875_pt1 | contig 11738 bp, 11 predicted proteins | sample MGYA00084031_6733416 | MGnify analysis MGYA00084031
AGCTCCCACGGCGTGCCCGCGTGCTTGAGCGAGTTCAGCGGGCTCGCGCCGGTGCCGCCGTCGTGGCCCGAGACGAGGATGACGTCGCTGAGCGCCTTCGCGACGCCCGCCGCGACCGCGCCGATGCCCGACTGGCTGACGAGCTTAGTGTGGATCCGCGCCTTCGGGTTCGCCCGCTTCAGGTCGAAGATCAGCTGCTTGAGGTCCTCGATCGAGTAGATGTCGTGGTGCGGCGGCGGCGAGATGAGCCCGACGCCCGCGGTCGCGTGCCGCGTGCGCGCCACCCACGGATACACCTTGCCAGGGGGCAGCTGCCCGCCCTCGCCGGGCTTGGCGCCCTGGGCGAGCTTGATCTGGATGTCCTCGGCCTCGGTGAGGTACATGCTCGTCACGCCGAACCGGCCGGACGCGACCTGCTTGATCGCGCTGCGGCGCTCCGGGTCGACGAGACGGTCGACGTCCTCGCCGCCCTCGCCGGTGTTCGACTTCGCGCCGAGGCGGTTCATCGCGATCGCGAGGGTTTCGTGCGCCTCCTTCGAGATCGAGCCGTAGCTCATCGCGCCGGTCGAGAAGCGCTTGACGATCGACGACACCGGCTCGACCTCGTCGATCGGCACGGGCTTGCGGCCGGTGGTGCGCAGCTTGAACAGCCCGCGCAGCGTCTTCAGCTCGGCCGCCTGGTCGTCGACGAGCTTCGTGTACTCGCGGAAGATGTCGTAGCGCTTCGTGCGCGTCGAGTGCTGCAGGCGGAACACCGTCTCGGGGTTGAACAGGTGCGGCGACCCGTCGCGACGCCACTGGTACTCGCCGCCCGCCCACAGCCGCTCGTGCACACGCGGCGCGCGGTCCTCGGGGTACGCGAAGGCGTGACGCGCTGCGTTCTCTGCCGCGATCTGCTCGAGCCCGATGCCACCGAGCTTCGACTCCGTGCCGGTGAAGTACGTGTCGATGAGCTCCTGCGACAGGCCGACGGCCTCGAACACCTGCGCGCCGGCGTACGACGACACGGTCGAGATGCCCATCTTCGACATGATCTTCAGCACGCCCTTGCCGAGGGCGTAGATGAGGTTCTTCACCGCCTTCTCGGGCGTGACGTCGCGGATCGCGCCGGAGCGGACGAGGTTCTCGACCGTCTCCATCGCGAGATACGGGTTGACCGCCGACGCCCCGTAGCCGAGCAGCGTCGCCACGTGGTGGACCTCGCGCACATCGCCCGCCTCGACCACGAGCCCGACGCGCATGCGGGTCGAGTTGCGGATGAGGTGGTGGTGCACGGCCGAGACCATGAGCAGCGACGGGATCGGCGCGAGGTCGCGGTTGCTGTCGCGATCGCTCAGCACGATGAACTCCGCGCCGTCCTCGATCGCGTTGTCGACCTCCTGGCAGATCTGCTCGAGGCGCTTGCGCAGCCCCTTGTGGCCGGCTGCCACGCGGTACAGGCCGCGGATCGTCACCGAGGAGCGGCCAGGGAGCGCCGAGTGGATGTGCTGGATCTTGGCGAGCTCGTCGTTGTCGATGACCGGGAAGTCCAGGCCCACCATGCGCGTGTGCTCCGGCCCCCACGACAGGAGGTTCTCCTCCGGACCGAGACCGAGCTTCAGGCTGGTGACGACCTCCTCGCGGATGGAGTCCAGCGGCGGGTTCGTCACCTGAGCGAACTGCTGCGTGAAGTAGTCGAAGATGAGGCGCGGCCGCTCGCTGAGCACGGCGATGGGGGTGTCGGATCCCATCGCGCCGATCGGCTCGGCGCCGGTGCGGCCCATGGGCGTGAGGAGGATCCGCACCTCCTCCTCGGTGTAGCCGAAGGTGCGCAGGCGCCGGTTGATCGAGGCGATCGGGTGGACGATGTGCTCGCGTTCAGGCAGGTCGGCGAGGCGCACGGCACCTGCCTCGACCCACTCGCGCCACGGGTGCAGGGTCGCGAGGTCGCGCTTGATCTCGTCGTCGCCGATGATCCGGCGCTGCGCCGTGTCGACGATGAACATCCGGCCGGGCAGCAGACGACCGCGGCGCGCAATGCGCTCGGGCTCGAAGTCGAGCACGCCGGTCTCGCTGCCGATCACGACGAGGCCGTCTGTGGTCACCGTCCAGCGCCCGGGGCGCAGGCCGTTGCGATCGAGCATGCCGCCGACGATCGTGCCGTCCGTGAAGATGAGCGAGGCCGGGCCGTCCCACGGCTCCATCTGGAGCGAGTGGTACTCATAGAAGGCCCGCAGGTCGGGGTCGATGTCGGCCTGCTTCTCGTAGGCCTCCGGCACCATCATGAGCATCGCGTGGGGCAGGCTGCGGCCCGTGAGCGTGAGCAGCTCAAGCACCTCATCGAACGAGGCCGAGTCGCTCTCGGAGTCGGAGCAGATCGGCAGCAGCGGCTCGATGTCGCCGAGCAGGTCGGAGGCGAGACGCGACTGGCGCGCGCGCATCCAGTTGCGGTTGCCGCCCACCGTGTTGATCTCGCCGTTGTGGGCGAGCATGCGCAGCGGCTGCGCGAGCGGCCACGACGGGAACGTGTTCGTGGAGTAGCGGCTGTGCACGACCGCGAGCTCGGTCGCGAAGCGCTCGTCCTGCAGGTCGGGATAGAAGGGCTCGAGCTGCAGCGTCGTGACCATGCCCTTGTAGCCGAGCGTCCGGCTGGAGAGCGAGACGAAGTAGGCGCCGAGCTCGTGCTGCGCGCGCTTGCGGAGCCGGTACGCGCGACGGTCGAGTGCGATGCCGGACAGGGCCGGCTCGTCACCGACCGCGGGACGGGAGAGGAACACCTGCTCGAAGGCGGGGCGCGCCTCGTACGCCAGCTTGCCGAGGTGCTCGGGCTCGACCGGGACCTCGCGCCAGCCGAGCACCACGAGGTTCTCGCTCGTCGCGATCCGCTCGATGCCCTGCTTCTGCGCCTCGCGCTCCTCGTCATCGCGCGGCAGGAAGACCATGCCGGCCGCGTACTCCCCCACCGGCGGCAGCTCGAAGCCGACGACGGCGCGCAGGAACTCGTCCGGCATCTGCGTCAGGATGCCGGCGCCGTCGCCCGTGCCCGCGTCGGATCCGATCGCGCCGCGGTGCTCGAGGTTGCGCAGCGCGGTGAGCGCGAGGTCGACGATGTCGTGGCCCGGCTCGCCGCGGAGCGTGGCGACCATCGCGAGGCCGCACGCGTCCTTCTCGAACGCGGGGTTGTACATGCCCTGCTTCTCGGGCAGGGAGCCGGGATTGACGTGGCGCGGGCTCGATGCCATGGCTGACCGTCCTTGAGGGGTTGTAGCTGTGCGGGGCGGCGCTGGCCCGGGGAAGCCGCCGGATGCTCGCGAAGCTCGCCGTCTCGCCGGACCCTGGCGGCAGGTGACGGCGCAGGCGGATCCTGCGGTGCTAGTTCGCGGCTGCAGTGCTTGTGGCGGCGGCCTTGGCAGGGGCGTCGTGCAACGGGGGTTCACTCGTGTCGACGTAGCCCTCAGTGTCGTCCGAGTCTACCTCGGCATCCGGGCGCCCACGCCCAGGCCGGTACGGCGACGGCTCGCGGCCCGTGTGATGCTGCTGCACGCCCAGGATGACGAGGCCGAGCACGATCGCGGCGATCGAGGCCCAGACGTTCGTGCGCAGACCGAAGATGACCTCGCTCGGGTCGATCCGGATCGACTCCCACACCACGCGGCCGGCGCCATACCAGAGGAGGTAGGTCGCGAACAGGCGGCCCCACTGCATGAAGCGCTTGCGGCCGAGCCACAGCAGCACGGCGACGCCCAGGAGGTTCCACAGCACCTCGTACAGGAATGTCGGGTGGAAGAGCGTGCCGTCTTCCAGCCCGGCGGGGATCGCGGGATTGTCCGCGTCGATCTCGAGTCCCCACGGCAGATCCGTGGGCCAGCCGAAGAGCTCCTGGTTGAACCAGTTGCCGAAGCGGCCGAGCGCCTGAGCCAGGAGGAGGCCGGGCGCGAGCGCGTCGGCGAAGGTCCAGAAGCGGATGCCGGTCCAGCGACAGCCGATGAACGCGCCGATCGCGCCGCCGATGAGGGCGCCGTAGATGGCGATGCCGCCCTCCCAGATCGCCCAGACCGATCCAGGCTCGGCGACGTTCCACGGGTTCGAGCCCTCACCGAAGTAGTAGCCCGGGTGCGTGACGACGTGGAAGATGCGGGCGCCGATGATCGCGAGCGGCACGGCGAACAGCGCGATGTCGATGACCACCCACGGCTCCGCGCCGCGCTTCGTGAGCCTGCGGTTCGTCAGCAGCGTCGCGACGACGATGCCCGCGATGATGCACAGGGCATAGAAGTGGATCGTGAACTGGCTGAACGTGAACGGACCGAGCGTGATGGGTCCGAACTCCCAGCTCCATGAGCTCTCGGGCGGGCTCGGGATGCTCGAGACGACAGACGCCAGCGCGGAAGACAGCATGGCTGCGAGTCTAGTTCAGCCCGCGCGCGCTCCCGTCCGTCAGCGGATCGGCGCCGCCACGGGCGGCGCCCAGGCTCCGACGAGCTCGCGGCGACAGACATGGGGCCATGCGCCACAGGAGGATCGGGCTCGCGATCGCGGCCGTCGTCGCCGTCGCGGCATCGGCCGTCGCCGCGCTCGCCCTGCTGCCGGATGACGATGTCCCCGCCGGCTGCGACGACATCCGCGCGTATCAGGAGCGCTACGGCGAGATCGAGACCCTCGGCGACGGTCGGCGCACGCTCACGGTGCTCGGCGATTCCTACTCGGCGGGCGATGCGCTGACCGACCGCGGCAGCTGCTGGACCGATGTGCTCGTCGAGCTCGACCCCGACCTCACGGTGCGCCTCGACGCGATCGCGTTCACCGGATATGCGAACCCGGGCGCGTGCGGGCCGGACTCATACCGGGACCGGATCGATCGGGCAGCGGACGGCGCACAGACCCTGGTGATCCAGGGCGGGCTGAACGACGTCTTCGCCGAGGCCGACACGATCGAGCGCGCGGTCGCCGATGTGCTCGACACCGCGACGGCCGAGGCGACCGACGTCATGATCGTTGGCCCGATGGACGTGCCGGGCCGGGACGGCGAGGCGAGGGTCGACGCGCTCCTGGCCGAAGCCGCGGCACAGCGCGGCCTGCCGTACGTATCGACGCTCGAGTGGGGTCTGCCGGTCGGTAACGACCGCGTGCACCTCACGCCGGACGGCCACCGGCAGTATGCCGACCGGATCCTCGGCGCGCTCGACGACGCCGGGCTGCGCTGAGCGAACCGCCGCCTGGCCGGCAGTCAGCGCGCGGCGCCGGCCGCGAGCTCGCGCGTGAGCTCGGCGAGCCCGGCGACGCCGCGGTCGCGGAGCGCTCGCACGAGGGCCGTGCCGACGATCGCGCCGTCGGCGTACGAGACCACGTCGTGGATCTGCTCGGCCGTCGAGATGCCGATGCCCACGCATGCGCGGCGCGCGCCGTGCTCGCGGAGGCGGCCGACGAGCGCGCGGGCGGCCTTGTCGAGCTCGGCCCGCTCCCCCGTGATGCCCATGGTGGAGACGGTGTACACGAAGCCGGTCGTGTTGCCCACGACGAGATCCAAGCGCTCGTCGCTCGAGGTGGGCGCGGCGAGGAAGACGCGGTCGAGACCCGTGCGCTCGCTCGCGGCGATCCAGTCGGCGGCGGCGTCGGGGGTGATGTCGGGCGTGATGAGCCCGGCGCCTCCCGCGGCAGCCAGATCGTCGGCGTATCGGTCGACGCCGTACTGCACGACCGGGTTCCAGTAGGTCATCACCAGCACCGGCACGTTCGTGCGCTGCTTCACGGCTCGGACGGCCGTGAACAGGTCGCGCGTGCGGAACCCGGCGGCCAGCGCCGCCTGTGTCGCTTCCTGGATGACCGGGCCGTCCATCACGGGGTCGCTGTAGGGCGGGCCGAACTCGATGATGTCGACGCCGTTCTCCGCGAGGGCGACGGCAGCGTCGATGCTCGTCTGCAGGTCGGGGAAGCCGACCGGCAGGTAGCCCACGAACGCGCCGCGGCCCGCCGCGTGCGCGGCGTCGATGGCCTGCTCGACCAGGCTCCCCGTCGTGGTGTCAGTGCCCATCCGCGGCCGCTCCCTCGTCGTACAGCCCGAAGTATCGCGCCGCCGTGTCCATGTCCTTGTCGCCGCGGCCAGACAGGCACACCGCGAGCACCGCATCCGGGCCGAGCTCCTGTCCGATGCGAATGGCGCCGGCCAGCGCGTGGGCCGACTCGATGGCGGGGATGATGCCCTCGGTGCGGCTGAGCAGGCGCAGCGCCTGCATCGCCTCGTCGTCGGTCGCGGGAATGTAGGTCGCACGCCCGATCTGTGCCAGCCACGCGTGCTCGGGGCCGACGCCCGGGTAGTCGAGGCCAGCGGAGATTGAGTGCGATTCGACGGTCTGCCCGTCCTCGTCCTGCAGCACGAAGGTGCGCGACCCGTGCAGCACGCCGGGCCGGCCACGCTCGATAGAAGCGGCGTGACGGGCGGTGTCGACGCCCTCACCGGCCGCCTCCACGCCGTAGAGCGCGACCGGCTCGTCGTCGATGAAGGCGTCGAACATGCCGATGGCGTTCGAGCCGCCGCCGACGCACGCGAGCACGGCGTCGGGAAGGCGACCGGCGCGCTCGAGGAGCTGCGCGCGCGCCTCCTCCGAGATGATCTTCTGGAAGTCGCGGACCATCGCGGGGAACGGATGCGGGCCCGCCGCGGTGCCGAAGATGTAGTTCGTCGTCTCCACGCTCGCGACCCAGTCGCGATAGGCCTCGTTGATCGCGTCCTTCAGCGTGCGCGAGCCGGTCTTGACCGGGACGACCTCGGCGCCCAGCAGGCGCATGCGGGCGACGTTGAGCGCCTGGCGCTCCGTGTCGACCTCGCCCATGTAGATCGTGCAGTCCATGCCGAACAGCGCGGCGGCCGTCGCCGTCGCGACGCCGTGCTGGCCGGCCCCCGTCTCCGCGATCACGCGCGTCTTGCCGAGCCGCTTGGTCAGCAGCGTCTGGCCGAGCACGTTGTTGATCTTGTGGCTACCGGTGTGGTTGAGGTCCTCGCGCTTGAGGAACACCCGCGCGCCTCCGGCGTGCTCGGCGAAGCGGGGCACCTCCGTGAGCGCGGACGGACGCCCGGCGTACTCGTTCAGCAGGCGTCCCAGCTCCTCGCGGAAGGCCGGATCGGCCATCGCCTCCCGGTGCACGGCGTCGAGCTCGTCGATCGCCGCGACGAGCGACTCCGGCATGTAGCGTCCGCCGAAGTCCCCGAAGAAGGGGCCCGGCTGTTCGCGCAGGCTCACGCGGTGGCCTCCTCTGGCTGGAACGACCCGGCGTCGAAAAAGGCGCCGAGGGTCGCGACGGGATCGCCGGTGACGAGCGCCTCGCCGATGAGCACGGCGTCGGCGCCGGCGGCGCGGTAGTGGGCCACGTCGGCCGGCTCGAGCACGGCCGACTCGGCGACCTTGATCGCGTCGGTGGGGATGCGACCCGCGAGCCGCGCGAACAGATCGCGGTCGAGCTCGAACGTCGACAGGTCGCGGGCGTTGACACCGATCAGGCGCGCCCCGAGGTCGGCCGCGCGGGCGACCTCGTCGGCCGAATGCGCCTCGACGAGCGGGGTCATGCCAAGCTGCAGCACGAGCTCATACAGCTCGGCGAGCAGCGGCTGCTCGAGCGCCGAGACGATGAGCAGCACGATGTCTGCGCCCGCGGCGCGGGCCTCGAGCACCTGATACGGCGTCGCGATGAAGTCCTTGCGCAGCACCGGCAGCGACACCTGGCGCTTCACGTCGACGAGGTCGTCGAGGGAGCCCTTGAACCGTCGCTGCTCGGTGAGCACGCTGATCGCGGAGGCACCGCCGCGCTCGTACAGACCGGCCTGGTGGGCGGGGTCCGGGATCGAGGCGAGGTCGCCGCGGGACGGGCTCGCGCGCTTCACCTCGGCGATGATGCGGATGCGCTCCGTCGGTGCCAGCGCGGCGAGGGCGTCGAGCGCCGGAGCCTGTGCGAGCGCGTCTCGCTCGACCTGCGCGATCGGACGCTCGGCCTGACGAGCCTGCGCATCCTGCACCGATCCGGCGGTCAGATCGGCCAGGAGGGACATCAGTGCGCCTTCGACGTCGTCTTTGGACCGTTCGCCCCGTATCCCGCCTTGACCATGATGAAGCCGACGATCGGCCCGAGCAGGAACAGCACGACGGCGGCGGCGAGCACGACCCACGCCTCGAGGAACAGAGCCACGGCGGCGATCGACAGCGCGATCAGCATGATGATGACATTCGTCCATGCGGCGGGCGAGTGTCCGTGACCGGGGTCGACGAGGGGGTTGCTCATTGGGGTGAACCTCCGATTGTGATGAACCGTGGAAAGTCTATCGGCCCGAGAGCGGGCGCCCGCTCAGTGCCGGCCGCCGGGCGGACGGGCACGCGCGGCTCAGCGCGTGGGGTCCTCGCCATGCGAGAGCTCGTCCCACGAGTCGACCGCGTCGAGCGGGCCGTCGTGGGCGCGCGCGGGCGCGGTCTCGTACCGTCGCCCGCCTCGGGGCCAGCGGTGCGCCGTGACGAGCGTCACCACCGCGCCGGCGAGCACGGCCACGGCACCCGCGAGCCCGACCCAGGGCCAGGCCGTCACATCGATGCCGAGCACGAGCTCCGCAACTGCCTCGTCGCCCGCGAGGCCGGTGTGCTCGGTGACGGTCGAGCCGACGGCGGACGGCCCTGGGGCGACCGCGACCGGCGCGATCATCGCCGCGAGCCCAAAGCCTGCGATGAGCGCCAGCGCGGCGAGCACGTAGCGCAGCGCACGCGCGGCCAGCGTGAGCACGAGGGCGAGCGCGAGCACGGCCAGCGCGAGCGGCTGCAGGATCGGCAGCGCGGACGCGCCCGTGACCTCGAGGTCCGTCTCGGCCAGCCGCGCGACGAGCCACGGCTGCGTCGAGCCGATCACCACGACGCCGCCCCCCGCGAGCAGCAGCAGAACGGCGGTGAGGCGCCCGCGGCGACGGGCCCAGGCGGTATCGACGACGCTCACGTCGCGTCCGCTCCCCCGACGACGGGTCGCAGGTCGCGCGCGTCGGTGTCGAAACACGTGCGCGTGCCGGTGTGGCACGCGGGGCCGTGCTGCTCGACCTGGAGCAGGATCGTGTCACCGTCGCAGTCGAGCCGCGCGCCGCGCACGTGCTGGATGTTGCCCGAGGTGTCGCCCTTGCGCCAGAGCTCGCCCCGGGAACGCGACCAGTAAACGGCCCGCCCGGTCGTGAGCGTCTCCCGAAGCGCGTCGGCGTTCATCCACGCGAGCATGAGCACCTCGCCGGTGTCGTGCTGCTGCACGATCGCCGGCACGAGCCCGTCGCCGTTGAACGACACGCGCGAGATCCGCTCGGTCAGCTGGTCGCTCATGCCGGCTCTCCCGCGCTCGCAGCGGCAGGGACGCCGCGGACCGCGACGCCCGCATCGCTCAGCGCGCGCTTGACGTCGCCGACCGTCATCTGGCCCGAGTGGAACACGCTCGCCGCGAGCACCGCGTCTGCGCCCGCGCGCACGGCCGGTGCGAAGTGTGCGACGTCGCCCGCGCCGCCGGAGGCGATGACGGGCACCGTCGACAGCTCGCGCATGAGGCCGACGAGCTCGAGGTCGAAGCCCTGCTTGGTGCCGTCGGCGTCGATCGAGTTCACCAGCAGCTCGCCGGCGCCGCGGTCGATCGCCTCCCGCGCCCACTCGAGCGCGTCGAGCTCGGTCTCGGTGCGACCGCCGTGGGTGGTCACGACGAAGCCGGACCGGGTCCGCGGCGACCGCTTCACGTCGAGTGAGAGCACGAGCGCCTGGGCGCCGAAACGGTCCGCGATCTCGTTCAGCAGCTCGGGGCGGCGGATGGCGGCGGAGTTCACACCGACCTTGTCGGCACCGACGCCCTGCAGCCGCGCCACGTCCTCCACCGAGCGCACGCCCCCGCCGACCGTGAGGGGAATGAAGACCTGCTCCGCGGTGCGGCGGACGACATCGTACATCGTCGCGCGCTCGTCGACCGTGGCCGTGACGTCGAGGAACGTCAGCTCATCGGCGCCCTGCTCGAAGTAACGCCGGGCAAGCTCGACGGGGTCCCCCATCTCGCGGAGGTTCTCGAAGTTCACGCCCTTCACCACTTGCCCCGCCGCGACGTCGAGGCACGGGATCACGCGGGTCACGACCGACATGTCAGAGCCTCGCGTTGTGGATCGCCGTGACGAGGATCGCGCGGGCGCCGAGTGCGTATAGGTCGTCCATCACGCGGTTGACGCCCTTTCGCGGCACCATGACCCGGACGGCGACCCATTCCGGATCCCGCAGCGGCGAGACGGTGGGCGATTCGATGCCCGACGCGATCTCGGTCGCCTGATCGAGCAGGCCCGCCGGCAGGTCGTAGTCGAGCATGACGTACTGCCTGGCGACCATGACGCCGCGAAGGCGCCTCAGCAGCCGGTCGGTGCCCTCGGCCTGTGTGGGCGACGCGATGAGCACCGCCTCGGACTCCAGCAGCACGTCGCCGAAGATCTCGAGTCCCGCCTGGCGCAGCGTGGTGCCGGTGGAGACGACGTCGGCAACCGCGTCGGCGACGCCCAGCTCGACGGCGGACTCCACGGCGCCGTCGAGCGGCACGATGTCGACCGCGATGCCCCGCTCGTCCAGCACGGCGTCGACGAGCCCCGGGTAGGCCGTCGCCACGCGGACGCCCTCGAGGTCCTCCAGCGTGCGGAACCGGCCGGGGCGCCCGGCGAAGCGGAACGTCGACTCCCCGAAGCCGAGCGCCTCGATCTCGCGCGCCGGCATGCGGGTGTCGAGCAGCAGGTCTCGGCCAGTGATCCCGACGTCGAGCGCACCGGAGGCGACGTACGTGGCGATGTCGCGCGGACGCAGGTAGAAGAACTCGACGTCGTTGGCGGCGTCGATGAGGTGGAGCTGCTTGGTGTCGCGGCGCGTGGCGTAGCCCGCCTCGGCGAGCATGGCGACGGCGGTCTCGGACAGCGAGCCCTTGTTGGGGACGGCGATGCGGAGCATGAGGTCTTTCGGGTCGAGGCTGACGGATCCGTGCGTGCGCGCCTCAGAGATGTCGGTACACGTCGGCGGGCGTCAGACCCTTCGCGAGCATGAGCACCTGCAGGTGATAGAGCAGCTGCGAGATCTCCTCGGCCGCCTCGTCGTCCGACTGGTACTCCGCGGCCATCCACACCTCGGCCGCCTCCTCGACGATCTTCTTGCCGATCGCGTGCACGCCGGCGTCCAGCTGCTTCACCGTGCCGGATCCCTCCGGCCTCGTCTGCGCCTTCTCGCTCAGCTCAGCGAACAGCTCGTCGAACGTCTTCACCCGTCTAGGCTACCGGCAGGCGAGGGGGCAATGACTGCGCAGAGCGACTCGACCGCCACCGGCGGCACCATGGACGCCGGGCGCACGGGGCGGTCACCGCGTTCATCATCGGGTCGTGGTGGTGTCAGGCGGTCTTCGGGCTGTGCTTCGTCGGCGAGCAGGGCTCGCTCGCATCCGCGTGGCCGTCCCTCGCCGCGGCATCGTCGTTCCCGATGGACGAGTGACGCGACGCGCGGTCGATCGTCAGTGGCGGTGGGCTGAGGCGGTCTCGCGCAGCGCGGCGATCGCGGCGTCGATGTCGTCGGCGCCGTACACGGCGGAGCCTGCCACGAACGTGTCGGCACCGGCTTCGGCCGCCTGGGCGATCGTCGCGGCGGAGATGCCGCCGTCGACCTGCAGCCAGACGTCGGATCCGTCAGCCTCGACCCGAAAGACCTCATGCTCCGCATCGCCGTCCCCAACAAGGGCTCGCTGTCCGAGAC
>k87-927820_pt1 | contig 11735 bp, 8 predicted proteins | sample MGYA00084031_6733416 | MGnify analysis MGYA00084031
GGCCTGGGACAGTGAGAACGAGCGCATGATCGTCGAGGCCCAGGCGCTGGTCGAGCTCGACGCAGACTCCGAGGAGGAGTTCGCCGAGGCCGAGGAGCGTCTGCTGCGCGACGACGAGAACGGCCCGCCCATGCTGCGCGTGCGGATCAGCGGCACCATGGCCCGCGCCTTCGCCAAGCGGGCGATGGACGTCGTCAACGCCGGGCGCCCGCCCTGCCCGCTGTGCAGCCTGCCGCTCGACCCGGAGGGACATGTATGCCCGCGCCAGAACGGATACCGCCGCAGCAGGGCGTGACGGCCGCCGAGGTCCTCACCCGCGGCGAACTCACCGTCCACGGCCGGGTCGCCGACGCCTCGAACACCGTTCTGTACGCCACCGCCGAACTCGCCGGCCGCCGCCTGCCGTGCGTCTACAAGCCGGTCGCGGGAGAGCGGCCGCTGTGGGACTTCCCCGACGGCACCCTCGCCCGGCGCGAGGTCGCCGCCTACGAGGTCTGTCGCGCCCTCGGCTGGGACCTGGTGCCGCCCACCGTGCTGCGCGACGGGCCCCACGGCGAGGGCATGTGCCAGCAGTGGGTCGGCCCCGCACCGGACGCCGGGGACAGCGGGCAGGACTCTGGGCAGGATCCCCAGACCCTGCTGGCCCTCATCGAGGGCGAGGTGCCCGGCCCCGGCTGGCGCCCCGTGGTGCGCGCCGAGGTCGGCGGCGGCAGGACGGCGCTGCTGGTGCACGCCGACGACGAGCGGCTGCGCCGTGTCGCCGCCCTGGACGCCGTCATCAACAACGCCGACCGCAAGGGCGGCCACCTGCTGCCGCTGCCCGACGGCCGCCTGTACGGCATCGATCACGGCGTGACGTTCCACACGGAGGACAAGCTGCGCACGCTGCTGTGGGGCTGGGCGGGCGAGCCGCTGCCGCCGTCCGTCACCGCGGCGCTGCGCGGCCTGGCCGAGCGGCTGGACGACGCGGACGGCCCGCTGGCGCGGCGGCTGGCCGAGCTGCTGAGCGAGGAGGAGCGCGCCGCGCTGCGCGAGCGCACCGCGGCCCTGCTGCGCACCGGCACCTACCCGCGCCCCAGCGGGCAGTGGCCCGCCATCCCCTGGCCGCTGGTGTGAGCCGGCACCCGCGGCGGCGGCCAGGGGGGACACTTCCGCGCACCGGCCAAGTAGGCTCGGAGCATGCACGCCTGGCCCGCTCCTACAGTCCCCGACCTGCCCGGATCGGGCCGTGAGCTGACGGTCCACGACACCGCCACCGGCGGGCGCGTGACGCTCAGCCCCGGCCCCGTGGCCCGCCTGTACGTCTGCGGGATCACGCCCTACGACGCCACCCACCTCGGCCACGCCTTCACCTACACGGCCTTCGACCTCCTCCAGCGTGCCTGGCGCGACGCCGGGCACGAGGTGGAGTACGTGCAGAACGTCACGGACGTCGACGACCCGCTGCTGGAGCGCGCCGAGGCCACGGGCGAGGACTGGCGGGAACTCGCCCGCCGCGAGACCGATCTGTTCCGCGAGGACATGACCGCGCTGCGGATGCTGCCGCCGCGCCACTACCTGGGCGCCGTCGAGTCCATACCGCTGGTCGTGCCGCTGGTGGAGCGGCTGCGTGCCCGCGGCGCCGCCTACGACCTCGACGGGGACGTCTACTTCTCCGTCGAGTCCGACTCGCACTTCGGCTCCGTGGCCGGGCTCGGCGGCGAGGAAATGCGGAAGCTGTCCGCCGAGCGCGGCGGCGACCCGTCCCGCCCCGGGAAGAAGAACCCGCTGGACCCGGTGCTGTGGCGGGCGGAGCGGCCCGGGGAGCCTGCCTGGGACGGCGGCTCGCTCGGCCGCGGCCGCCCGGGCTGGCACATCGAGTGCGTCGCGATCGCGCTGGAGCACCTCGGCACGGGTTTCGACGTGCAGGGCGGCGGCTCCGACCTGGCGTTCCCCCACCACGAGATGGGCGCCTCGCACGCCCAGGCGCTGACGGGGGAGTACCCCTTCGCGAAGACGTACCTGCACGCCGGGATGGTCGGCTACGAGGGCGAGAAGATGTCGAAGTCCCGGGGGAACCTGGTCTTCGTCTCCCGGCTGCGCGCCGCGGGCACCGACCCGGCGGCCCTCAGGCTCGCGCTGCTCGCCCACCACTACCGCACCGACTGGGAGTGGACGGCCGAGGAGCTGCGGACGGCCGAGCGGCGGCTGGCGCGGTGGCGCGCGGCCGTCTCCCGGCCGGAGGGCCCGCAGGCTGACGGCCTGGTCACCGAGATCCGCGAGGCGCTCGCGGCGGACCTCGACGCGCCCGCCGCGCTGGCCGCCGTGGACCGGTGGGCCGAGGCACAGGAGAGCGGGGGCGGCGGTGTCCGGAGTGACAGCGGCGCGCCCGGGGTCGTCACCCGGGCCGTGGATGCCCTGCTCGGCGTTGCCCTGTGACCCGGTGAGACGACCCGGTGAGACCCGGGTGGCGACGGCCGCCCCGCGCGTCCGGGGCGGCCGGGCGGGCCGTCAGTCGTCGCCGTCCGCGGAGCCGCCCGGCTCCTGGGGGCCCTGCCCGCCCTCGCTCTCGGGCGGCCGGCGCCGCCTGGTGCGGCCGCTGCCCGGGTCGCGCAGGTAGGAGCCGCCCTCGCCGGTGGCCGGGCCGCTGCCGTCGCGGCGCCGCAGGTAGCGCTCGAACTCCCTGGCGATGGCCTCGCCCGATGCCTCGGGCAGCTCCGTGGTGTCCCGCACCTGCTCCAGCGACTGCACGTACTCCGCGACCTCGCTGTCCTCGGCCGCGAGCTGGTCCACACCGATCTGCCAGGCGCGCGCGTCCTCGGGCAGGTCGCCGAGCGGGATGCTGACGCCGAGCAGGTCCTCCAGCGTGTTGAGCAGGGCCAGCGACGCCTTGGGGTTCGGCGGCTGCGAGACGTAGTGCGGTACCGAGGCCCACAGGCTCACGGCGGGGACACCGGCGTGCGCGCACGCCTCCTGCAGGATGCCGACGATGCCGGTCGGTCCCTCGTAGCGCGACTCCTCCAGGTTCAGCGTCCGCGCCAGCGCCTCGTCCGAGGTGACGCTCGTCACCGGGACCGGGCGGGTGTGCGGCGTGTCGCCCAGCAGCGCGCCGAGCACGACCACCATCTCCACCCCGAGTTCGTGCGCGAAGCCGAGGATCTCGTTGCAGAAGGAGCGCCAGCGCATACTCGGCTCGATGCCGCGCACCAGCACCAGGTCCCGCCGTCCTCCCGGTCGGCCGTCGGCGCCGACCCGGGCCACCGACAGCCGGGTCGTCGGCCAGGTGACGCGGCGTACGCCGCCGTCCAGCCACATGTGCGGCCGGTTGACCTGGAAGTCGTAGTAGTCCTCGGCGTCCAGGGCGGCGAACACCTCGCCCTTCCACTCCCGCTCCAGATGAGCGACAGCGGCGGACGCGGCGTCACCCGCGTCGTTCCAGCCTTCGAACGCGGCCACCATGACCGGGTCGATCAGCTCGGGAACCCCCTCGAGCTCGATCACCCAGCGCCTCCTTCCGGCCGGCCCGGGCGAATACGCCCGGAACGGCTGCCGTCTGTCATACGTGCGGGCCCAAGCCTACGGCGTGACCGTGCCCAGCCCGCAGCCCTCGTACGCATCACGGCCGCGCGGTCCCTCCGGCGGGACGCACGCAGCGGCCCCGCCCCCCGGTGCGGGAGGGCGGGGCCGCCTGGCTGCCGGTCAGTTCTCGTCCTCCAGCCAGCCCATGGTGCGCTGTACGGCCTTCAGCCAGAACTTGTACTCGCGCTCCCGGTCGGCCGGGTCCATGCGGGGGGTCCACTCCGCATCCTTGCGCCAGTTGGCGCGCAGTGCGTCGGTGTCCGACCAGAACCCGGTGGCCAGACCGGCCGCGTAGGCGGCGCCCAGGCACGTGGTCTCGGCGACCTCGGGACGCACCACGGGGGCGTCGAGGAAGTCGGCGATGTTCTGCATCAGCAGGTTGTTGGCGGTCATGCCGCCGTCCACCTTCAGCGAGGTCAGCTCGACGCCGGAGTCCTTCCTCATGGCGTCGGTGATCTCGCGGGTCTGCCAGGCTGTCGCCTCCAGCACGGCGCGGGCGAGATGGGCCTTGGTGACGTAACGGGTCAGGCCCGCGATGACGCCGCGGGCGTCGTCGCGCCAGTACGGCGCGAACAGACCGGAGAACGCGGGCACGAAGTAGGCGCCGCCGTTGTCCTCCACGCTCAGGGCCAGGTCTTCGATCTCGGCGGCCGTGCTGATGAGCCCCATCTGGTCGCGCATCCACTGGACCAGGGCGCCGGTGATGGCGATGGAGCCCTCCAGCGCGTAGACCGGGTCCTGGTCGCCGATGCGGTAGCCGACGGTGGTGATAAGGCCGGCGTAGGAGTTGATGGCCTGGGTGCCGGTGTTCATCAGCAGGAACGTGCCCGTGCCATAGGTCGACTTGGCCTCGCCCTTGTCGTAGCAGGTCTGGCCGAACAGGGCCGCCTGCTGGTCGCCGAGCGCGGAGGCGACGGGCACGCCGTCGAGCGGGCCGCCCTTGGCGTAGCCGTAGACCTCGGCCGAGGAGCGGATCTCGGGCAGCAGGGAGGCGGGCACACCGATGGACTGGAGGATGCGCTCCTCCCACTGGAGGGTGCGCAGGTTCATCAGCAGGGTCCGCGAGGCGTTGGTGACGTCCGTGACGTGCACGCCGCCGTCGACGCCGCCGGTGAGGTTCCAGATGACCCAGGAGTCCATCGTGCCGAACAGCAGCTCGCCGCGCTCGGCGCGCTCCCTGAGCCCGTCGACGTTGTCGAGCAGCCAGCGGATCTTGGGGCCGGCGAAGTAGGAGGCCAGCGGCAGGCCGGTCTCGCGGCGGAAGCGGTCCTGCCCGACGTTGCGGCCCAGCTCGCGGCAGAGGGCGTCGGTGCGGGTGTCCTGCCAGACGATGGCGTTGTGGACCGGCTCGCCGGTCGTCTTGTCCCACAGCAGCGTCGTCTCGCGCTGGTTGGTGATGCCGATGGCCTTGACCTGCTCCCGGCCGATGCGGGCCTTGGCGATGGCCCCGGCGACCACCTCCTGCACGTTGGTCCAGATCTCGATGGCGTCGTGCTCCACCCAGCCGGGCCGCGGGAAGATCTGCTGGTGCTCCTTCTGTTCGACCGAGACGATCCGCCCCTGCCGGTCGAAGACAATGCAGCGGCTTGAGGTGGTGCCCTGGTCGATCGCCGCGATGTACTCGGCCGAGGCGGTGGGTGTGTCAGTCATGGTGCGACGGCTCCTGTCCGGGAGGTGCGTAGGTCAGAAGGCGAGGTGGTGGATGCCGGCGCCCAGCGCGCCGCCGATCAGCGGCCCCACCACGGGGATCCAGGCGTAGCCCCAGTCAGATCCGCCCTTGTGCGGCAGGGGCAGCAGGGCGTGCACGATGCGCGGGCCGAGGTCGCGGGCGGGGTTGATGGCGTAACCGGTCGGCCCGCCGAGCGACAGGCCGATGCCGACGACGGTCAGCGCCACCATGAGCCCGGCGGTGCCGGACTCGCCGAGCCCCTGGTCGATCCCGGTGGCGAGCACGACGAGCAGCAGCACGGCGGTGGCGATGATCTCTGTCGCCAGGTTCTGCCAGGTGTTGCGGATCTCGGGGGCGGTCGCGAAGACCCCGAGGACGGGACCGGGCGCTCCCGGCTGGGCAGGGGCCCGTTTCTCGCGCTCCTCATGGGTGTCGAAGGCCTTCGGGCCCGGGGTGACCGAGCCGCTGACGATCTCCCTGTCCCGCAGGTGCGCCTGGAAGTGGCCGTAGTAGGCGATCCAGACCAGGGTGGCGCCGATCAGGGCACCCACCATCTGGCCGGCGATGTAGGTGGGGACGTCGCCCCACTCGCCGCTGTCCACGGCCAGGCCGACGGTCACGGCGGGGTTGATGTGGGCTCCGGAGAGCTGGGCGGAGGCGTAGACGCCGGCGAGCACGGCGAAGCCCCACCCGAAGGTGATGGCGACCCAGCCCGCCTCGAACGCCTTGGACTTCTTCAGGACCGTGCCGGCGACGACGCCGCAGCCGAGCACGATCAGGACGGCGGTGCCGAGCACCTCGCCGAAGAAAATGTCGGAGCTGGACACCGGTGACTCCTTTGTCCTGGTCCAGGAAATCCTGGCCGACCCGTCCGTTGTTCGGCAATGTCGACCAATGAACGGGAGTGTTTCTTCCGGGGCCACTGCCGTCAAGAGGGTGCGCGGCAGTGACAGCTTCTGAGACCGGATTGTCCTAGAAGCGGCCCGCTCCCAGCTCGTGCGACACGGACCGCGCGCAATCCCGCACCGACGCGACCAGACGCGGGTGCGGCTCCGCTCCCGTCAGCACGCGTTCCACCGCCCCGGCGACGCCGACCGCACCCACCAGCACCCGCCGGTGGCCGAACACCGGCGCGGCGACCGAGGCGACCCCCTCCCACGTCTCCCCGACGTCGCAGGCCCAGCCGCGGCCGCGCACTCCGGCCAGCTCCTCGTCGAACGCGGCGGCGTCCGTCACTGTCCGCGGCGTGACCGCCGTCAGCCCTGCGGCCAGCGCCTCGGCTCGCGCCGCCGGGTCGAAGGCGGCCAGGGCCTTGCCCAGCGCCGTGCTGTGCAGCGGCCGCATCGAGCCCACCTCGGTCCCCGGGCGCCCATCGCCGGGGCGCGGCGCGTGGTGCACGACGAGCACCCCCCGTCGATGCGGCACCCCCACATATGCCTCCTCGCCGCTCGCGCGCGCCAGCTCCGCGGCCGCTCCCAGGGCGCGCGCCCGCAGCTCATGCGTGTCGAGGTACCCGGTGCCCAGCCGCAGCAGCTCGGGGCCCAGCCGGTACGCACCCGAGCGGGGGTCCTGCTCGACCAGGCCCTCTTCCTGGAGGGTGCGCAGCAGCCCGTGCGTCGTGGCCTTGGCCAGCCCGAGCGCGGAGGCGATGCGCGACAGCCCCAGGCTCCGCTCGCCCGTGGCCAGCAGCCGCAGCACGGCCGCGGCGCGCTGCACCGACTGAATGCTCCGAGCCATCGGCTTCCTCCTGCTGTCCACCGGTCCGGTGACGCGCGGTGCGGTCGCCATTGTCGAACATCATCGGGCCATGCCGGTAGGCGGGAAGCCGCGAGAAGCCCACGCCGGTGTCCGCCCACCGGAATCCTCCCTGGCACGTCCGGCAGCCGGGCTACCCTGGCCCGGTGCGCCCCGTACGGGCGCAAAGCCGACAGCCGTCGCATCCCGGGAGCACGTACATGGCCTCGTACAGCCGCACCACCGCGCCCTCATCCGCCAGCGCCGCCGCAGGCACCCCGCCGCACGCCGGCTCCTCGCCCGGCGGGCGGGCGGCTGCGCTGCGGGACGCGTTCGCCACCGGCACCGTCATCGCCGACGGCGGGATGGGCACCATGCTCCAGGCCCAGGACCCGACCCTGGACGACTTCCAGCAGCTCGAGGGCTGCAACGAGGTCCTCAACGTCACCCGCCCGGACATCGTCGCCTCTGTCCACCGCGCCTACTTCGAGGCCGGCGTCGACTGCGTCGAGACGAACACCTTCGGCGCCAACCTCTCCGCGCTCGGCGAGTACGAGATCGCGGACCGCATCGCCGAGCTGTCCGAGGCCGGCGCCAGGATCGCCCGCGAGACCGCCGACGAGTTCACCGCGCGCGACGGCCGGCCGCGCTGGGTGCTGGGCTCGATGGGCCCGGGCACCAAGCTGCCCACGCTCGGCCACGTGGCCTTTGCCGACCTGAGGGACGCCTACCAGCGCAACGCCGAAGGGCTGCTCGCCGGCGGCGCCGACGCGCTGCTGGTGGAGACCAGCCAGGACCTGCTCCAGGCCAAGGCGGCCGTGCTCGGTGCCCGCCGGGCCCTCACCGCGGCCGGCACCGGCCAGCCGCTGCTGGTCCAGGTGACGGTCGAGACCACCGGCACCATGCTCCTCGGCTCCGAGATCGGCGCCGCCCTCACCGCGCTCGAACCGCTCGGCGTGGACATGATCGGACTCAACTGCGCCACCGGCCCCGCCGAGATGAGCGAGCACCTGCGCTACCTCTCCCAGCACGCGCGGCTGCCGCTGTCGTGCATGCCCAACGCCGGCCTGCCCGTCCTCGGCAGCGACGGCGCGCACTACCCGCTGACCCCCGGCGAACTCGCCGACGCGCACGAGACGTTCGTCTCCGAGTACGGCGTTAGTCTGGTCGGCGGCTGCTGCGGCACCACCCCGGAACACCTGCGGCAGGTCGTCGACCGCGTCCGCGGCAAGACCCCCGCCCCGCGCGAGCCGCGCCCCGAGCCCGGCGCCGCCTCCCTCTACCAGACCGTCCCGTTCCGCCAGGACGCCTCCTACCTGGCCATCGGCGAGCGGACCAACGCCAACGGGTCGAAGAAGTTCCGTACCGCCATGCTGGAGGGCCGCTGGGACGACTGCGTCGAGATGGCCCGCGAGCAGATCCGCGAGGGCGCCCACCTGCTCGACCTGTGCGTCGACTACGTCGGCAGGGACGGCGTCGCCGACATGTCCGAGCTGGCCGGCCGCTTCGCCACCGCCTCCACCCTCCCCATCGTCCTGGACTCCACCGAGCCGGCCGTCATCCAGGCCGGGCTGGAGAAGCTCGGCGGCCGGGCCATCATCAATTCGGTCAACTACGAGGACGGCGACGGCCCCGACTCCCGCTTCGCGCGCATCGCCCGCCTGGCCGTCGAGCACGGCGCGGCGCTGATGGCCCTCACCATCGACGAGAACGGGCAGGCCCGCACCGCCGAGGACAAGGTCGCCATCGCCGAGCGGCTCATCGCCGACCTCACCGGCAACTGGGGCATCGCCAAGCACGACATCCTCATCGACTGCCTCACCTTCACCATCTGCACCGGGCAGGAGGAGTCCCGCAAGGACGGCCTCCACACCATCGAGGCCATCAGAGAACTGAAGCGTCGCCACCCAGACGTGCAGACCACGCTGGGCCTGTCCAACATCTCCTTCGGCCTCAGCCCGGCCGCCCGCCTCGTGCTCAACTCCGTCTTCCTGCACGAGTGCGTGCAGGCCGGTCTCGACTCCGCGATCGTGCACGCCGCCAAGATCCTGCCGGTCGCCCGCATCGACCCCGAGCAGGCCGAGGCGGCACGCGACCTGATCTACGACCGCCGCCGCCCCGGCTACGACCCGCTCCAGCGCTTCCTGAAGCTGTTCGAAGGCGTCGACGCCAAGTCCATGAAGGCCGGCAAGACCGAGGAGCTCCTCGCCCTGCCGCTGGAGGAGCGGCTGCGCCGCCGCATCATCGACGGCGAGCGCAACGGCCTGGAAGCGGACCTCGACGAGGCCCTGACCACCCGGCCCGCGCTGGAGATCATCAACGACACCCTGCTGGCGGGCATGAAGACCGTCGGCGAGCTGTTCGGCTCCGGCCAGATGCAGCTGCCGTTCGTGCTCCAGTCGGCCGAGGTGATGAAGGCGGCCGTCGCCTACCTCGAGCCCCACATGGAGAAGACCGACGCCCAGGGCAAGGGCACCATCGTCCTGGCGACGGTCAAGGGCGACGTGCACGACATCGGCAAGAACCTCGTCGACATCATCCTCACCAACAACGGCTACAACGTCGTCAACCTCGGCATCAAGCAGCCCGTCTCCGCCATCCTGGACGCCGCCCAGCAGCACCGCGCCGACGTGATCGGCATGTCGGGGCTGCTGGTGAAGTCCACCGTGATCATGAAGGAGAACCTGGAGGAGCTGAACCGCCGCGGCATGGCGGCCGACTACCCCGTGATCCTGGGCGGCGCCGCCCTCACCCGGGCCTACGTGGAGCAGGACCTGCACGAGATCTATCAGGGCGAGGTCCGCTACGCCCGCGACGCCTTCGAGGGCCTGCGCCTGATGGACGCCCTCATCGCCGTCAAGCGGGGCGTCCCCGGCGCCACGCTGCCCGAGCTGCGCACCCGCCGCGTGCCGCGCCGCGAGACGCCCGCCGCCGCGGACACCGGGGACACCGCGCCCGCCCGCTCCGACGTCGCCACCGACGTGCCCGTCCCCGCCGCCCCCTTCACTGGCACCCGCGTCGTCAAGGGCATCCCGCTGAAGGACTACGCCGAGTGGCTCGACGAGGACGCGCTGTTCAAGGGCCAGTGGGGGCTGAAGGCGGCGCGCAGCGGTGACGGCCCGGACTACGCCGAGCTGGTCGAGACCGAGGGGCGGCCCCGGCTGCGCGCCTGGCTCGACCGCCTCCACACCGACGGGCTGCTGTCCGCCGCCGTCGTCTACGGCTACTTCCCCTGCCACGCCGAGGGCAACGACCTGGTCATCCTCGGCGAGGACGGCCGCGAGCGCACCCGCTTCACCTTCCCGCGCCAGCGCCGCGGCAGGCGGCTGTGCCTGGCCGACTTCTTCCGCCCGGCGGACAGCGGCGAAACCGACGTCGTCGCCCTGCAGACCGTCACCGTCGGCTCCCGCATCAGCGAGGCCACCGCCGAGCTCTTCGCCGCCGACGCCTACCGCGACTACCTCGAACTGCACGGCCTGTCGGTGCAGCTGGCCGAGGCGCTCGCGGAGTACTGGCACGCCCGCGTCCGCGCCGAGCTGGGCATCGCCGGCAACGACCCGGCAAGCCTCGACGGCATGTTCCGCACCGAGTACCAGGGCTGCCGCTACTCCCTGGGCTACCCCGCCTGCCCCGACCTGGAGGACCGGGCGAAGATCGCTGCGCTGCTTAAGCCCGAACGCATCGGCGTGACCCTTTCGGAGGAGTACCAGCTCCACCCCGAGCAGTCCACCGACGCCATCATCCTTCACCACCCCGAGGCCAACTATTTCAACGCGCGCTAGCCGGCGCGCCCCGCACGTCAGGCGCCCGTTCACCCGCCGACGTACACTGATCGGCCCGGTTCCGGCCGGCCGCCCCCACCCGGGACGCGGCCGGCCTGCTGGCTCCTATGGAGGTGTACGCGCATGACGCGTTCCCTGACCGCCGCCGGCGCCCGCGAGGCGTCCGGCCCGTTCCCGCAGGCCGTGCTGATCGACATGGACGGCACGCTGGTCGACACCGAAGGCTTCTGGTGGGAGGCGGAGGTCGAGGTCTTCCGCGGCCTGGGCCACGAACTAGCCGAGGAGCACCGCCAGGTCGTCGTCGGCGGCCCCATGACCCGCAGCGCCGGCTACCTGCTGCAGGCCACCGGCGCGCGGATCGGGCTCGACCAGCTGAAGGACCTGCTCAACGCCGCGTTCCTCCGCCGCCTCGAGCGCGGCGTCCCGCTCATGCCCGGCGCCCGGCACCTGCTGGAGCAGCTCCGCGCCCAGCAGGTGCCCGCCGCCCTGGTCACCGCCTCCCACCGCACCGTCGTGGACCGCGTGCTGGCCTCCCTCGGCGCCGGGAACTTCGCCGTCACGCTCGCGGGCGATGACCTGCCGCGCACCAAGCCCCACCCCGACCCCTACCTCACGGCCGCCGCGCGCCTGGGCGCCGACCCGGTGCGCTGCGTCGCGATCGAGGACACCGCCACCGGCGTCGCCTCCGCCGAGGCCGCCGGCTGCCGCGTCGTCGCCGTTCCGTCCGTCGCGCCCATCCCGCCCGCCGCGGGACGCAGCGTCGTCGGCTCCCTGAGCGAGGTGACGCTGCCCTTCCTCCGCGCCCTCGAACCGGCCCCGGCGGCCGCGCCCGACCCGGTGGCGCCGGTCAGGCCGTGAACTATCTCACTCTCCGCCGTCCGCCGCGCACCGGCCGTGGGGGGACGAACTACTGTCGGGGGCGCACCGCGCCGCCCGGCCGCGTGGAGGCGGCTCACCCCCCCGACCCGAAGTGAGGAAGCCACCGTGAGGAC
>k87-111670_pt1 | contig 11734 bp, 7 predicted proteins | sample MGYA00084031_6733416 | MGnify analysis MGYA00084031
AAATCGCGATGCGCCAAAGATCGGAATCCTGAAATTTTGTACTTGCATCAATGTTGTAATATGGGGATGTAATCGGCGCTGGTGCTTCCGAAGCGAGTTTTGTTTCGACGTAACTCCTTCCGAAGCATATGCTCCACAAAACTGAGCGGACGCTTCCGAAGCGAGTTTTGTTGTGATTTATCTCCTTCCGAAGCATTTGCTCCACAAAACTGAGCGGACGCTCCCGAAGCGAGTTTTGTTGCGATGTAACTCCTTCGAAGCATATGCTCCACAAAACTTTTAGGAGGTTATCATGAACGGATCCATCAAAATTCGCGGCGCAAGAGAAAACAATCTGAAAAACATCTCACTGGAAATTCCCAAATACCAGCTGGTCGTCGTAACCGGTCCTTCCGGCTCAGGCAAATCGACACTGGCCATGGACACGCTTCAGCGGGAATGTCAGCGGCAGTACATGGAATCCATGGGCATGGTGTCGGATTCGGTAAGCAAGCCGAAGGTGGACGCGATCGAAGGGCTCTCGCCTTCCATCAGCGTAGGCCAGCACATCACGAACCGGAACCCGCGCTCCACGATCGGAACGGTGACAGACATCTACACGCTGCTGCGGATTCTGTATGCCAAGCTGGGTGAGCGGAAATGCCCGTCCTGCGGCGATACCGTCGTGCCGAATGTCGAAGGCGAGTCGTACCACGGCGCTTCGGAGGACGACGAGGCCACAGACTCCTATGAGACGGTTCACTGCAGGCGATGCGGACATGCCATGGAGAAGCTGACGATGTCCCATTTTTCCTTTAACAAGCCGGAAGGTGCATGCGGCACCTGCAGCGGGCTCGGTCACACCGTGGATTTAAACCTGGAAGCGGTGTTCCGACCGGAGCTCAGCCTGCGCGATGGCGCGGTCACCATCTGGTACAGCGTGCTTATCGATTACAACACGAACATTCTGAAGGCCGCGGCGAAGCACTACGGCTTCACGTTTGACGAGCATTTGCCGCTCCGGGATTACAGCGAAGCCCAGCGGGACCTCCTCTATTACGGCGTGGAGAGCGAGGCGTTCAGCCGCCATTTCCCGGACGTTAAGCCGCCGAAGTCGGTCGGACAGGGGAAGTTCGAAGGCGTCGTGACCGGCATATGGCGAAGGTACCGGGAGAAAGGAAGCGAATCCGGCGAGGCCGCATTATTCCATGAATCCGTCTGTCCGGATTGCCTAGGCACGAAGCTGAAGGCGAACAGCAGACGCGTACTGGTCGACGGAACGCCGATCACGGAAGTGAACGCCTGGTCCATCGGCGAGGCCCTCCATTGGATGGAAGCGCTCATGAAGAAGCTGAGCAGCGACCAGCTGTTCATTGTTGAGCCGCTCATTCATGATTCGATTGTCCGCTTGAAGCGCATCATCGATGTCGGTCTCGGCTATATGACGATGGACCGGCAGGTCATCACGATGTCGGGGGGCGAGGCGCAGAGGCTTCGGCTCGCATCCATTCTCGGCTCGGGTCTCACGGGCGTGCTGTATATTCTGGATGAGCCGACCACCGGACTGCATCCGAAGGATACCCGCGGCTTGATTCAGGTGCTGAAGCAGCTGCGGGATCTGGGCAATACGGTGCTCGTGATCGAGCATGACGAGGACGTGATGCGGGCTGCCGACCATATTATCGATATTGGACCTGGTGCGGGAGCGATGGGCGGAACCGTTGTCGGACAGGGAACGCTGGCGCAGTTGATGGAACAGCCGGCCTCCGTGACCGGAGCGTATTTCCGCGAGAACGATGCACAGAAGCCGCCGCGGCGCAGACGCGGCAACGGAAGCATGCTGACGATCCATGACGCGCATCTGAGAAACCTGAAGCATATTACGGCCTCCTTCCCGCTCGGCACGCTGATCTCCGTAACGGGCGTATCGGGCTCGGGCAAATCCACGCTGCTGTTCGATCTTTTGGCCGAATCGGGAAGCGAGCGGAAGACGCCGCCGGGATGTAAAGAAATAACAGGGTGGGAGGCGGTTGGCCAGCTGATCACCGTCGATCAATCTCCGGTATCCCGCATGCAGCGCTCGAACGTGGCCACATATACCGATGTGTACACCCATATTCGGAACTGGTTCGCCGGGCTGCCGGAAGCCAAACGGAACAAGTTGACGGCCAAGCACTTCTCCTTCAACACCCAGGGCGGCCGATGCGAGACATGCCAGGGCTTGGGCGTCGTCCCGCTGCACATGCATTTTCTGCCGGAGATCGAGGTTCGCTGCCCGGATTGCAAGGGGAAACGCTTCAAGGAAGAGGTGCTCCGCGTGACATACAACGGCTTCTCCATCTCCGATCTGCTGGATATGACGGTGGAGGAAAGCTTGTCCGTTCTGGAAGACCAGCCGAAAATCATGGATTTGACCAGGCTGCTCTGCGACGTGGGCCTTGGTTACCTGAAGTGGGGGCAGTCGGTTCGCACCCTCTCGGGCGGAGAAGGACAGCGGATCAAGCTGGCGAAGGAGCTCAGCAAGAAAACGAAAAATCATACGCTGTACCTGCTCGACGAGCCGTCTACCGGTCTTCATCCGGGGGATGTGAAGCAGCTGCTGGTCCTGCTGAACCGTCTGGTCGATGCGGGAAATACCGTGATACTCGTGGAGCATAATCTCGATCTGATTTGGAACTCCGACTGGATTCTCGATATCGGGCCGGGCGGCGGGGCAGCCGGCGGAGACGTGGTAGCCAGCGGCACGCCGGAGGAGGTTGCGGCAGTCGAAGCCTCGCATACCGGCCGGTTTATCAAGGAAACGTATCTGTCTTAACCTTGGGAGGAGGAATCTGACATGGGAATCGGAACAGAACAAAACGCTGCGGAAGAGAAAGGCAAAGTAACGAGGACCACCGTCCGGTATTTTACCGGACTGCTGCAGGCTGCAGGCATGCCGAAGCTGGTGCTTGCGGCAGCGATCCTGCTGAGCCTGGTCGGGGCGGTGACGGGACTGGTCGTCCCGCTCATCACCGGCCAATTCATTGACAGCTTCTCGACGGATTCGTTCAATTTGCGCATGGTCGCGTCGCTGGCTGCGCTCTTCCTGCTTGAAGCTGTAGCCAGCGGACTATCCTACTACATGCTGGCATACGTCGGCAACCAGATGGTCAATAAAATCCGCAAACGGCTCTGGACCAAGGTACTGTCGCTGCCGGTTCCGTTCTTTGACCGTCACCGCTCGGCCGAAACCATGAGCCGGGTAACGAATGATACGAACGAGATCAAGACGTTGATCACCGATCACCTTATCGCCTTCTGCTCCAATCTGCTGACGGTGATCGGCGCGGTGGCCATTCTCTTCTATCTGGATTGGCAGATGACGCTGATCATCCTGGTGGCCGTGCCCGTAGGTTTCGGCATCCTGATGCCCATCGGCGGAAAAATGTACAAAATCTCCATCAGCATGTACGGGCAGCTTGCCCAGCTTTCCGCGATGCTGACCCAGGTCATCAGCGAGATCCGCCTCGTCAAGGCGTCCAATGCGGAACGGAAGGAAGAGAAAAGCGGCTTCGGCGATATGGACAGCCTGTACCGCTTCGGCATGAAGGAAGCCAAAATCAACGCGGTGCTTGTTCCCCTGATGTCCATGGTGATGGTTGTGCTGCTCGTGGTCATTATCGGCTACGGCGGCGTTCGCGTCTCTTCCGGCGCGCTTAGCGCCGGAGAGCTGGTGTCGTTCATCCTGCTGCTGTTCCAGATCATGTTTCCTTTCAGCCAGTTTGCGACATTCTATTCTCAACTGCAAAAGGTGATGGCCGCTACGGAACGGCTGCGGCTGATTCTGGAATACCGGTCGGAAGGGGACGACCGTGCCGTTCGCCCGGCACCCGAGGGGCACCGCGACTTGCGCTTTGAGGATGTGACGTTTGCCTACCATGAAGGCGAGACGATCCTGTCCGAGGTGACCTTTTCCATTCCTGCCAAAAAGGTTACGGCCCTTGTCGGGCCGAGCGGGAGCGGGAAGACGACGATATTCTCGCTGATCGAGCGCTTCTATGCGCCAAGCGGCGGAGATATCGTCTTCGGCTCGGAATCGATCCGGGACTACTCACTGGACTCCTGGCGGCGCAAGATCGGTTACGTATCCCAAGACAGCCCGCTCATGACCGGGTCCATCCGGGATAACATCGTGTACGGGCGCGAGGAGCCGGTGACGGATGAAGAGGTAGCGGAAGCGGCAAGGCTTGCTTATGCCCAAGGTTTCATCGAGTCGCTTCCGCGGGGATACGAGACGGAGGTCGGCGAGCGGGGGATTCAGCTGTCCGGCGGGCAGCGGCAGCGCGTGGCGATCGCGAGAGCGCTGCTCCGGCAACCGGATATTTTGCTGCTCGACGAGGCGACCGCAAGTCTGGACAGCGACTCTGAGCATGAGGTGCAGAAGGCGCTTGGCAACCTGATGATCGAGAGGACAACGGTTGTGATCGCCCACCGGCTGTCCACCGTAGTCGCGGCTGATCAGATCATCGTGCTGGAGCACGGCAGGGTTACCGGCAGCGGAACCCACGAGGAGCTGCTTGACAGCCATCCGTCGTATGCGGAATGGGCCAAGAAGCAGTTTCAGACGGGAGAACAATAGAGAACGCTGAAATGACCCTTCCAAGAGCAAGCCTTTAGGCACTGCTCCCGGAAGGGTTTTTCACTGCCTCCGCGTACTTTGTCACACATCATTCAGGGATATTGACCGTAGACCGGCCGATTTCAAATGGAGTGTAGACTCCCTCGGGGTGCATGGACATCCCTGCCGCGGCGTGTTCCAGGTTGTGGCAATGATCCATCCACAGTCCGGGATTATCCGCAACAAAAGCGGCTTCATACACTTCGCCTGGGGCTACGTTCAAGGAATCGGTCCACCACGGACTGCCCTGAACCGGTATGCCGTTCCGGCTCAGCACCAATAGGTGATGGCCGTGCAGATGCATCGGGTGATCCATGAATCCGCGATTGACGAATTTCATTTTGACGACATCGCCTTCACTTACCATCAGCGAGGGCGTATCCGGAAAGACATACCCATTGATCGTCTGTAAATTGGTCATGGTTCCGTTATAAAATCCAACCCGATTGTCCAGTACCAGCGTAAACGCCTTGTCATATTTCGTGTCGGAATCAAAGGGAACCGGCGCCGGAGCGCCATAGTATGCAGGGTCAAAGATCGTTCCCTCAACCCCGGGAGCCGGCATGTCGTGATCCGTGGCCGAGAGGACAACGGCCTCGCTGGTTTCGTTGATCGTACCCAGGCTGTGCGACACCGAAACGGCATGCTCCGGCATGACCAAGGCGAGATCATACCTTCCGCCGGCGGCAAGCAGAAGCGGCCGGTCTTCCATCCATTCCGGTCCGTTCAGATTGACCCCGTCTATGGCGGCTACTCGATACCGCGCCCCCGATACGTAAAAAATACGCGGCATGTTATGGGCGTTAATGAGCCGGATACGGACGGCCGTACCCGGTTCAATGATCCGGCGCGACAGCACGCCAGTGGGACCCAGCGTAATCGTGCTGCCGTTGCTCGTCCCGTGAGAGTGGGACATGACGGTCATATCGACATCCTCCGCGATACCTTCCTTCGGTTCGATGATTAGCGTGCCGTAGAGTCCTTTGGCAACTTGAACCGAGGATTGTTGATGCGAATGATACCAGTAAGTTCCCGTCTGATTGGTAATGAAACGGTAAACGAACCGTTCTCCCGGCATCACAGCATCTTGCGTCAGCCCCGCTACGCCGTCTTCGCCGTTCGGGACATTCAGGCCATGCCAGTGGATGGTGACGCCATCCTCGATATCAACGTTGTGCAATACGACTTCGACCAGGTCGCCTTCCTTTACTCGAAGCTCTGGTCCCGGGACGGTTTGATTGAAGGTCCAGAGTTCCGAATGTTCTCCGGTGGGAAGCGTTGTTATCAGCTTTGACGCTGATATTGTAAAAGAGCGGTCCGGCGGCGCATCTTGCGGACCTCTCAGGTCCTCGACGCTGACGGCTTCCGGGCTCATTACAGCCGCAGACACAGGCGAGTCTGCATGATCGAGACCTGCAAGATTGTGGCTTGCATTGGCGTGGCCTCCATGGGAGCTTTGGGTACCGTGATCCATCATGCTCATCCGATCCGGAAGTCTGGATGATAGCAGTCCGGATGCAACGATCGTCGAGACGACAACAAGAAGCACCAAGCCCTTTTGGACCATGCGGAGGAAGCGTTTCCCTGAGTTTTCTTGCCTGGCTAACTTTCCGCCTGCGGCTTGACGATTCAGGTGCCTTCGATAAGTGAAGGCTTGGAAAGCAACCGCAAGACCAAACCCTGCCCAAACCCCATATAACGTCCCGAATCGTAGCGGGGATTGCGCGAAGAACAGCATTTGGATCGCGGAAGCTGCGGATGCGGTAAATGCTGCCGAAAACGGCAGGAATATGATGGGGTTAGATAGCCCTCCCGCTCTCCCCTTCGTGGAAGAGAAGGCGGACTGTTCGCGCCGATAGAGTTCCGGAAGCGAGAACATGAAAATGGCGAACATGCCGCATAGGTACAGCGGCCACTGGATCAGCACCTTGTCTTCGACGAAGGACCAGTCGGTCATCCACATCCGAATCGTTGCGGCTAGCTTGACCGTGGTCAAGCAGACGGCCGGCCATAACCGGAATCGCAGGCTGCGCAGATGGGTATGGAACGATTCCGAAGTGTTATGGTCAAGCACATGTCGAGCTCGGGAATAGACCAGCCACCAGAGCGGCACAAGAGCGATTGTGATTCCGTATTCAATCATAATCCAAGTTCTCATAAGTTCAATTCTCCTTCGCCTTTTCATTGATGTAACCAGTTTACCGTCCGATTGTGTAGAACTTGTGGAAACGATCTTTTGATTATGTGTAAGAGCACTTTTTATGGCCATATCCGGGTTATAATGGCTACAAACGAATGAGGAGAAATTATGCTTATGGAAACGAAACTTATGATAGTAGAGGATGAAAAGGCGATGCTCGAGTCGATGAAGCAATATTTAGAGGCCGAAGGCTTCCTCGTATACGCAGTTACCAATGGTCTTGACGCGGTGGAAGCCGCACGCAGGGAACGGCCCGCGATCGTAGTCCTTGACTGGATGCTTCCGGGTAAGAGCGGCATTGACGTTTGCAGGGAGTTACGACAGGTCAGCTCTTGCGGCATTATTATGGTGACGGCCAAAACGGAGGAAACGGATAAAATTATCGGCCTGGAGCTGGGGGCGGATGATTATATGACCAAGCCCTTTAGTTTGCGGGAGCTTGCCTCCCGGATCCGTTCATTGCTTCGGAGAATCGATCCGAGAAACGACGAACCGGCCGACCTTGAGCGGGGAGATCTTCGTATTTCCTTGACCAAGTGCCAGGTTACAAGAAACGGCGCACTCATTCCCCTGACCCCGACCGAGTTTAAAATTTTGCTGACACTGGCTTCAAGACCAGGCGTCGTTTTCAGCCGGCTGCAGTTAATAAAAGCCGCCATGGACGATGATTTCATGAATTATGAACGCACGCTGGACTCCCATATCAGCAAGCTTCGGAAAAAGCTGGAGAATGATCCGGAGCGGATGAAATATATTCAGACGGTGTACGGATTCGGATACAGGTTCGGTGAAGAAGGATGAGTGTGCGGGGCAAAATCTTTTTGGCGATGGGCGTCCTGGTAGTCCTTGTCAGTGCGGCCTATATCGGGACGACGCAAGGTTACCTGGGTAGCCTATTCGCCCGATATTACACGGATGGCGGTGGAAGCAATGAAGGAATGATCTCTTTGGAGGGGGGAAGCCAGTATATCCTCGCAGAGATGAAGATCAAGGCCTTCAACATGACTTTGTTTATTGCGGGAGCGGCATTGATCCTCGGCTACTGGCTTTCTGGGCTAATCATGAATCCCTTGAACAAGCTGATACGCGTCATGCGCCGGGTAGCGGGCGGTGAGCTTGCCACCGAAGTCCCGATTGAACGGGCCGATGAATACGGTCAGGTCGGCGAGGCCTTTAATTCGATGACGACCCAGCTCCGCGACTTGATGGATAATCGAAAGCGCCTTGTTGAGGATGTAGCGCATGAGCTTAGGACGCCGCTGGCGATCATTCAATCCAAGCTCGAGCTGATTCAGCAGTCTCAAGGGACCGTTAAGCCGGAAGCGCTGCTCTCCGTGCATGATGAAGTGCTGCGGCTGATCAGGCTAGTGGATGAACTGCAGTTGCTGAATACGGCGGAAGCCGGAGAGCTTATATTAAACAAAGAACCAACGAACTTGCCTATGCTTATGGAGGAGCTGATTGAGCTGGTGCAGCCGGAAGCGGATGAATATGGGGTTAGTCTGGCCGTATCTTGTAACGAAGATATGCCGACGGTATGTCTGGATCCTAGACGGATAAAGCAGGTGTTTCTGAATTTATTGACGAATGCGCTAAGACATACGCGGGAAGGCGGGAAGATTACGGTCTGCATGCAGATCATTCATGATTGCGTCTCGATTTCGATCACCGATACCGGATCCGGAATTCCGGAGGGAGCGATTCCGCATTTGTTCGACCGGTTCTATCGCGCCGATGCCGGAAGAGGAAGAATCGCCGGTGGCTCAGGGCTCGGACTGTCGATTGCACATCAGATCGTTTCAGTCCATGGGGGAAGCATCCAGGTACGGAGCGAAGTGGGGGTCGGCTCCGAGTTTACGGTAAAACTTCCATTAGGATGAAAAAAACAGCCCACCTACAACACGGGAATAGATGGGCTGCAGACCACGAAGCGGTCTCTTCTTTTATGTACTGAAAGCGTTCAAAGCCTTGGCAGGCGAATGAGGCATTTAATCGGTCGCCTCTTTCGCCAACTGGTCCATGATGCCGTTCAAGTCCGTGACCAGCGCTGCCATAAGATCCGCGGCATCCGACACCTGCCGGATGGATGCGGCGTGCTCTTGGAAAGCTTCGACGATGTCGTGAGCGTGGGCGGCCGTATCGTTCGTAAAACGGGTCATTTCTTGAATCGAATGATTCATCCGGTCGGAGCCGGCGGACAACTGCTGCGTCGCGGCGGATATTTCCTTCATCTGGTCGGAAGACTGTTTCACGGCATGGTGGATGACATCAAACGAGGCCCTCGCCTGATCGACGACCCGTACTCCCGAGCTCATATTGTCGTGGACTTGGCCGATGCTGCCGAGCAGATCGGCGGTTTCCCTATGTATGCTGTCAATCAGTTCGGTGATTTCGCCGACAGAGGCCGAGGATTGCTCGGCGAGCTTACGTACTTCGCCGGCAACGACGGAAAATCCCCTGCCCGCTTCCCCGGCTCTTGCCGACTCAATCGACGCGTTTAATGCCAGGAGATGGGTTTGGCTTGCAATGCCTCGGACTACCTCGAGAATATCACCGATTCGGGAGACGTGCCGGTTCAGCACCATCAACGTATTCCGGCTTTGGTCGACCGAGTGACCGGTATTCTTGATTTCGGATAAAATATTGCCGATGATATGACTGCCGAATTCCGCCTGTCGCGCGGATTCCTCGGAGGCCCCGGCGGCTTCCGACGCCGATGCTGCCGCATGGCGGATGCTTCCGCCAATTTCGAGAATGATGGCACGGTTTTGCTCCATCGCAGCCATCTGTTCCCTCGTTCCATGAGCAATGTCCTCGATGATCTTCCCCAGATGTTGACTTAGTCCGGTGCTTTGCCTGGATTGCCCGGCCAGCCGCTCAGCGGTCTCCTTCAATTGGCGGGTGGAGTCGGCCAGCTTAGACGTGATGTCATTCATCATCGCTGCACGCTGCTGATGCTGCGCCTCTCTCAAGGATGCTTCGATCCGCAGCGTGCTGTGAATTTGCCAGCTGGTTGCAGCCGAGGTAAGAATGAGAAATACCGCATGAATGATCAGCATCGTCAAGGAATAGCTCGTCGTTCCAAACACAAGCTCCGGAATAAGAAGAAACCCGAGAATATGCTGCGCGGCAAATATGCCGGTCATGCAGAAGATGAGCTTTATATTTTTATAGTAAGAGAGGGCCGCGATCACCATGAAGATGGAAAAGTGAAATTCGACATGCCCCCCTGCGCCGGCAATGATCGAGATGCTGCCAAGGGTTAGGACTAAGGTATGCATATAGGGAATACACGGGTGGTCCGGCTTGCGGCTGTAAATGACGAGCGTAACCGCCAGCAGCAGTGCAGGCAAAACAAGCAGCACGTTCAGGATGGCTCCGAATTGGCCTTCCATTTGGGCAGAGGAGAGCATCTCCTGGGCGTGCATGTTTTGGTCGAACACATGGAACCTGCGGGCTAGAAGATGTACAATAGCGGTAATTCCGATAATAGCTAGCGATACGGCATTCATAAGTTTGTTCTTACGGTTCATCATGGGCAGGGATCGGACTCCTTTTCATTTGGCAGGGTGCAATAGTAGGTTCTGCGTATACCTGTGCTTGGGATAAGTACAATGGCGCAGAGGAAGTGCTTTTCTTCAGATCAAGAATTCTGGACTTAAAATATACAGCTTAAATTTTAAAGATTTCTTGTAATTATGTTATCGGCCGCATGGCTCAAAAAATAAAATTTTATGCCATTGGTCCTTCGTGAACATGTAAAAGATCAGCGTTAAAGTCCGGTGTTAGAAGGGGGAGATCTAGGGTGACATTGCAGCAATTGAAGTATGTGATAGAGGTTGCGGGCCGGGGCTCGATGAATGAGGCGGCCAAGCGTTTGTTTATCTCTCAGCCCAGTCTGTCCAATGCGATCAAGGACCTGGAGGAGGAGCTTGGGATAACCATTTTCGAACGGACGAACAAAGGAATCATCCTGTCCAAGGAAGGGGCCGAGTTCCTAGGATATGCCCGGCAGGTCGTCGAGCAGGCGGAGCTGCTGGAGGGAAGGTACCTGAACGCCAAGCCGTCACCGCAGCATTTCTCGGTGTCGACGCAGCATTATGCTTTTGCCGTGAATGCCTTCGTCCATTTGGTTCAGGAGTACGGACAGGAGGAGTACGAGCTTGCGCTCCGTGAGACGAAGACTTATGAAATCATTCAGGATGTGAAGACCTTCCGCAGCGAGATCGGAATCCTGTACCTTAATGAATTTAATGCCAAGGTCATCAACAAGCTGCTGAAGGACGCCGGTTTAGAGTTTAACAGCCTGTTCACAGCGAAGCCGCATATTTTTATCAGCGTCCATAACCCGCTTGCCAAGCAGTCCATCGTCACGATCGAAGAGCTGCAGCATTATCCGTACCTGTCCTTCGAGCAGGGGGAATACAACTCCTTCCATTTCTCCGAGGAGATTCTGAGCACGTTGTCGCATAAAAAAAGCATCCGGGTCAACGACCGTGCAACTTTGTTCAATCTGCTGATCGGCCTGAACGGCTATACGATTTCCACGGGCGTGCTCAGCGCGGATTTGAACGGCAACGAGATCATTCCCGTTCCTCTGGCGTGCGATGAGACGATCAACGTCGGCTGGATTCATCATAAAAATATCGCGCTCTCCAAGCTGGCCACGGCCTATGTGGAGGCTCTGCATGCGGCGATTGCCGATTGACCGGGCTTTCGCACAGGGCTGTCATAGCTGATCTCGAATCCATAATATATCTGAAAGCATCCTCCGGGGTAATGATAGGAAAGACGCTTTGTCTTTTTTGATCATGGCACGGGGGATTTTTTATTTCGTAGTCTAATATAACATATATTTGTGCGAGATATTGCATATATGTGAGGTTTTGCATACAATG
>k87-1483462_pt1 | contig 11726 bp, 9 predicted proteins | sample MGYA00084031_6733416 | MGnify analysis MGYA00084031
GTCACCGCCGACGCCGATGACGCGCTTGATGTAGTCCTCGCCGGTCGGGGTCCACTCGTCCGGCACCCGGAACACCACGATCTCCCCCCGGCGCGGCGAGCGGAAGTCGTACACCACCTTGTCGACCAACACGCGGTCGTTGAGTTCGAGCGTGTGCTGCATCGACTCGGAGGGGATGTAGAACGTCTGCAGCACGAAGGTTCGCACCAGGAAGGCGACGAGGATCGCCACACCCAGGAGGATGGGAAGTTCCTTCCAGAAGGATCTGGGCCGCTTGCTGGTCTGCTCGTCAATCACGGGAGAAGCCTACGGGGGTGAGGGGCTCGCGGCGACGACGCGTAGCCACAGAAACGGTCAGGGAGGCGAAAACCGGCACGATGACGGCGGCGTCGCCCAGCGGGTCGGAAACCCCCGCAGCCTCCGCGCTGGCTGGCGCGGCCATCGGCTCAGGCACGTTGTCAAAGGTCGCGGGCGCGGAGAGCGAGGTCCACCTGGCGGCCGGCCACACGATGACGAACGCCCGGCCGATCACGTTGTCGATCGGCACCGTCCCCTGGCACCGGGAATCCTGCGACACCAGCCGATGATCGCCCATCACGAACAGATGGCCTGGCGGCACCACGACCTCGTCGAACCGCCGCGACCGGCACTCCCCGGGCGGCGCGTCCTGAGGGGAGTCCCGCAGCACGTAGCTCTCGTCGAGCGGCATCCCGTTCACCACCACGCGCCCGCGGTCGTCGCAGCACATCACCCGGTCACCGGGCACACCGATGACCCGCTTGATGAAGTCCTTCTCGCTCGGGCGGCTGAGCCCCACCAGGTCGGCGAAGGTGCGTCCCACCTTCGCCGCGAATCCGGGATCGGGCTCGGTGGTTGACGGGTTCCAGGCGGCGGTGCCGCGGAAGACAACGACCTCGCCGCGCGCCGGCTGGCGCACCTGATATACCACCTTGTTGACCAGCACGCGATCGCCCTCGCGCAGCGTGTCCTCCATGGAGCTGGAGGGAATGGCGAACACCTGCACGAGGAACGTGCGGATCAGCACGGCGATGCAGAAGGCCACGACGAGCAGCAGCGGCAGTTCCTGCCACAGGGGCATCGGCCGATGCCCCCGCCGGGCCTCCCCGGGCCAAGGCTCAAGATCGTCCACCCGATCCACGCTACGCATCTTTCCGGTCCGGGCGCGACTGCGCTACTCCGGCTGGATCGCGGCTGCCCGTCGTTCCGGCGACGCAGGTCCCGGCAGGTAGCACGGCCGGGTGGCGGAGGCCGAGGGACTACTGCTCGCGCTTCTCCCTGATCTTCGCCTTCTTACCGTGCAGCCCACGCAGGTAGTAGAGCTTGGCCCGCCGGACGTCGCCCCGGCTGACCACCTCGATCCGGTCGATCGCTGGGCTGTGGACGGGGTAGGTCCGCTCGACGCCGACCCCGAAGCTCACCTTGCGCACCGTGAAGGTCTCGCGCAGTCCCGCGCCCTGACGTCGGATGACAACGCCCTGGAAGACCTGGACCCGGGACCGGTTCCCCTCGACAACCCGAGCGTGCACCTTCACCGTATCGCCGGCCCGGAAGTCCGGGATGTCGTCTCGCATCGACTGGGCGTCAAGCGCGTCCAGGGTGTTCATCACTACATCCTTGCTCGGCTCACGGCGCACCGTCCCCCGGTGCGCGGATTGGATGGTCCTGATCTCCGCGGGTTTCGGAAACGATCCCGGCCGAAGATTCTCGCAGCCGTCCAGGTGGCCGACCGCGGCAACCTCACTACTTTGCCATATCGGCACCGGGGACCTGAAATCCGGCCCCCTCCAGCGTCGCTACGTCCCGTTCGTCCAGCGCCTCCGCAGGCAACGCCGCCAGCAGGTCGGGCCGCCGGCGTGCGGTCCGCAGCAACGCCTGGTCCCGTCGCCACCGGGCGATGCGGCCGTGGTCGCCGGAGCGCAGCACCTCCGGCACCTCGTGCCCCCGCCACACGGCCGGCTTGGTGTAGACCGGCGCCTCGAGCAGACCTTGCGCGTGCGACTCCTCGGCGAGCGACTCGACGTTGCCGAGCACCCCGGGCAGCAGACGGGTCACCGCCTCCACGATCACCAGGACCGCCACCTCGCCACCGAAGACGACGTAGTCGCCCAGCGACACCTCGGTCACCGGCATCCGCTCGGCCGCGTAGTCGATGACCCGTTGGTCGATGCCCTCGTACCGCCCGCACGCGAAGATCAGGTGCGGCTCCGCGGCAAAGTCACGGGCCATCGCCTGGGAGAACGGCGTCCCCGCCGGTGTCGGCACCACCAGCCGCGGCGCGGACCCTTCCGGGACGAGCGCGTCCAACGCCTCCCCCCACGGCTCCGGCCGCATCACCATCCCCGGGCCTCCGCCGTACGGCGTGTCGTCGACGGTCCGGTGCACGTCGTGGGTCCAGGTCCGCAGATCGTGCACCGCGATGTCCAGGAGCCCGCTCGCCCTGGCCCGCCCGATCAGGGACAGGTTCAGCGGTGAGAAGTACTCGGGGAAGATCGAGACGATGTCGATGCGCATCTCAGAGGTCCAGCAGGCCGCCGGGCGGGTTGACGACGACCCGGCCGGCGGCCAGGTCGACCTCGGGCACGATCGCCTTGACGAACGGGATCAACGCGCGGCGGCCATCCGGTCGGCGCAGCACCAACAGGTCCGAGGCGGGGGCGTGCTCGATGCGCTCCACCTCGCCCAGGACATTGCCGTTCAGATCGGTCACCGTCAGGCCGATCAACTGGTAGTCGTGGAACTCCTCCGGGTCGCTTGGCGCGGGGACGGTTTCGCTGTCGACGCAGAGACGGACGCCACGCAGCGCCTCGGCCTGGTTCCGGTCGTGGATGCCTTCGAAAGCCACCAGCAACCGGCCCTTGTGCCACCGTGCCGCCTTTACGGTGAGCCGCTCGGGCACCGCGGTCTCGGCACGGCCGTCGGGCCGCAGTCGGGCCGCCGTCGGATCGGTGACCAGCACCGACCCGACGGCGAACCGCTCCTCAGGTTCGTCGGTCCGCACGTCCACGACGACCTCGCCGCGGATTCCGTGCGGCCGGATGATCTGACCGACGATGAGGAGCATCAGTACGAGTCGATGATGTCGACGCGTACGCCGCGTCCGCCGATCGACCCGATCACCTGACGCAGAGCCTTGACCGTCCGCCCGCTGCGCCCAATGACCGTGCCCAGGTCCTCGGGGTGCACCCGCACCTCAAGCCGCTTGCCCCGTCGCGAGTCGATCAACCGGACGCGCACGTCGTCCGGGTGCTCGACGATGCCTCGGACCAGGTGCTCCAACGCCGGCCGGAGGGGCAGGTCAGGCCTGCTCACCGGACGCACCGGCCTGCTCCTCGCTCGTCGCGGCTGCTTCCGCAGGCTGCTCCGTCGACTCCGCCTTCTCGGCCGACTGCGCCTTCTCGGCCGACTCGGCCTTCTTGCCTGCCTTCTTCTCGACGGTCTTCTTCGCCGCCTTGGTCTCCTCCGCCAACTGGGCTGCCGCCTTGGCCTCGGCCTCGTAGATCGCCTTTTGGTCGACCTTCGGGGGCGCGACCTTCAGCGGCTCGGGGGGCGGCAGGCCCTTGAACTTCTGCCAGTCGCCCGTCTTCTCAAGCAGGCGCTGGACAGGCTCGGTCGGCTGGGCACCGACGGAGAGCCAGTACTGGATCCGGTCCGAGTTGACCTGGATCACCGAAGGCTCTTCCTTCGGGTGGTAGATCCCGACGTACTCGATCGCCCGACCGTCCCGCTTCTTGCGGGCGTCGGCGACGACGATTCGGTACTGCGGGTTGCGGACCTTACCCATCCGCAGAAGCCGGATCTTTACGGCCACGTGTGTTCGCTCCCGTTGCGATTCCTCACCGGCCCGGCCCGGGCCGTATGCGCGGATGAGCGCCGACGGACACAGTGGGGGTGCGCCGACGGCGGCTCGGTGGACTGGCAACGCGCCCGGGGAGAGGGCGCCGCACGCGTGCCGATATCAGCGCTCCATTGTGCCAGACCGGCCGCCGTCACCTCACCCCGGACCGGCCTCTTCCCCTCCCGATCGTGCAGTTGCGATGATGACTTTTCAGGCAAAGTACGCAGATCATCACTAAACCCAACTGCTAGAGCGGGGTTCGCGGGGTGACATCCACGTGGGCGCGAAGCGGACGCTCGCCGCGTTGGTGGCGGGAACAGGGTCCACGGCCTCAGTAGGCGCGGGCGAGGATGGCGATCAGATCGGGCTCGTCCTCCGAGTCCGGCACCGTCCCGTCGGCGCGGATCAGGCAGCGCACCGTCACGCCCTGCGCGTTCGCCTCGGCCTCGCCGTCCGGACCCACCGCCGCCCACGGCACCCGGGCCCAGCCGGTCGCCGCCGCCTCGATCGCCTCGCTCAACGAGTCCACCGTCACCGTCCGCGCCTCGCGCGCCGCCAGCGCCTCGTCGTACAGCGCCTGCTGGTCGGCCTCGAGCGCCGCCTGGACGGTGGCGACCACCTCGGCGAGCGGCACCGGGGTCTTCGAGCCGTCCCGGCGGCGCACCACGACGGCGTTGCCGGCGGCGAGGTCGCGGGGACCCACCTCGATCCGTACCGGGTAGCCCTTCAACTCGGCGTCCACGGCGCGACGACCGAACGGGGTGTCGACCCGGTCGTCAAGGGCGACCCGCACGCCGGCATCCCGCAGCGCGTCCCGCAGCTTGGCCGCCGCCTCGGCCACGCCCTCGCCGGGCTTGACGATCATGACGTACGCCTGCACGGGCGCGAGCCGCGGCGGCACCCGCAGCCCGTTGTCGTCCCCGTGACACATGATCAACCCGCCGAGCATGCGGGTGGAGGTGCCCCAGGAGGTGGTCCAGGCGTACTCGAGCGTGCCGCTCGCCGACAAGTAGGTGATGTCGAAGGCTCGGGCGAAGTTCTGCCCCAGCTCGTGCGACGTGCCCAGTTGCAGGGCCTTGCCGTCGCCCATCATGCCTTCGAGCGTCATGGTGTTGGTCGCCCCGGCGAACCGCTCCCGGCCGGTCTTGCGCCCGACCACGACCGGGATGGCCAGCACGTTGACCATGAAGTCCTCGTACACCTCGTGCAGGATCTTGCGAGCGTAGTCCCGCGCGTCGGCCTCGGTCGCGTGCGCGGTGTGCCCCTCCTGCCAGAGGAACTCGCTGGTCCGCAGGAACACCCGGGGCCGCAGCTCCCAACGGACCACGTTCGCCCACTGGTTGAGCAGCAGCGGCAGGTCCCGGTAGGAGTCGATCCACTTGGCCATGAACTCGCCGATGACGGTCTCCGAGGTCGGGCGCACCACGACCGGCTCGGCCAGCTGCTTGCCGCCGCCGTGGGTGACCACCGCCAGCTCCGGCGAGAAGCCCTCCACGTGCTGTGCCTCCCGGCGCAAGTAGGCCTCCGGGATGAAGAGCGGGAAGTAGGCGTTCTCCGCGCCGGCCGCCTTGATCCGGGCGTCCATCTCGGCCTGCATCCGCTCCCAGATCGCGTAACCGGCCGGTCGGATGACCATGGTTCCCCGGACCGGGCCGTTGTCGGCGAGCTCGGCCTTGGCGATCAGGTCCTGGTACCAGCGGGGGAAGTCCTCCGCGCGGGGAGTGAGCACGCGTGCCATGACCGCCAATCTTAGGTGCCGTCGTGGCCGACGGGCGCAGGCGCGGCGGTCAGCGCACCACGCGGCCGCGCAGGATGATCCGGCTGGGCGCCTGGACGACCCGCAGATCGGCGCGCGGGTCCGTCTCGTAGACCACGAGATCCGCCAGCCCACCCTCGACGAGGCCGGGGAAGCCGAGCCACTCCCGTGCCTTCCAGGACGCGGCGGCCAGCACGTCCAGCCGCGACATCCCGGCCCGCTCGTGCAACAGCAGCATCTCCTGGGCGGCGAGTCCGTGGCTGATCCCACCGCCGGCGTCGGTGCCCACGTAGATCGGCACGCCCGCCTCGTACGCGGCGGCCACGACGTCGGGGAAGCCGTCACGCAGCGCGAGCATGTGCTTGGCGTACCGGGGGAACTTCGGCTGTGCGCGCTCCGCGATCTCCCCGAAGGTCGCGATGTTGATCATCGTGGGCACGAGCGCGATCTTCCGGCGCGCCATCTCGTCGATCAGGTCGGGGCTGAGCCCGGTCCCGTGCTCCACCGAGTCCACGCCGGCCCGCACCATGGTCTCCACAGCCGCCTCGGAGAACGTGTGGACGGCGATCCGGGCCCCGGCGGCGTGCGCGGCTTCGACCGCGCCGGCCAGCGTCGCCTCGTCCCAGGCCGGGGCGAGATCGCCAGCGTCGCGGTCGATCCAGTCGCCGACCAGCTTGACCCAGCCGTTGCCCGCACGGGCCTGCTCGGCGACGGTCGCGGCCACCTCCGCCGCAGGAACCTCGATGCCGATGCCCTGCAGGTAGCGCCGTGGCGGCGCGACGTGCCGCCCGGCCCGGGCCAGGCGCGGCACGTCGGGGTCGTCGTCGAGTTCGGGGTACGGGAAGGGCGAGCCGGCGTCGCGGATGGCGAGCACCCCGGCGTCGCGGTCGATCGCAGCTAGCTCCCGGGCCTCGTCCAGCGAGCCGACCGGCGCGCCGCCCTGCGCGATGCCGATGTGGCAGTGCGCGTCAACCAGGCCCGGCAGGATGAACCCCCCGCTGCTCACGGTCGTCGCATCCGGCACCGGCGTCGTGCTGATCCGGTCGCCGACCAGCCACAGATCGCGCTCCTCGTCGTCAGGCAGGACGACTCCGCGCACGTGCCAGGCCATACGCCCATCCTCCTCGTCGACATTCCCGCCGGCGCGCTCCCGGCCATTCTCCCCGAGCCGATGTCATTCCGGCACGCGCCACGAGATCATTAATGATTTCTCTAAATATTTCTCTATTTACTGCTATCTTGATCCCCGGGAGTCGACGGATACCGGATGCCCTCGGGATGATCACTCAGGGTGACGGTCTTCGGCTCCCCGAACCGCACCCAACTACAGATCGGAGCGTGGAAAGTGACACCACGACGATGGCGCGCAGCGCTGATCGGCCTCGCGGTCGGCCTCACCGTCCCGCTCGGCACCGCCGGGCAGTCCGCCGCCGCCCCCGCCGGTCCGGAACAGGCGTTGGCCATGAAGGCGGAGAAGAAGGTCGTTGACCAGCTCACCAAGAATGGCAAGGCCACGTTCTGGGTCATCCTGGGAGACAAGGCCGACCTGTCCGGAGCAGACAAACTGCACGAGAAGGCCGACAAGGCCGAGCATGTGTGGCGGGTCAAGACCGAGCACGCCAATCGCACCCAGGCGGGGTTGCGCGAGCTGCTCGCCCGCGCGGGCGCGGAGTTCACTCCCTTCTGGCTGGTCAACGCAGTCAAGGTGACCGGCGACGCCGACCTGCTCGGCAAGATCGCTGTCCGCTCCGAAGTGTCCCAGATCCTCGCCGACGATCCCGTGGTCCTGCCGGATCCGAAGCCCACTGACACCGTTCCGACGGTCAACGGCGTGGAGTGGAACATCGACCGGATCAACGCACCCCGGGTCTGGAACGAACTCGGCGTCCGCGGCGAGGGCATCGTGGTCGCCAACATCGACACTGGCGTCGAGTTCAACCACCCCGCGCTGGCCGCCAGCTACCGCGGACGCAACCCCGACGGCACCGTCGACCACAACTACAACTGGTTCGACCCGGCAGGCGTCTGCCCCACCGCCGCGCCGTGCGACAACAACGATCACGGCACCCACACGATGGGCACCATGGTCGGCCTGGACGGCGACAACGTGATCGGGGTCGCGCCAGGAGCGAAGTGGATCGCCGCCAAGGGCTGCGAGAGCAGCACATGCTCCCGCACCTCCCTGCTGGCCGCCGGACAGTGGATCGTCGCGCCGACCGACCTCAACGGCGAGAACCCGCGCCCGGATCTGGCCCCGGACATCGTGAACAACTCCTGGGGCTCAAGCCTGGACGACCCCTGGTACACCGAGATCGTGTCGTCCTGGGTGGCCGCGGGCATCTTCCCGGCCTTCTCCAACGGCAACAGCGGGCCGAGCTGCAACACCTCCGGGAGCCCCGGCCGGTACACGATCAGCTACAGCTCCGGCGCGTTCGACATCAACAACACGATCGCCAGCTTCTCCAGCCGGGGCAGCGGCGACAACGGCGACATCAAGCCGAACATCTCGGCGCCGGGCGTCAACGTCCGCTCGTCCACCAGGACCGGGTACGCCGCCTTCAGCGGCACCTCGATGGCCTCCCCGCACACCGCCGCGGCCGTCGCTCTCATGTGGTCGGCCTCCCCGGCCATCCAGGGGGACATCGCCGAGACCCGGCGGATCCTCGACGAGACCGCGATCGACGTCGCGGACACCTCGTGCGGCGGCACCGCCGAGGACAACAACGTGTACGGCGAGGGCCGGCTCGACGCGTACGCCGCGGTCATGGCCAGCCCGCGCGGCGCCCTCGGCGCGGTCGGCGGCCACGTCACCTCCGGCGGCAGCGCCCTGTCCGGGGCCACCGTCACCGTTGACGGCCCGATGCGCCGAACCACGATGACCGCGGAGGACGGGTCGTACGCGTTCGACCGGCTGATGGTCGGCGACTACACCATCACCGTCAGCAAGTTCGGCTACCTCCCGGCCACGGCCAGCGTCACCGTGGTGGAGGGTCAGACGGCCACCCGCGACCTCACGATCGAGCAGGCCCCGTCCGCCACGCTCAACGGCACGGTGACCACGTCCGCCGGACCGGCGGCCGAGGCGACGCTCACCATCCTCGGCACCCCGCTGACCGCGACCACCGACGACCAGGGCCGGTTCAGTCTGACCGTGCCGCACGGCGAGTACGACGTCCGGATCGAGCACGCGTACCGGTGCGCGAACACGGTCACCCGGCACGTCACGATCGCCGGCGACACCACCCTGGACGTGGCGATGCCGGATCGTGCGGACGCGTTCGGCTACGCCTGCCACGCTAGCGAAGGCTCGTTCCTCGGCGGCTCCGATCCCGTCAGCCTGACCGGCGACGACCAGACCACCTCGATCACGCTGCCGTTCAAGGTGCCGTTGTACGGCAAGGGATACCGGAACGCCTGGGTGAGCACGAACGGGGTGCTCGGCTTCGGCCTTCCATCGAGCGCCTACAGCAACACCTCCGTGCCGAACACGTCCAGCCCGAACCTCGCGCTCTTCGTGTTCTGGGACGACCTGTACGCCGACGCCAACAGCGGCATCTACACCGCCACTGTCGGTGCCCGGCCGCACCGCGTTTTCGTGGTCGAATGGCGCAACTTCACCTTCTTCAGCGACCGGACCCAGCGGGTGACGTTCAGCGCGGCGATCGGTGAGGACGGCTCGATCACCTACCGCTACAGCGACATCGTCGGCGCCGGCAGGGTGTCGGGCGAGAGCGCGACCATCGGCCTGGAGAACGAGGACGGCACGGTCGGCTTCGAGTACTCCTACGACGATGCCGCGATCGCGGATGGCACGACCATCGCGTTCCGCACCACGCGGACCGGCGTGGTCACCGGCGTGATCACGGACGCGAACGACGGGCTGCCGGTCGCCGGCGCAACGGTGACCGTGCAAAGCGGCGACATCAGCATCACGGACGTCACCGACGACGACGGCCAGTACCTTGTCCAGGCGCCGGCCGGCGACGCCCAAGTCACCGTCGCCAAGAAGCACTACGAAAGCGCGTCGGCCACCGCGACGCTGGTGGCGGGCGGCGTCGAGGCGCGCTCGGTGGCGTTGCGGACGGCCCGGGTCACCACCCCGGTCACGAGCCTGGAGGTGATCGCCGCGACGGACCAGACCCGCAACCGCGAGTTCGTCCTCAGCAACGTCGGGGCATTTTCCACCGACGTGACGGTCAGCGAGCTCAACGGCGCGGGTGAGCCGCAGGACATCAGTTGGCTGACCCTCACCGGTGCGACCGGCACGCTGGCCAGCGGCGACCGGCACACCGTAGGGGTGGCGGTCAACACCGCCGGACTCGCGCCCGGCACGTACCACCACGCCAGGCTCCAGATCACCTCGGCCAGCGGCCGCCAGCCCGTCATCGTCATCCCGGTCACCCTGGTCGTGCCGGACTACGTGCTCGCCATCGACGCCGGCGACGGGTCCGGACACGCCGATGTCGAAGGCCAGGCCTGGTCGCCCGACCGCGCCTACACGGCGGGCGGTGCCGGATACCTCGGCAGCTCGCACACGGTCTCCACGAACACGCCGGTCAGTGGCACCAACGACCAGGCCCGCTACGGCGACCTGCGGGAAGGGATGTACGAGTACCGCGTGGACGGCCTAGCGGACGGCTACTACACCGTCGAGCTGAACTTCGCCGAACTGCGGTCCCAGTCCCCGAACAAGCGCATTTTCGACGTGCTGATCGAGGGACAGGAGGTGCTGCCGGCGCTGGACGTCGCATATGAGGCCGGCAGCTTCGCCGCGGTCACCAGGACCTACACGGTGCGGGTGAGCGACGGTCAGCTCAACGTACGGTTCGTGACCCACAAGGGCTTCGGGAAGCCGATCCTGAACGCCCTGCGGGTGACGAACCGGCCCGACCTGGCGGTCTGACTCGCCCGTCCGGTCGGCGCCGTTCCGATCGGAAGCATCGGGGCCCGGCAGCGTCCTGCCGGGCCCCGATCACTACTGTCACTTCTCCTACTTCTCGCGCTCGCCGTCGCGGCGGGTCAGCTTGCTGAAGTCGAGCTTGGGCAGCTTGAAGCCCGGCGGCAGACCCTGGGCGGCCGCCAGGGCATCGGGGTCGAGACCGGCTGGAAGCTGCGGGAACTGTTGAACGCCGCCCACGCCGCCCCGTGGCCGGCCGCCCTTCGCCCCCTTGCGCTTGTTCTTCGGCGACTTGGTGGCCTTGCGCCGCGCCCCGGGGAACCCCATCATGCCGCTCATCTGCTTCATCATCTTCTGCGCCTCGGCGAAGCGGTTGAGCAGCTGGTTGACGTCCGTCACGGTGACCCCGGAGCCGGCGGCGATGCGCGCCCGGCGGGAGCCGTTAATGATCTTCGGGTTTCGGCGCTCCTCGGGGGTCATGGACCGGATGATCGCGGTGACGCGGTCGAAGTGCCGGTCGTCCAGCTGGGCGAGCTGCTCCTTCATCTGCCCCATGCCGGGCATCATCGCCAGCACGTTGGCGATGGGGCCCATCCGACGCACGGCGATCAGCTGGTCGAGGAAGTCTTCGAGCGTAAACTGCTCGCCGCCCATGAGCTTGGCGGCCATCTTCTCCTTCTGATCGGCGTCGAAGGCCCGCTCCGCTTGCTCGATCAGGGTCAGCACGTCGCCCATGCCCAGGATCCGGCTGGCCATCCGGTCCGGGTGGAAGACGTCGAAGTCCTCCAGCTTCTCGCCGGTGGAGGCGAAGAGGATCGGCTGCCCGGTGACGTGGCGTACCGACAGAGCCGCGCCACCCCGCGCGTCGCCGTCGAGCTTGGAAAGCACGACGCCGGTGATGCCGACGCCGTCGCGAAAGGCTTCAGCCGTACGCACCGCGTCCTGACCGACCATCGCGTCGATCACGAAGAGGATCTCGTCCGGACCGACCGCGTCCCGGATCGCCGCGGCCTGCGCCATCATCTCCGCGTCGATGCCCAGGCGACCGGCGGTGTCGACGATCACGATGTCGCGGGCGGCCCGACGGGCATGATCGATCGACGCCTTGGCGACCTGCACCGGGTCACCCACGCCGTTGCCCGGTTCGGGCGCGAAGACCTCGACCCCGGCCCGCTGACCGAGCACCTGGAGCTGGTTGACCGCGTTGGGGCGTTGCA